>Ga0172370_10007982_pt1 | contig 12823 bp, 13 predicted proteins | sample LakKiv5m_FD_114538 | JGI IMG/M metagenome (GOLD analysis project Ga0172370, IMG submission 114538) | Freshwater microbial communities from Kabuno Bay, South-Kivu, Congo - kab_022012_11.5m | ecosystem: Environmental > Aquatic > Freshwater > Lake | place: Democratic Republic of the Congo...
CGCCGAGGTGCGCGCGGTGCTCGATCGCATGGACGGGGTGCATGGCCTGATGGCGCGCTTGCTGTATGGCACGGGCATGCGGCTGATGGAGTGCGTGCGCCTGCGCGTCAAGGACGTCGATTTCGGCCGCAACGAGATCCTGATCCGCGACGGCAAGGGCGCGAAGGACCGGGTGACGATGCTGCCGGCGGCGCTGGCGGGGCCGCTGGCCGATCATCTGGCGCGGCGACGGACGATCTACGAGGACGACTTGCGCGATGGCAAGGCGGAAGTCTGGCTGCCGGATGCGCTGGCGAAGAAGTATCCGCAGGCGGCGACGGAGTGGGGCTGGCAGTTCGTGTTCTGCTCGGGCAGCCATTCGACCGATCCGCGCTCGGGGCGCGTGCGCCGGCATCACATCGACGAGAAGTTGTTGCAGCGGGCGATGAAGAAGGCGGTGGCGGCGGCCAGGATCGCCAAGCCGGCTACGCCGCACACGCTGCGCCATTCGTTCGCGACGCATCTGCTGGAGAACGGGCAGGACATCCGCACGGTGCAGGAATTGCTGGGCCACAGCGACGTGTCGACGACGATGATTTACACCCATGTGCTCAACAAGGGCGGGCGCGGGGTGACGAGCCCGCTGGATCGGCTATGACGCAGCCAAAAGTCGGCGCTGACAGGACGGCGCCATGAGGCCCGCACCCCGCTGGTTGCTGAAGGGACTCGGCCTCGCCATCCTGGGGCTCCTGCTCTGGCAGGGCTGGTATCTGGGCTGGGTGGTCTGGTGGCGCTACGTCGACCCGGGCCAGACGAGCTTCATGGCGCTGCGGCTCGCCGAGCTGCGCGAGAAGAACCCGCAGGCGCAGCTGCGCCACGTCTGGGTGCCCTACGCGCGCATCTCGCCGCATCTCAAGCGCGCGGTGGTCGCCGCCGAGGATGACAAGTTCATCGACCATGAGGGCTTCGACTGGGAAGGCATCCAGAAGGCGATCGAGAAGAACCAGAAGAAGGGCAAGGTCGTCGCCGGCGGCTCGACGATCAGCCAGCAGCTCGCCAAGAACCTGTTCCTCTCCGGCGCCAAGACGCCGTGGCGCAAGGCGCAGGAGGCGGTCATCACCGTCTGGCTCGAATGGCTGTGGGACAAGCGCCGCATCCTCGAGGTGTATCTCAATGTCGTCGAATGGGGCGAGGGGGTGTTTGGCGCCGAGGCGGCGGCGCAGCGCTACTTCGCCGTCGGCGCCGGCCAGCTCAACGCGCCGCAGGCGGCGCGGCTGGCCGTGATGCTGCCGGCGCCGCGCAAGTTCGAGAAGAACCCGAACTCCGCCTACCTCGACCGCCGCACCCAGCTGATACTCGGCCGCATGCAGCATGCCATCATTCCTTAGCCCGGCCTAGCGCCTAGAATCGCGGCCCATGGACGAACCGGACAAGCTGCCCGCCGATCTTCCCACCGAGCCGCGCGAAGAGACGGCGACCGACGATTTCGCGCAACACCTGCACGAAATCCGGGAGCTGTTCGCCCAGCAACGGCGCGTCGAGGGACTCGTGCATCGGCAGGAAATGCCGCGCCACGAACTCGTCGAACGGATCGTGCATCGGGAGAACCTGGCCCGGCTGGCCCACCGGCTCGAACAGCTCCATGCCGCCGACATTGCCCGCATCCTCGAGGCGCTGCCGCTCGACGAGCGGCTCATGGTGTGGGACCTCGTCAAGGCGGAACGCGACGGCGAGATCCTCATCGAACTATCGGATGCGGTGCGTGAATCGCTCATCGATTCGATGGCGCCGCACGAGCTCAAGGCGGCGGCCGAACAGCTCGATACCGACGAACTCGCAGACCTGGCGCCGGACCTGCCCTCCGAGGTCATGGAGGACGTCTTCCGCAGCCTCGGCAGCGAAGAGCGCGAACAGCTGCGCGCAGCGATGTCCTACGACGAGGATGCCGCCGGCGCGCTGATGGACTTCGACCTCGTCTCGGTACGCGAGGACGTCAAGCTGGAGGTCGTGCTGCGCTACCTGCGCCTGTTCGACGAACTGCCCGACCAGACCGACCAGCTGTTCGTCGTCGACCGCGAGGACCGCCTGGAGGGCGTGCTGCCGATCAACGCGCTGCTGATCAACGATCCGGAAACGCTCGTCGCGGCCGTGATGCGCAAGGACGCCCTGACCCTGCGCCCGGAAGACAAGGCGGAGACGGCCGCGCAGGCGTTCGAGCGCTACGACCTGGTGTCAGCACCGGTCGTCGATGCCGACAACACCCTCGTCGGCCGCGTCACCGTCGATGCGGTGCTCGACTTCATCCGCAGCCGCGCCGAGGCCGAGCAGCTCGCGCAGGCCGGCCTGAAGGAAGAGGAAGACATCTTCGCGCCGGTGATCGACTCGGTGAAGAACCGCTGGTCCTGGCTGGCGATCAACCTGGTCACGGCCTTCATCGCCTCGCGCGTCATCGGCGCCTTCGAGGGCTCGATCGAGAAGCTCGTCGCGCTGGCCGCGCTGATGCCGATCGTCGCCGGCATCGGCGGCAACTCGGGCAACCAGACCATCACCATGATCGTGCGCGCCATCGCGCTCGGCCAGATCGGCCAGGCCTCCGAACGCCGCCTCTACCGCAAGGAACTCAAGGTTGCGCTCATCAACGGCCTGCTGTGGGGCGGCCTGCTCGGCCTGATCGCCTGGTGGCTGTATGGCGACTGGCGCCTTGGCCTGGTGATGACGGCGGCGATGACGCTCAATCTCGGCCTCGCCGCGGCGGTCGGCGTCACCATCCCGATGACGCTGCAGAAACTCGGCCGCGACCCGGCCATCGGCGGCTCGGTGATGGTCACCGCGGTGACCGACTCCGGCGGCTTCTTCATCTTCCTCGGGCTGGCCACCCTGTTCCTGCTGTAGACCGGCGCCGCGATGCAGATCACTTTCCTCGGTGCCGCCCGCGAAGTCACCGGATCGTGCTATCTGCTCGACACCGGCACGCAGCGCCTGCTGGTCGATTGCGGCCTGTTCCAGGGCGGCCGCGAGGCGCGCGAACGCAACCGCCAGACACTCCGCTTCGATCCGCGCAGCATCGACGCCGTGCTGCTCACCCACGCCCATATCGACCATTCCGGCCTGCTGCCGCGGCTTGTCGCTCTCGGTTTCAAGGGGCCGATCCATGCCACGCCGGCCACCTGCGACCTGCTCGCGGTGATGCTGCCGGACGCCGCCTACATCCAGGAGAAGGACGCCGAGATCGAGAACAAGCGGCGCTTCCGCTCGGCGCGCGGCCTGCGCAGCGACACCGCCCCGCTCTACACCGTGACCCAGGCGCGCGCCTGCCTCAAGCACCTGCAACCGGTGGAATACGACACGCCGCTGGCGCTGCATCCGACGCTGAGCTGCACCTTTCACGATGCCGGCCACATCCTCGGCTCGGCGATTCTGGAATTGACGTTCGATAGCGGCACGCGGCCGCGCAAACTGGTGTTTTCCGGCGATCTCGGCCAGCCGGCCCGCCCGCTGCTGCACGATCCGACCCCGCTCGCGGCGGCCGACTGGCTGGTGGTCGAATCGACCTACGGTAACCGCCTGCACAAGAGCCTGGCAGAAACCGAGGACGAGCTGGTCCACGCCGTCAACGACACGATCGAACGCAAGGGTGGCAATCTGATCGTGCCGGCCTTCACCGTCGGCCGCACGCAGGACATGCTGTTCCTGCTCGGCGACCTCGCGCGCCAGGGGCGCATCCCGAAGCTGACGGTCTACGTCGATTCGCCGATGGCGACCGCCGCCACGGCGATCACCGCGCGCCATCTGGCGCTGCTCGACGCGCCAGCGCGCCAGCTGCTCGGCGCGGCACACGGCACGGACTATTTCCGCCGCCTGTCCTTCGTCGAGGATGTCGAGGAATCCCAGGCGCTCGACCGCATCGAGGGCGGCGCGGTGATCATCTCGGCCAGCGGCATGTGCGATGCCGGTCGCATCAAGTACCACCTGCGCAGCAACCTGCCGCGGCACGCATCGACCATCCTGATCACCGGCTTCCAGGCCGCCGGCACGCTCGGTCGGCGGCTGGTGGACGGCGCGCGGCGGGTGCGCATCTTCGGCACCGAAGTGCCGGTGCGCGCCGACCTCTACACCCTCGGCGGACTGTCGGCGCACGCCGATCGCGCGGCCCTGCTCGGCTGGCTCGACGGCTTCCGCGCCCCGCCGGAGCGCACTTTCGTCGTGCATGGCGAGGCAACGACCGCGGTCGAGTTCGCCGCCCTGCTGCACGAGACGCGCCACTGGACGGCCGAAGCGCCGACCGCCGGGCAGACGGTCCGCCTCGGCTAACGACCGTGCGTCCGCTGCCCTTCCTGCTGTTCCTGACCGCGCTGGCGGTCGGCGGGTTCGCCCTCGCGCTCGCCACCGGGACAAACGGCCTTGATCCGGCGAGCGTCTGGCGCGCGCTCGCCGACCGCGACGGCCTCGACCGCACGCTGATCCTGTCGCTGCGTTTGCCGCGTGCGCTGGCCGCCTTCGGCTGCGGCGCGCTGCTCGCCCTGGCGGGCACCCTGTTGCAGGCGCTGTTGCGCAACCCGCTCGCCGATCCCTTCGTGCTCGGCATCTCCGGCGGCGCCGGCACGCTGATGCTGCTGGCAATGCTGATCGGCCTGAGCGGGCCGGCGCTTGGCCTGGCAGGTCTGGCCGGCGCCGGCCTTTCGCTCGGCGTGCTGTTCCTGCTCGCCTGGCGCGGCGGCTTGCGCCCGCAGCGCCTGCTGCTGGCCGGCGTGATCCTCTCGTCGACCTGGGGCGCGATCGTCACCCTGCTGCTCGCCCTGGCGCCGGACGCGCCGCTGCGCGGCATGGTGTTCTGGCTGATGGGCGACCTCTCGGCGGCCACGCCCGACACGGCGGCCTGGCCGCTGCTGGCCGCGGCGCTGGCGCTGCTGCTGGTCTGGCCGCTGGCCCGCGGCCTGGATGCGCTGCAGCAGGGCGAACTGTCCGCCCGCGCCCTCGGCGTGTCGGTCGAGCGCTTGCGCCTGGTCGCGCTGCTCGTTGCCGCGGCGGCGACGACGCTGGTAGTGGAAAGCGCCGGCAGCATCGGCTTCGTCGGCCTGGTGGCGCCGCATCTGTTGCGGCTGGCCGGGCTGCGCCGCCACCGCGCGCTGTTGCCGGGCTGTCTGCTCGGCGGCGGCTTGCTGCTGGTGCTGGCCGACCTGATCGCGCGCGGCAGCGTCGCGCCGCTGCAGTTGCCGGTCGGGGCGGTCACCGCCGTGATCGGCGCGCCGCTGTTCCTCTGGCTGCTCGCCCGCGGAGGCGGCCGGTGAAGCTGGTGGCCGAGCAGATCGATGTCAGCATCGGCGGCCGGATGGTCTGCCGCGGCCTCGACCTGGCGGTCCCGACCGGCAGCCGCTGGGCGATTCTCGGCATCAACGGCGTCGGCAAGACGACGCTGCTGACGACGCTGGCCGGCTTGCGCCGGCCGGATGCCGGCACGCTGAGCCTCGACGGCTTGCCGCTCGCGCAGCTGCCGGCGCGCGAGCGCGCGTGCCGCCTCGGCCTGATGGCGCAGGAGGACAGCTTCCACATCAGCGATCCGGAGGCCACCGCGCTCGAGGTCGCGCTGCTCGGCCGCCTGCCGCACCTCGCCTGGTGGCAGGGCGAGGGCGCGCGCGATACCGACTTGGCCGGCAAGGCGCTGGCCGCCGTCGGCCTGGCCGCTGTCGCGGCGCGGCGTGCCGCGACGCTGTCGGGCGGCGAGCGGCGGCGCCTTGCGCTGGCCGCGCTGCTGGCGCAGGAGGTGCCGCTGTGCCTGCTCGACGAGCCGACCTCGCATCTGGACATCCACCAGCAGATCGCCTTCATGGACCTGCTGGTCGGCTGGAGCGGCCGCACGCTGGTGATGACGTTGCACGACGTCAATCTCGCCGCGCGTTACTGCACGCACGCGCTGCTGCTGTTCGGCGACGGCGCCTGGAGCGCCGGTCCGCTCGGCGAGCTGTTCTCCGCCGAGGTGCTGACGCGGCTCTATCGCCATCCGGTCGAGGCGGTGAACACCCGCACCGGGATCGCCTATCTGCCCAGATGAGTGCCGCGTCAGCGGCGATTCGTCCACACCAGACGCCCGTCCTCGATCAGGCTGACCGTGCCGTAGTCGAAGCGCAGGCCGAACCAGTCTTCCTCGCCCGCCAGCTCGGCGGCGCAGACCTTCATCACCCCCGCGTGAGCCACCAGCACCGCTTGCTCGGGAAGTTCGGCGAGAAACGCGGCCACACGCCGGCGCAGGTCGGCCACTGCCTCGCCCCCCGGCGGCACGAAATGGAACGGATCGGCGGCCCAGGCGTCGAGCAGCGCGCGGTCGAGACTGTCCCACGGGCGCATCTCCCAGTCGCCGAAGTCGATCTCGCGCAGGCGTTCGTCGACGATCGGGGTGGGATGCAGCAGCTCGGCCAGCCGCCGGCAACGCGCCAGCGGACTGGCATACAGCGGCGCGGCGGCGGGCAGCAGCAGCCGAAGCGCTGCCGCGTGGGCCGCCGGGTCGTCCGCCAGCGGCAGATCGGTGCGACCGTAACAGGTGCCGGGCGGCACGGCCGGCAGCGGATGGCGGATCAGGAACAGGCGCACCGTATCAGCCCCCCACGCTCGCAAATGCGCTCGCTGCCCCCCACAGGGAGGCGAACTGTGCTTGGGTCGGCCCTGCGCCCAGCAGCCCCAGATAAAAAGCGAGCTCGGCGAACTGCTGCGTGGCCCCGAGGCAATCCCCGGTATAGCCGCCGAGGCGCCTGACGAAGGTGCGCGCGGCAAGCAGCGTCACGGCCGCGACCAGCGCGAGGGCGGGCAGCGCCTGCTGCACCGGCAGGAACGCGCAGGGGCCGAGGCCCCACAATGCGGCGAAGCCGAGTTCGCCCGCCCGCATGCGCGTGGCGAGCGGCTTGGCCTTGCCTGCCTCGCGCGCATAGTCGAGGGCGAAGATCAGCGCCGTGGAGGCGAAACGCGACACGGCGTGGCCGGCGACGAGCGCCAGCGCAAAAGTCGGCGCCGGCAGGACGGCAATGAGCGCGGCAAACTTGGCCAGCAGGACCAGCACGAGGCCGATCGCGCCGAAGCTGCCGAGGCGCGAGTCCTTCATGATGCGCAAGGCATCCTCCCGCGTGGCGCCGCCGCCGAGGCCGTCGAGCGCGTCGGCAAGCCCGTCCTCGTGAAAGGCGCCGGTGACGAGCACGGTGGCGGCCATGCCAAGCAAGATGGCGACGGCCGCCGGCCAGACCTGCAGGGCGGCGAGCGTGGCCGCCGCGCCGAGCGCGCCGACGATCCAGCCGATCGCCGGGAACCAGCGCGCCGCGTGGTTGAGCTGTTCGGCCGAATGGCCGACCCAGGCCGGCACCGGCAGCCGCGTGAAGAAACGCAGCGCGGCGAAGAAGTATCCGATCTCGCGGCGGATCACAGTTTTTCGCTGACGCCGGCCGACGCGAAGCTCGCCATCTCGTTAAGCATCGCCAGTGCGCACTTGACGAGCGGCCAGGCGAGCGCGCAGCCGGTGCCCTCGCCGAGCCGCAGGTCGAGATCGAGCAGCGGCACGACGCCGAGCGCCGCCAGCTGAACCCGATGGCCGGACTCCTGGGAGAGATGCGAAAACACCGCGTAGTCGAGGAAGGCGGGCGCGAGCCTGGCGGCGACGAGTGCCGCGGCGCCCGAGATGAAACCGTCGACGAGGACGAGCATTTTCTGCCGTGCCGCTGCCAACATCGCGCCCGCCATCATCGCGATCTCGAAGCCACCGTAACGCGCGAGCACGAGCAAAGGATCGGCGCTGCGCGCCGGCCAGATGTCGAGCGCCTGCTGCAGGAGCGCCGTTTTCCGGGCAAGCCCCGCATCGTCGAGCCCGGTGCCGCGGCCGACGCAGTCGGCGAGCGGCACGCCCGTCAGGCAGTGCGTGATGAGGCTGGCCGCAGCGGTGTTGCCGATGCCCATCTCGCCGAAACCGACCATCTCGCAGCCCTGGCCGGCCAGCCCGGCGACGATCTCCGCGCCCCGCTCCATGGCCGCTACGCATTGCGCCTCGGTCATCGCCGCGCCGTCGAGGTAACTCGCCGTCCCCATGTTGGCGGCGGATCCGGCTGACGCCGTCCCGCCGGCGCCGACTTTTGCGTCGACGAGGCCGGGGCGCTCGCCGAAGTCGTGCGCGACGCCAGCGTCGACGATCGTGAGTTCCAGTCCGTTGGCACGGGCGAAGACGTTGATCGCCGCGCCGCCGGCGAGGAAGTTTTCGACCATCTGCCAGGTCACGTCTTGCGGATAGGCCGAGAGGCCGGCCTTGGCCGCGCCATGGTCGGCGGCGAAGACGACGATGTGCGGCCGGGCCAGCGTCGGCGTGAGCGAACCGCGCACGCGACCGATCTGGAAGGCGAGCGCCTCCAGGCGACCCAGGGCGCCGAGGGGCTTGGTCTTGGTGTCGATCTTCTGCCGCAGCGCGGCGTCGAGCGTGGTGGCAACTGGCGAGACGTTCATCGGTTTTCCTTTTTTTGTCGCGCGGCGGCGAGGGCGCGGCAGAGCTGTTCCGCGCCGTCGAGGATGCGCGGCGTATGGCGTTGCAGGAGATCGGGCGGCACGAAGTAGAGGTTGGCGCGCTTTACCGCCCGCAGCGCCGGCCAACGCTGCCAGGCGTCGAGCCAGTCGGGGCGCGCCTCGTCCATGCCGCTGGCGACGATGACATCGGGATCGGCGGCGAGCACCGCCTCGAGCGCCACCGCCGCGGCGGGCTGGTCGAGCGTCGCAAAGACGTTGCGCCCCCCGCACAGCGCGATCACGTCGCTGATGACATGCACGCCGCCGACCGTCATTAGCGGTTGCGGCCAGATCTCGTAGAACACCGCGAGCGGTGTCGCGCCGGCATAGCGCTCGCGCAGCCCGGCCAGCCGCGCCGTGAAATCGCGCGCCGGCACCTCGCCATCGCTGCCGGCGAGCGTGCCGAGCCGGCGCAGCGTCGCGGCGATCGCTGGGAGGCGCTGCGGCTCGCTGACATAGACCGGCAGCCCCAGCGCGCGCAGGCGCTGGAGCTGGCCGGGCGGGTTGCCGCTGCCCCAGGCGACGACAAGATCAGGCCGCAGGGCGACGATGCGTTCGAGGTCGAGATTCGCGTAGCTGCCGATGCGCGGCAACGCCCGCGCCGCGGCGGGATAGTCCGAGAAGTCGACGACCCCCACCAGCCGCTCCCCGGCGCCGGCGGCAAACAGCAATTCGGTCAGGTGCGGCGCGAGGCTGACGATGCGGGTCGCCGGCTGCGGCAGTTGCAGCACGACGCCGGCATCGTCGGTGACGGTAATTTCCGCCCGCACGCCGCCGAGCCAGAAACAAAGCAGCAGCGCGAGCCAACGCTTCATTTGAGGACGAGCGGCAAGCCCGCCGCGATGAAAGTGACCCGCTCGCATACTGATGCCACGCGCTGGTGGAGCCGTCCGGCCTCGTCGCGGAAGCGCCGCGCCAGCGCGTTCTCCGGCACGATGCCCAAGCCCACCTCGTTGGCGACGAGAATCACCTGGCCCGGCAATGTCGGCAACACTTCGCACAGCGCCAGCGTCTCGCGCTCGTGCAGCGCGACATCGTCCGCCAGCAGCAGGTTGGTCAGCCACAGCGTCAGGCAGTCGACGACCAGGCAGGTATCGGCGCACGCCAGGCGCCGCAGCGTGGCGGCGAGATAGACAGGCTCCTCGACGCTGTGCCACTGTGCCGGCCTCTCAGCGCGATGGTGCGCGATGCGCTCGGCCATCTCGGCATCGCGCGCCTCGGCGGTGGCGATCCAGACGACGGCACAGCCGGATTCCGCCGCGCGCCGTCCCGCCAGCGCCGACTTTCCGGAACGCGCGCCGCCGAGGATCAGCTCGCGCATCAGAACTTCAGTTCCGCGCCGGCATAGACCATGCGCCCGAGTTCAGGGTAGGCGTTGAAGCTGGTCGGCGCGAGCGGATTATTGACGATCGCATAGCTGTAGTAATCCTTGTCGAACAGGTTGTTCACTCCCGCGACGAGCGTCAGGTCGCCGCGCCGGTGGTCCAGCTTGAGGTCGGTGAGGCCGTAGGCCGGCATGTGCGGAGAGCGGTTGGCCTGGTCGTTGTCGTAGCGCCGCTTGCCGACATAGGACTGCGCCAAGGTCAGGCGCGTGGCCGGCGTCGCCTGCCAGCCGAGTTGCAGCGTCGCGCGCTCCCGCGGCACCAGCGGCACTTCGTTGCCGCCGATGTCGAGGCCGCTGAAGTTGCCGCTGACGAAATGCGCGCGCGTATGAGTGTAGGTGGCATTCACGTCGAGCGTGGCGAGCGGCTGCCAGGCCGCTTCGAGCTGGAGGCCGCGGCGCGTCAGCGGCGGCATGTTCATGTTGGCGCCGAAGAAACCGGCCAAACGGTTGAAATACAGCTCGTCGCGCACCTTCTTGTGGAACAGCTCGGCACGCAACCGGTCGCCGCCGCGCGCCCAGCTCACTCCCGCGCCGCTGTCGCGCGAAGTCTGCGGCCGCAGCAGCGGATCGCAGGGCGCGAAGTAGCAGCGGTTTTCGTCGACGTTGGCGACGCGATAGCTCTCGCCCTGGCGCAGATGCGCCGTCCAGCCGCCGCCGAGCGCCTGGCGCACGGCGATTTCCCAGGCCGACAGGCCATGTTCGGTGCTGCGCTCGGCCAGCGGCGCGAGCGTTTCGCGCCAGCTCTGGCGAATCTGTTCGCGGCGCGCGCCGAGGCCGAGCTCGGTGCCGCCGGCGAAGAAGGTCTGGTTCTGCACATACCAGGCCAGATTGCGCTGGTCGGCGCGTTCGGCGCTGCGGCTGGGACCGAAACCGTAGGCCCGCCCGTCGTTGCGATAGTCGTAGTCGCGCCATTCGGCGCCCGCCAGCAGCTCGTTGCGGGCGCCGGCGAGCGTGCTGCGCCAGGCAAGACGTGGCGTAAACGCCAGCTCGTCGCCGCGCGTGGCGTTGTCGGAGAACGTGCCGAAGCCATAGTCGTAGTGGAAGTCGACGTCCTTGCGGCGGGTGGTCAGATCGCCACCGACGCGCCAGGCGCCGAAGCGCTTTTCGAGCGTCAGGGCGAGTCGTTCGGCATCGCTGTTGGAAAAATCGTCCGGCGTCGCGGTGCCGCGCGGGTCGCTGGTCAGCTGGGCGGCGCTGCGCGGGCCGGGCAGGCGCGCACGCTGGCGGTCGGCGGCAAAGCGCAGCGCGGCGAAACCGTCGTCGAGGCCGAGACGTACTTCGCCGCTGGCGGCGCTGTTGCGGTGCGCGTTGTTGGCGCGCCAGTTGTCGGTATCGCGCTGGCTGGCGTCGAGCCGCACGCCGAGCCGCGCGCCGGCGAAATCGATGCCGCCTTGCAGCTCGCGGGTGTTGAACGTGCCGAGGCGGCCGCCCAGATAGGCACGCCGGCCGGCGCTCCCCGCCGCGCGGGTGACGATGTTGATGACCCCGCCGGAAGCGCCCGGCCCGAAAACGACCGCGCCCGCGCCGTGCAGGATTTCGATGCGCTCGATGGCGGCCAGCGGGATGCCGGAAATGCGCGCGCTGGCCAGTTCGTTGTCGGAGAGCCGCTGGCCGTCGACCAGCACCAGCGTGTTCTGGTCGCCGGTGACGCCGAAGCCGCCGAGATCGAGCGCGGCATCCTCGCTGCCGTTGAGATTGCGCCGGACGGTCACGCCGCCCAGGCGGTCGAGCACTTCGGCCAGCGTGGTTGCGGTGCTGCGGGCGATTTCCTCGGCGGTAATCACGCGAGCGCCGATGGCATGCGCGATGCCGCTGGCAAAGCGCGTCGCCGTGACGACGACGGCGGCCTCGTCACCGGCGGTGGTAGCGAAAGCGGATGGGAAAGCGATGGCAAGCGCGACGGCCACGGCCGGACGCGAAAAGCGGATTTTCATTGTGGACTCCCTGTGCGGCCAGCGTCCCCGCAGGCCGGTGACTAACACGAATGCACAGGGAATGAGGAGGCAGCAGGCGGACGGATGATGAGTCCACCGACGCACCGCACCCCGCAGCGCATTCACCGGATCGTCCGAGGCCGGTCTCCGGGCTTGCGAGTCTTGCCGCTCCGCCTTCCCAGGAAAATCCCAGTGGCGCAGGGAGCGGCCTCACTCGCTTACCGTTGCGGGGGCAGCACAGGTATCTCACCTGTTTCCCGTTTCACCTGAAGAACTTTCAGGCACCGCGGACGAAGCGGCGCGATTATAGGCCGCGCCGTCCCGCGGGTGCCGACTTTCGCCCGCTGCCTGCGGCGCAGCCTTCACATTCGCCCCGAACTGCTTGACCGATAACCGTTTTTCCAACAAACTTCGCGCCTATGTCTGACCCGCTGGCCGGTTTCGAGCAAAAAGTCGCACAGGTCGTCGCGCTGTGCGACGCGCTGCGCGCCGACAACCGCCGCCTGCGCGAACGCATCGATACACTTGAAGACGCGAACCAGACGCTCGCCGATCGCATGACCACCGCGCGCGAACGGCTCGAAAATCTGATGGACAAGCTGCCCGCTGAATAGCATGGCCTGCCGCGCTCGCAATTTCCCGCCACTCCCTCCTCGGGGCGGCCCGTCGGAAGCAGTATGACCACCATCCTCGACATCAAGATTCAGGGCCGCGAATACCGCGTCGCCTGCGCGGCCGGGGAAGCCGCCGAACTGCAGGCCGCGGCAGAGTTGCTGGAGGCACGCATGGGCCAGATCGCCGCCGCCACCCGCAGCACCGGCGAGCGGCTCGCCGTGATGACGGCCCTCAACCTGGCGCACGAACTCAATACAGTCGGGCAGACTGCCACGTCCGCGCCGGCGCCGCAAGAGATTGACGAGAAGGACGTGCTGCGTAGAATCAAATTTATCGAAGCACAGCTGGACGCGGTGCTGGCGCCCCAGGAGCAGCTCTTCTAGGC
>Ga0172370_10007983_pt1 | contig 12823 bp, 14 predicted proteins | sample LakKiv5m_FD_114538 | JGI IMG/M metagenome (GOLD analysis project Ga0172370, IMG submission 114538) | Freshwater microbial communities from Kabuno Bay, South-Kivu, Congo - kab_022012_11.5m | ecosystem: Environmental > Aquatic > Freshwater > Lake | place: Democratic Republic of the Congo...
AGAAATCTGATTTCTAATGGGACACCTCTGACTTGGTATGCGCTCCGTCAAAGAGATACCAATCATCCCGGGCACACCAGTCCTCGTGCGCTCGCCACTTAATGTTCCGATTGCTGGTGGCCGCGTGGCGAATGATTACCGTTTGCGCCGCGCGCTCCCGACGCTTACGTACCTCGCCGAGCGTGGCGCGCGCGTCGTGGTCGTAAGCCACATCGGCGAGCAGGGGACCGAGACCCTCGCGCCAGTCGCCGCGCGGCTTGGCGAGCTTATCTCGCACGTCTCCTTCTCCCCCCTGACGGTAGGCGAAGGGGCGCGAGCGGCGGTGCGCGCGCTCGCGCCGGGGGACATCCTTGTTCTCGAGAATCTACGCCGTGCTGGCGGGGAAGTGAAGAATGATGCTTCTTTTGCCCGCGAGCTCGCGGCGCTCGCCGACTTTTTTGTTCAAGATTCTTTTGATACGTGTCACCGTCCGCACGCCTCGATTATCGGCGTGCCGAAATTCCTCCCTGCCTACGCCGGTCTCCTGCTCGCAGAAGAGGTGCGCGAGCTCTCACAGGCGACCACCCCCACACACCCGGCGCTCGCGGTGATTGGCGGCGCGAAGTTCGTGACCAAAGAGGCCGTGCTCGAGACTCTGCTCCACTCGTATGACCGCGTCTTCGTCGGTGGCGCGCTTGCGAACGACTTTATCCGCGCGGCGGGGCACGGGGTGGGCAAGTCGCTCACTTCGCCCGGCGACGAGAGCGCGCTCCGCGCATTGCTTAAAAACCCGAAGCTCGTGCTGCCGCTCGACGCGCTCGTGGTGCGAGAGAATGAAGCACAAGCGCCTGACGCGCACGAGCACGCGCGTGTCGCTCTCATTGGTGATATTCGCGACGACGAGGTCGCGCTCGATCACGGACCGGGGACGAGTGCCTTGCTCGCGCATCTCGCGGGGCAGGCAAAATCGTTTTTATGGAATGGCCCCTTAGGCCGCTACGAGAACGGCTTCACCGACACGACCGACGCGCTCGCGCGCGCGGTCGCGGGCTCTGGTGCGCACTCGGTGGTGGGCGGCGGCGACACCGTCGCCGCTATCGAAGAGCTCGGGCTCCTCGAGCGCTTCTCCTTCGTCTCGACCGGCGGGGGCGCGATGCTCGACTTCCTCGCCAAGGGCACCCTCCCCGGCATTGAAGCGCTCGGTTAGAGCGCTTGGCGAATCTTCTTCGCGTTCTCGGCCAGATTATCCTTACCCTCACGCGCCTTCTCAGGTGACGGATAGACCCAGATGTGTGCGTGCGGCACCTCCTCGCCGACGACACGCGAGTGAATCTCGTCGATAGCGCCGAAGGCCGTTTGGAGTGCGCGGGCGACCTTACGCACTACCTCAAAGTAGCCGCCGATATTGGGCACATCCCAGACCCAACGATAATGCGTCTTCGGTATCACGAGCGTGTGCCCGGCCGCGAGCGGGTGAATGTCAAGGAAGGCGAGGAAGTCGTCGTCCTCATAGACCACGTGCGCAGGGAGCTCTTTGCGAACGATTTTGCAAAAGATGCAGGTATCCATACCAGCAGTATACAATGGTGCGACATGTTCCCCCTCCATGAGCCATTGACCCCCGACGCGCGCAAAGCGCTTGCAAACTTTGATGACCTCACCGCGGCGCTCCTCGCGCGCCGCGGTATCGCGACGAAAGAAGAAGCGGAGAAGTTTCTTAACCCCTCCTACGATCTGCACCTCCACGACCCACTCGTGATGACCGATATGCCGCGAGCCGCGAAGCGGCTCGCCTCGGCGATTATCGACAACGAGAAGATCGCCGTGTGGAGCGACTACGACTGCGACGGTGTCCCGGGCGCGGTCGTGCTCCACGACTTCTTACGAAAAGTTGGCGCCGACTTCGAGAATTACATTCCGCATCGCCACCTCGAGGGCTACGGTATGAATGTCGCGGGCATCGAGGCTCTCGCCGCGCGAGGAACAACACTCATCGTAACCGTTGATTCTGGCATTACTGATGTTGCTCCCGTTGCCCGCGCGAATGAGCTCGGAATAGAAGTCATCGTGACTGACCATCACTTACCGGCGGAAACATTGCCCGGCGCATATGCGGTGGTGAATCCAAACGCCAGGCCAGATGAATCGTATCCATTTAAAAGCTTGTGCGGTGCGGGCGTCGCGTGGAAGCTCGTCTGCGCCACTTTGGCGGTCGCTCCCCAGCTGCGCGAAAAAATACCAGAAGGGCATGAAAAGTGGCTCCTCGATATGGTCGGGCTCGCCACCGTCGCCGACATGGTCCCGCTCGTGGGTGAGAATCGTGTCCTCGCGACCTACGGCCTCACCGTCTTGCGCAAGTCGCCACGTATTGGATTGCAGAAACTCCTGCGTGGGATGCGCGTCGAGCAGCGTCGGCTGACCGAAGACGATATCGCCTTTATGCTCGCGCCGCGCGTCAACGCGGCGAGCCGGATGGGCGACGCGCGCGACGCCTTTGACCTCTTCACCACCGCTGACGAGACGCGCGCTGACGCACTCGCGAAGAAGCTCGAGAAGGCGAACCGCGAGCGTAAGGCAGCGGCGGGCGCGATTACCCGCGCGGTGCATGCGCGACTGAAGGAGCGCAGTGAGGTGCGGAGTGTGATAGCGCTCGGGGACCCCGAGTGGCGCCCGGCGCTTCTCGGCCTCGTCGCGAACACCATCGCAGACGAATATGAGCGGCCCGTCTTTCTCTGGGGGAGGGAGGGCGACGAGCGCATCAAGGGCTCGGTGAGGAGCGCTAATGTGCACGCGCTCGAGCTGATGCGCGCAGCGGCGGACACCTTTGTCGAATGCGGCGGACACGCGGCGGCGGGCGGTTTCACCGTGCGTGCTGAAGCCGTCTTCGATCTCGAAGATAGATTAATCGCTGCGCACGCGACACTCGCCCCGAGTACCGACGACGCATTTTCGAGTCACGCCGACGCGGCTATCACGCTCGACGAAGCTGCCGCGCCCTTCCTCGGCAAGATCGAGCAGCTCGCCCCCTTCGGTATCGATAATCCCAAACCGCTGTTCCTTATTCGCGACGCGCGCGTGCGCGCGGTTACTCGCTTCGGTAAAGGCGAGGAGCATCTGAAAATTTCGGTGGGGGAAACGCGTGCGGTCGATGCGGTGACCTTCTTCGCCAAGGGCGCGCTCGCGCGCACTGCGAGCGCGCTCGCGCCGGACTCTCGCGTGCACCTCCTCGCGCATCTCGAGCGCGACACCTTTTCACGCGCGAACCCCATCCGTCTGCGCCTCATCGACCTGAAACTCGCCTAAATATTAAAATCAGACATCGGATGTCTGATTTTCACGCTCGGCGAGGTGACGTGTGTTGGTAATCTTTTACCTGCCGCGATGTATACTGCGCCCATGCATTTCACCATCCACGCCGACGGGGGAGCACGCGGGAATCCGGGGCCTGCGGGTGCGGGCGCGGTGGTGCGTGACGGTCTCGGGAATATCGTCGCCTCCGTCTCCGACTTCCTCGGTCACCAGACGAACAACTTCGCTGAATACGAGGCGGTGATTCGTGCCTTCGACAAGCTCGCGAAGCTGGTACCCGCCTCCGAGCGCGGCGCGACCTCTGTCGAGGTGAAGATGGACAGCGAGCTCGTCGTGAAGCAGATGAACAAAATCTACAAAGTGAAGCATCCGGTTCTTAAGGAGCAGCAGGCGCGCCTCGCGCAGGTCGCGGGCGCCTTCGGCAGCGTCACCTTCGCCCACGTGCGTCGCGAACAAAATGGTGACGCCGACGCGCTCGCGAACGAAGCGATGGATAGAGGCGCATGAGCGGCCTCCTCGCCGCTGTTGCCGGATTCGCGAGCGGGGTGTTCCTCCGCTCGCTTTTTTATGTCTCGTGGCCGGTGGTTATGTTCGTGTGTATTATCGCAGCGCTCGTCGGCACGGCAGCGTGGCTCACGAAACGCCAAGTCTATGTACTTGGTGCGCTTTTTCTTATGTGCCTCGCGCTCGGGGTAGGGCGGATGCATCTCGCCGACACACCCGCACCCGACGCGTTTACACGCGACCTGCGCCACCGCGTGTCGTATGACGCGGTCGTGATAGCCGACCCGGATGTGCGCGACGCGAATCAGCGCGTCGAGGTGCGTGTGGAGCAGGGCGGCGACGCGACCAATATGCTCGTGGTCGCGCCACGCGAGCCCGCGGTCGCGGTAGGCGACCGCGTGTTCGTCGCGGGGACGCTCCAGGCGCCCGCGCCCTTCGCGAGTGAGGACGGCCGCGTCTTCCGCTACGACAAATATCTCGCGCGCGACGGCGTCCGCTTCATCCTCAACTACGCATATATCGGCGTCGACGAGTCGGCGCCATGGTACTCGCTCCCTGCGGCGCTCGCGCGGGTGAAGCATTGGTTCCTAAACGGTCTCGCGGCGGTACTGCCCGAGCCCTACAGCGCGCTCGCGGGCGGCATCGTGATAGGCGGGAAGTCGGGACTCGGCCCCGAGCTCCAACAAGCCTTCGTGACGAGCGGACTCGTCCAGATTGTCGTGCTCTCGGGCTACAACGTGATGGTTGTCGCGAGTTGGATGATGGCGTTTCTCGCGTTCTGCAATTTCTCACGTCGTAAACAAGTCGTGTTTGGCGCGCTCGCGCTCGTCGCCTTCGTCGCTATCGCTGGCTTCTCCTCTACCGCGCTTCGCGCGATGTGGATGGCGCTCATCGCGCTCTATGCGCGAGCGACGAGTCGCACCTATGTCGCCGGCCGCGCGCTCCTCTTGGTCGTACTTCTTATGCTCGCGTGGAATCCGCTCCTCCTCGTCTTCGACCCGGGCTTCGGCCTCTCGGTCGCGGCGACCGCGGGACTCATTTGGCTCGCCCCGCGCATTGAGGAATGGTGGGACTTACGAAGTCCAAACATGCATTTGAAATTAGGACTTCGTAAGTCCGAACATGGGTTCTGGTCGAACGCTATCGCGACCACGCTCGCTGCGCAGGTCGCCGTGCTCCCGCTCCTCCTCTACGACACCGGCCTCCTCTCGTGGGTCGCGGTCCCTGCCAACATTATCGCGATGCCGGTAGTCCCGCTCGCGATGGGTCTCGCCGCCTTCGCGGGTGTCGCAGGCGCCTTGCTCGGCGGGCTCGGCCTCCTGTTCGCGCTCCCGGCCTATGCCGCGACTGCGTTCTTGATTACGCTTGCACAAAACGCCGCGAACGTCCCGTTCGCGGCGCTGCAACTCGCCCCCTTTCCGTTCTGGCTCGTGGTGGTCGCCTATGCGGCACTCGTCGCCATCGCCGCCTCGAAGCGCTTCTCGACGACTGACCAGTTGAGATTGGCCAAGAAGGCGTTCACATAATCCTTCTTCTCGGCCGGGACGTGGTCGACCATATACGCGTGCTCCCACATATCGAGCGCGAGAATGATGGGGAGGCCCGCCAACTGCCCGAGCTCGTGGTCAGCGACGAAGACGGTGTGGAGCGTATCGCCGACCTTGTCGTAATAGACGACAACCCAGCCGATGCCGCGCGTGGTCGCAACCTGGCGGATATGTTCGATGAACTTCTCGCCACTCCCATATTTCTTTTCGGCAGCCTTGGCGAGTAGTGACTCCCTGTTCCCTCCCTTCTCCCCCTCGAACTGTTCGAAATACTGTTCGTGGAGGCGCATCCCGTTGAACTCGAAGGCGAGGCGGCGGCGCATCTCGGTAACGGCGACTGCGCCGCCCTCGTCAGCGACGCCTTGATACATCCCGATAGTCGAGAGGAGCAGATTCACATTCTTCACATAGCCCTCGTAGAGGGCGAGATGCACTTTGACTTGCTTCTCCGAAATGCCCTCGAGTGCAGGGAGAGCAAAGGTCTTTGCGGTGTAGGTCATAGGAACATACTTTATCATTGTTAAGATGCACCGCACGATAGCCACGCGCTGGTACGCGCTCGCACTCCTACTACTCGTATTCGCGAACGCTTGTTTCTATAGCGCCCTCTTCGCGGGTACTTCGCCCACCGCGACTGCACTCGCCGTGGGGCAGGGGAGCGCGACGCTCGTGCGCGCGGGCGGCGCCACGATTCTCGTCGACACCGGCGCCGACGCGAGCATCCTACGCGCGCTCGGCGAGATACTCCCGCCCTGGCAGCGCCGACTCGACGCGGTCATACTCACGAATAGTACGAAAGCAGCCACGGGCGGCCTCCCCGCACTCCGCTTGCGCTACGCGATTACACAAGAAATCACCCTTACCAGGAGTTCGCGCCTCACGCTCGACGCTAACACCTCACTCGACATTGTGATAACGAAAAACGCCCCGACGGGCATTTATTTCACAACCATGGAGAGTACGACGCGGCTTAGATAAGCTTGGCCTTCTTGAGCGTGACGAAAGCGCCGTTCTTCTTAATCGTCTTCAAACCCTTCATCGAGACGTCGACAATGACCGTCTTCCCGATCTCGGGGACGTAAATGCGGCGCTTCTGCAGGTTCGCCTTGCGACGGACCTTGCCCGTGGGGTTGAACTGCGTGGCGCGGGTGCGATTCGAATACCGCCCGCCGACCTGCGTGCTCTTACCAGTGATGTCGCATGCGCGTGCCATAACCGCTGCATGGTAGCATACGATAGCGAACACGCAAATATGGCGCTTCTCTCCCTCATCGTCTTGATTCTCTCTATCATCGCCCACGAGGTGGCGCACGGGTATATGGCCGACTCGCTTGGCGACCCGACCGCCCGCCTCTCGGGCCGCCTGACGCTGAACCCGCTCGCGCATGTCGACCCGGTGGGTTCGGTCCTCCTGCCTGGACTCCTTATCTTCACCGGCTCGCCCATCCTCTTCGGCTGGGCCAAGCCGGTGCCTTATAACCCCTACAACCTCCGCAATGGCCGATGGGGTGAAGCGCTCGTCGCGCTCGCGGGGAGCGCGACGAATATCCTCCTCGCACTCATCTTCGGGCTCCTCGTGCGCGAGAGCGCTACACTCGGGCTCGATGCCGCGATGGTCGCCGTCGCGGCGACCATTGCCTTCGTGAATCTCTTCCTCGGTCTCTTCAATTTAATACCATTCCCCCCGCTTGACGGCTTCACCGCGCTTAAAGCGCTCCTGCCCTGGCCCCTCGCGGCGCGCCTCGAGCGCTTCGCCGATCAGCTACGTAGTATGGGACCGCTCGCCATCATCCTCTTCCTCCTCGCATTTTCCTACTTCTTCGCCGGACCATTTTTCAATCTCGTCGTCTGGCTTTTTGGTCTCCTCACGGGTGGTGCATAAAAACAAAAGAGACGGTGCGAAAGGGTTGCATCGTCTCTAATTTTGTGCCCACATCGGAATGGGTTGCATCGTCTCTAATCTTGTGCCCACATCGGACCGAGTACGCAGGGGATTGTGTGTTTGAATTGCTCGATTCCCACACAATTCTTTATTCGCGTATAGTTCGTACCGTTGAAATCAATCGGTTTTTTGCATTCCGGGCAGATTTCTGGTGGTCGTTGCGAGTTCCTGAGTATGCACTGAAGAGCAGGTTCCTCGGGGCCCATGGTGACACCTCCTTTCGTGCGAAAGAGCTAACGCACTTATTCAGTATATCGCCGCTACCGAGCGCAAGAGCCGTTGTGCACTACGCTATACTAGGGGAGATGGAATACCAGGTGCCGCAGTTCATTGAGGTCGAAGACAAGATTATCGGACCCTTGACCTTGAAGCAGTTCATCTACCTCTCCGGCGCCGCTGGGCTCTGCGTCGTCTTCTTCTCGATGCTGCCGATGATTGTCGCTATTCTTTTCTCGCTCCTTATCGTCGGCTTCGCCGCCGCGCTCGCGTTCTATAAGATAAACGGCAAGCCCTTTGTCGAGATAGTCGAGGCGGGCTTCAACTACTACACCCGCGGGAAGCTCTTCCTCTGGAAGCACCAAGAGCCCGCGACGCCTCAAGCGGCGCCGGCACCTAAGGCCCCTGTCTCGCGTGCGGCACCGAAGCTCTCGCGCGGCAAGCTCTCGGAGCTCGCGTGGTCGCTCGATATTACGTCCGCCGAAAGCCTGAAGGGCATTCAGGCGGATCCGTCAAAATCCGTAGGTTTTGTCGGACAACAATAATATGGCTGCTACTGCGAATCCCACCCAGCAGTTCGTCCCGGTCAAAGAGATCCGGAATGGTGTCGTGATTCTTAAAGACGGCTCCTATCGTGGCGTCTTGGCCTGCTCGTCAATCAATTTCGGACTGAAGTCGACTGAGGAGCAGCGCGCGATTACGCTCGGCTTCCAGAACTTCCTTAACACGCTCGACTTCTCGATTCAGATCGTGATTAATTCGCGCCGGATGGACCTGCGCCCCTACCTCGCCCTCCTCGCGGGGAAGGAGCCGGAGCAGAAGAGCGAGCTGATGCGCATCCAGCTGCGCGAGTATATCGAGTTTATCCGCGCCTTCACCGACCAGGCGAATATTATGACCAAGTCTTTCTACGTGGTGGTGCCGTACTCGCCGCGTCTCTCGGCTGCAACGGTAAGCTTCGGCCTCTTCGGTGGAAAGAAGACTGCCGAGCCCACCGCACAGGGCTCCTTCGAAGAAGACCGCGCGCAGCTCGAGCAGCGCCTCACGCTCGTCGGGAGCGGGCTCGCGGGGGTCGGCGTGCGCGCAGCGCCCTTGGGTACCGAGGAGGCAATCGAGCTCTTCTATCGCGCGTTTAATCCCGGTGAACTTGAGAACCCGATTCGTCTTGACGCATAACCTATGGCTCTCCTCGACTTCCTCGGTAAGAAAAAAGATACTGACGCTCCGGCAGTGATGCCGGTGTTGCCCAAAGATATCGCTCGCCAGGGCGCGCTCGACCTGATCGACACCATCGCGCCCACCGCGCTTAAGGTCTCACCGCGTGAGCTCGAGCTCGGCGAGAAGTTCGTTCGCGCCTTCTACACCATCTCCTATCCGCGCTACCTCTCCGACAGCTGGTTCGCGCCGGTTATCAATCTCGACAAGATGCTCGACATCTCCATATTCATCCACCCTGTCGATACCGAACAGGCGCTCCGGACCTTCCAGAAGAAGGTGGCGGAGTACCAGAGCCAGATTAACGAGCGCGCGAGTAAGGGGCTTGTGCGCGACCCGCTTCTCGACACCGGCTACCAAGATCTCGAGAGTCTCCGCGACTCGCTCCAACAGGCACAGGAGAAGCTCTTCGATGTCGGCCTCTACCTCGCGCTCTACGGCGACTCGACCGAGGAGATTGAGAAGGTCGAGGGCGAGATTCGCGGCATTCTCGACTCCAAGCTCGTCTACACCAAACCCGCGCTCTTCGAACAGGAACAGGGCTTCCGCTCCTGCCTGCCGCTCGGTACCGACGAGCTCCTTGTCAATTCAAAACTGAATTCCTCGCCGCTCTCCTCCATCTTCCCCTTCGTCTCTTTCGATTTAACTTCAGATCGCGGGATTCTGTACGGAATAAATAGACACAACTCCTCGCTGATCCTCTTCGATCGCTTCTCGCTCGAGAACTACAACTCCGTCGTCTTCGCCAAGTCCGGCTCGGGGAAGAGCTATGCGACCAAGCTCGAGATTATCCGCTCGCTGATGTTCGGCACCGATGTCATCGTTATCGACCCCGAGCGCGAATACGAACAGCTCGCCGAGGCCACCGGCGGACGCTCCTTCCACATCTCGCTCTCGTCTGAACACCACATCAACCCCTTCGACCTCCCGCCGGTCAAGGAGGGCGAGGACCCGAAGGACATCCTCCGCAGTAACATCATCACGCTCGTAGGGCTCTTCCGTATTATGCTCGGCGGCCTCTCGCCTGAAGAGGACGCGATTGTCGACCGTGCTATCGGCGAGACCTACGCCTTGAAGGACATCACCGGCGACGCCGACTTCACTGGCGCCGAGCCGCCCTTGCTCTCCGACTTCGAGCAGGTGCTCTCGGGGATGCAGGGGAGCGAGTCCCTGGTCGAGCGGCTCTCGAAGTTCACCCGCGGGACCTGGGCCGGATTCCTCAACCAGCCGACCAATATCGATATCAACCAGCAGTTCGCCGTCTTCTCGGTGCGCGATATGGAGGATGAGCTCAAGCCGGTGGCGATGTATATCCTGACCCACTATATCTGGAACGCCGTGCGCCACGAGATGAAGAAGCGCTTACTGATTATCGACGAGGCGTGGTGGATGATGAAGTCGGACGATACCGCCTCCTTCCTCTACTCGCTCGCCAAGCGTGGTCGTAAATATTATCTGGGCGTCTGCACCATCACGCAGGACGTCGAGGACTTCTTGAAGAGCCCCTACGGCCGACCAATTCTCACCAACTCCTCGCTCCAGCTCTTGCTCAAGCAGTCGCCGACAACGATTGATGTGCTGCAGAAGACATTCAATCTCACCGACGAAGAGAAATATCTCCTCCTCGAGGCAGGGGTAGGGGAGGGACTCTTCTTCGCGGGATTGAAGCACGTCGCCATCAAGGTGGTCGGCAGCTATACCGAGGACCAAATCATCACCTCGGACCCCTCACAGCTCCTCGCGATAAAGAAGGAGAAGGATCGCCATGCCACCGAGAAGCAGTCGTAATCTGCCGCCAGAGCCCGAGGTGATGACCCGAAAGAAGTCGATGCCGGTGATTGCGGTCGCGATTGTCGTTGACCTGCTGCGCGGATTCTTCACCTTCTTTGCTTTCTTGGGGCCAGTGATCGTCGCGACCTACTGCTCCTCGCAGGTCACGGGTATGCTCGAATCGTGGACCTTCGGACTCCTTAGTGTCGGAACAGCGAAGCTCGCCTGTGGCACCGCGGCGGCCGCAGCGGGTATCGCCGCCTTCCCGGTAACCGCGACCTTCGGCATTATTATGGCCGACGCGGTCGGCTTTATGGGCTGGCTCTTTATCGCCTTCATCCTCTTCTTCTCTAACCGGCGCATCTTTAAAGAGGGAGGGCTCATGCTTGGCGCGAGTCTCGCTGTCGGTTTCGTTCCTTTCCTCAACGCCGTTCCGCTGCTCTCGTTTACCCTCTGGCGCGTGTATACCGTTCAAATCCGGCTCGAAGAGGCGGCCTACAAGGCCTGGGAGGCGACAATGGCGAAGGCGCGGCAGGAGGAGCAGAAGCGCCAGCAGGTAGCACTCCGCGCGCGACAAGAGCAGCTGGCCGAGGTACAGGCGGCAAATGACGAACAAGAAGCCGGCGCAGAAGCACAGGCCGAGAGCGATAAGACTATCCCCGAGCAGTACCGCGAGGCAGCGTAGTCCCTGCTCCCGGGCGCTATACTAAGAGCGTATGCGTCGATATTTGCCTCTGGTTATCGCGCTCCTGGTGCCGCTCACGGCCGCTGCCCAGCTCGGGAGCTCGATCGGGGGTCTTGACCCCTTCACTCTCACCGTCGACCCGCAGTATCCGGCTCCTGGCACCACCGCCAAGGTCTCTATCCTTCCTAATTCGATTGATCCCTCGAACGCAACGATGGTCGCGTCAGTCAACGGCAAGGAAGTGTATCGCGGCAATGCTCGCCCCCTCACGGTCACGCTTGGCAAGGCGGGCACCGCGACTCGCGTCTCGGTCACTATCACCTCGACAGGGAAGAGTTCGACACAGACCGTCTCGATTGTTCCTCAAGATGTCGCACTCGTCGTCGAGCCGGCCGCCTCGGTACCACCGCTCTATCTCGGCAAGGCGCTGGTGCCGAGTGGAGGCGGCTCGCGCATCGTCGCGGTCGCCAATCTGCGCGACGCGAACGGGCGCGCCATTGACCCCGCCTCGCTCTCGTACTCATGGAACGTCGACGACACCCAGATTAATGATTCTTCGGGTATCGGGCGCTCCGCCCTGATGGTCGCCTCGCCGCTCGCCTATCGCGCGCGTACCGTCTCGGTCGCCGTCGCGAGCCAGGACGGCACGCTCGCGGGCGGCGACAGCGTCTCGCTCAATCCGCAAGACCCAATTGTCCGCATCTATGAGAACGACCCACTCCTCGGTATCCGCTTCGATCGCGCACTCGGCGGGAACTACGCGATTACCGGCGCGGAGTCGACACTCTACGCCGCGCCCTTCTCTCTCCCGACCACGAGCGGCGCGCCGCTCCTCCAGTGGTTCCTCAATAGCGCCCCCGCGCAGACCGGCAACGTCATCACGCTGCGCCCCTCGGGGAGCGGGGAGGGGACAGCCGCGCTCTCGGTCACCGCCGCCGCGAGCGACCAGAGCGCGAGCGGTAACGCCGACCTCACCGTCACCTTTGGCGCCGCCAAATCTTCATTCCTCGGCCTATGAAAAAATTAATTCTTACTCTCTTCGTTACTACAGCTGCAATGCTGCCGATTACCACTTATGCAGCGACCCTGACCATTCTTGATTATTCGGAGTGCAGCCACTATTTTGGGCTGCTGTCCTGCAATCAAAGTACCGAGGTATGCGCCACAAACCCAACGACCAATCTGCCGGGTTGTTTCCCGAAGAGCAGCACAACAAATGCTGCCAGTACTCCAACGGGCGGCACAACAAATTATGTCAACACCACTACTCAATACCCAGACCTGGCAACTTGTACGCAGCAATCGGGTTGTCCTCGTCCTTGCATAGCCAACACGCTCGCCATTCCAACAACATATTTCTGTAGTTTATTACCGCAGACGAATACCGCTCCTGCGGCAGCGCCAGCTCCAACGCCAGTGCCTTCGCCTACAGGTGGCTTCACTGCGCTCGCGCCTATCCCCGGGCTCACCGATAAACCGACGACCAATATCGTTCTCGGCCCGAATAACAACTTCGGCACCTTCTTCAACAATCTCTACAAGTTCTGTGTCGGCTTCGCCGCCGCCGCGGCGGTCGTTGAGATTATTTGGGGCGGGCTCGAGATCGCGAGCCCGGATTCGGTCGTGAAGAACAAGCTCGGCAAGGAGCGCATTCAG
>Ga0172370_10007984_pt1 | contig 12822 bp, 9 predicted proteins | sample LakKiv5m_FD_114538 | JGI IMG/M metagenome (GOLD analysis project Ga0172370, IMG submission 114538) | Freshwater microbial communities from Kabuno Bay, South-Kivu, Congo - kab_022012_11.5m | ecosystem: Environmental > Aquatic > Freshwater > Lake | place: Democratic Republic of the Congo...
AGCTTGATAAAGATCGAGGCAAAGGAAATGGAGATCAGGCCGATGCCAAGGATCGGGCCGGCCCAGCTTTTGTTAATGGCCGTCAGAATGCTTCCTTTTCAATTTGTGCGCGGCACTTCCAGATACTCAAAATCCTCCGGAAGGTAGGATTCGGAAAAGATAGAACGAGCCTCTTGCAGCAGCTCCATTTCCCGCGTCTCGTCGTTTCGCCCGCTGATGTGCCACAAGATTAGCTTTTTGGCCCGCGCCTTCGCAGCGATCTCGGCAGCCTCGATGGCCGTGCTATGAAAGCTGACTTTAGCTTCCTCTCGGTTGGCCTCCGAAAAGGTGCTGTCATGGATGAGCACATCGCAATCTTGTGCCAGTTCGACCGCCGCCGGGCAAGGCCGGGTGTCGGTACAATAGACAACGATCCGCCCGGGCCGCGATGGCCCGACAACCTGTTGCGGCAGAATGCGACGGCCATCGGGTAGGACAACGGGCAAGCCCTTTTGCAGCTCCCTGCGAATAGGGCCGATGGGTATCCCCAACTCTTGCGCTTTCTTTTCGTCAAATTTGCCCGGTTTCGGTTTTTCGATAAATCGGTAGCCAAGGCAAAAAGTACTGTGCTGCAACGGCATCGCCTCCACGTGGAAGGCATCAACTTCGAAAGATGAGATATCTTGCTCTGATACTTCTTCGATGGACAAATCATAGTCGATATGAAAACCAGAGACCGCACGCAAACAATCCAAAAATCGCTGCAATCCAAAGGGGCTAATGATTTTCAATGGCGCGGTGCGAGACATCATTTGTTGAGTGGTCAAAAATCCGGGTAGGCCGAACAAGTGATCGCCATGCAAATGCGAAAGGAAAAGGAAGCGAATTTTCGAAGGAGCTATCTTGGCGGAAGAAAAGCGCATCTGGGTGCCTTCGGCGCAGTCGCACAGGATGATGAGGCCGTTATAAATCAAGGCCAAGGATGGCAGACCGCGTCGAGTTGACGGCACCGCTGCGCCCGTGCCCAGAAAGGCTATTCTCAAGTTACTCACTTCTTCTGTCCGAAACGATTTTCTGTTCCTGCCAGCAGACGTTTGATGTTTGAACGATGTGTGAAGATAATAAGACCGGCTGCGAAAAAGCTGAACACATAGAGAGAAAGAGCCACCGGACGGCTCATGAGATAGCGAAATATCGAGAGCACAACGGGCAGAGTAATGGCCGCCGTCATGGAGCTGATGGAGACGATGTGGGTGGCAAAAATCATAGCGGCAAAGACAGCGGCGCAAATCAATAAGGCAAAGGGATAAAGAGCCAACAGCATGCCGGCGGCAGTACCTACGCCTTTGCCGCCGCGGAACGAAGCAAAGACCGTCCAGATGTGCCCGATGATGGCCGCGCAGCCGGCTATCAATTGCATGGTTTCGTACTCGAAGGGGGCAACCCCGAAAGTCAAGCGCGAAATCCAAAACGTAGCAGCGAATCCTTTGAAAGCATCTACGACCATGACGAATACGCCCGGCTTCCAGCCTAAGACGCGAAAAACGTTGGTGCCGCCGGCGTTGCCGCTGCCGTGCTCGCGGATATCGATGCCGCGCAAGACTTTGCCGGTTATGATACTCGTGGGGATGGAACCGATTAGATAGGATATGAGTGCCACGCACAAGACAGTCAACATAGACGCTGCTCCACTTATAGTCTTTTAGACTTTGGTTACCTCTCTCACTGTACTATCGCAAATTAAATCTGTGTTGTTAGCTGAATTTGTTCACTTGAGATTTGGGATTTGCGTTCTCGTTGCGCTGAGGCCTTCATTCGACCTCAGAGCACTTGACTTGCTATTGGATCGCCCAATACAGCAATGGCGACGCTGCCGATCCCTGTATGCACACCCAAAGCGGGGGAGGCGTCGGTGATGAAAGTATCTTGTACTTTGAACCGCTTTTTCAGCTCGCCGGCATACCATTCCGCCATAGGAACATTCAGGACATGCACAATCCCAAAACGGGGATTGCGAACGGTCATGGCAAACTGGTCGGCCAATTCCAGCGTCTTTTGAAAAACCCTTTTGCTACCTATCACTTTTGCCGCTTCCGTCACTTTGCCTTCAGGATTGATGGTGAGAACCGGTTTGAGGTTTAACAAGGTGCCCAAGAGGCCTTTGGTGCGATTCAGCCGCCCGCTGCGGATGACGTATTTGAGGGTCGGCACACTGACGAAAATGCGCACGTTTTCCACTGCGATTCTCAGTCGCCGGAGAATCTCCTCATGCGCCAAGCCTTGTTCGATCAGCTTTCCGGCTTCGGCGACCAATAATCCCAACGCGGCGGAGGTTGTCTTGGAATCAAGGATGTCGATTCTCTGTTGGCTCTCATAACTCTTGGCTGCCTGCCGCGATCCGTTCAATGTGCCACTCAATTGCTGAGAAATATGCAGACCAATGATGGACTCGTACTGGCTGGTCAGGCGGTCGTAAGCCTGAACAAACTGCGCCGGGGATGGCTGGGACGTTGCCAAGCGTTCGGTGGAGTTTTGCAAGACCTGATAAAAATCCTGCGGCTTTATTTCCAGCCGATCCAAATGACTCTGATCGCCGATCATCAACTGGACGGGGACCACGTTCACGTTATATTTTTCCAATAACTCAGCCGGCAGGTCACAGGTGGAATCCGTTACTAAGGCGATGCCGGTTTCCGGCGCTAAGGAGCGAGCGTCTTTGTTCTGCTTGCGCATGTCCTCGATCTTGGTCTGGGCCAAGGTGCCCATGCTTTTGGCGATGGCAAAAACCTCGTCCGGCTGGTTGGTGTGGATGTGCACGCGCATTTTGCGCTCGGAGCCGACCACGATCAAAGAATCACCCAATGCCTGAAGGCGCTCGTGGAGAGTCTTGCGGTCCAAACTGGTGCCTTCGATCAAGCACTCCGTGCAATATTGGTGAAGGATTTCTTCATCGACTTTGTGAAAATGGAAATGACGTATCTTTTCCACAACGTGCGAGCTAGTTTTAAGGGCTGCGATTTTACCGGATTCAATGAAATCCACCAGACCTTCGATGATGTGCACAAAACCCTGCGCTCCGGCATCCACCACGCCGGCTTTCTGCAAGACCTTCAGCTTCTTCGGCGTCTCCGCTAACGATTCTTTGGCGCGATGGAGAGATTCTTTTAATAGCTCCACAAAATCCCGCTTTTTCTCCGCGTGCTCCGTCAGGTGCGCGGCCCAATCCTTCATTACCGTCAGGATGGTGCCATCCTTAGGATTCGATAGCGCTTCTCTCGCTCGCTCAGCCGCATCAGCCACTGCCAGGGCGAATGCTTGCGTCGATAGGCGCAATTTCCCTTTGGTTGCTTGGGCAAATCCATAAAAGAATTGCGCCAAGATAACGCCCGAGTTGCCGCGCGCACCGAGCAAAGCCGATTCGGCGATGGCGTTGCTGATGCCGGTGAAGGATTTGTCATGGCAGGTCTCCGCGGCTTGAGCGATGCTTCGCATGGTAGCCGCCATGTTGGTGCCGGTATCGGCATCGGCCACGGGAAAGACGTTGATGTTGTTCAGCGACTCTTGCATTTGCATCACGCGGTTGGCCGCAGCGATGATTGAGCGTCTTAGTCGGGAACCGTTAATGTACTTTATTTGCGCGTATGCCAACTTGTTCTGTCCGAGAAAGATAGAAGGTGAATAAACTTTATCGCAATTTAGAGCATTTCAATTAGAGATGCAAACGGAAATTATGGAGAAAAAGCACGTGGTAAGTAGCAAGTAGCAGGTGGCAAGCAAGATAATTGCAGGAAGGTGCAACTGAAGAGAATTGAAGCAACATTTAGGGAAATTTCTATCCATTGCTCAGCTTGCGAAAGGATTGATTAAAATCATGCGCAAAAACGCCGTGCAAGGCCAAGGCCATTTGCGTTTCTAAAAAACCGAAAGGGGTACCCATGTCCAGGCGCAGGCCGTCGATCTCCAGTCCGATAGCTCCTTCCCGCCGGCAGAGCTCCGCTTGCGCGGCAGTCAATTGAATCTCTTCCTTTTCTCGGATATTTTGCTCGATATGTTCCTGTAGCACGGCAAAAATTCCAGGCGTCAGGATGTGCATGCCAAAAAATGTCAGGAATATGTCATCCGGCATTCCCGCGGTTTTGAGGTGCTGGCGGGCGTATGTTACATCCGGCTTTTCTTTCACGTGGGTCAACTGATAGGCGCCAGGTTTTTCCGCGATAGGTGTTCCCGTCACCGTGCCAAAAAGGTAAATGAGCTCAGCGGGAGTTTGCTTGACCGCGTAGATCGATTGGTTGAACCGCCGGAAGCCTTCAATAAGCTGTGAGGCGCATGATTCCTTTTGGCCGGAAATGTAGATGTGGTCTCCAAGCATGAGCAAAAAGGGTTGGTTGCCCACCCATTCTCTGGCGCAATACACCGCATGGCCGAAACCATCCTGCTTGGTTTGTGGAATGTACGTGATAGCCTGCTGCAGCCGCTCCAGCAATTCCGATTGTTTCAGCACCCAAGGCTTGTTCTTGGAGGTGAGCACTTCTTGCTTACTCAGTGAGTGGAAATGCTCCTTGAACCGCCCTTCCATGCCGGGTTGGACGATGATGCACACTTCCTCGATGCCGGCTGCCAGGGCCTCTTCGACGATGATTTGGATGGTGGGCTTGGTGATGCCATCCCGATCCACCAAGGGAAACAACTCCTTTTGCACCGCGTTGGTGGCAGGATATTGGCGAGTGCCTCGACCTGCGGCAGTGATGACGGCTTTTTTTATCATAATGATAGACCTCGTAATTGTGGCAAATTGGATGCGGCTTCTCATATCCGGTCCTTCTAAGCAATTCATTCAGTCTTAGAAAGATGTCAAAATAATTGAAGACAGACTTTTTAAGAATGATTTAACGGACGATCGTCTTGCATACGATTTGATCGTGATTAAAATTGATCCACTGGATGGCCTTTAATGTTGTATGGCAGAGAAATTGCCGTAGATGGTTTTCATAACATTTTTCATCTTTCGTTATGGAAGTGATTTTGAATGCAACATCTGGGTTTAGTAGATGTATTTTTTGCCGGCCCAAAACGTGCTCGCCGTTCATCACCTCTATCTTCTTGACTACGTACTCCTCGCCGCCACGAAAATGCTTGATCGCCTCATAAAACAAGTTCGTGTCAAGAAATGCACCCCACTCTTTCAACAGGCCATTGATAATCTGTCTTAACCACAGACTATCTTCATCCAGTTCCAGCCACGACTGATCGTCAATTGCAAAATCATAGCGACTTTCGAATGTTAACCTTGTGGAAACAAAGCGCGATTCAACTGAGGCTGGATGAAAATTAACGAGCTTTCCGTGCTGCATCCCAAGCAAGAAAAGGTAATGGAGCGTTTGTTGGTGGTGATCCCCGGTTAAAGCCGGCACGACTTTTAGCTCATAAGCTGCTGCATCGTCAAACACCATGTCAACGTAAAATGATTTTTGGAAACCCTCATAGGTAACCTGTATGGGCACCTCAATCTCGACTCTGCCAACACCAGCCTTTTGACAATGATAAGCCAACTCGTTTTGATAAATTTTCTCGTTCCACAATCTACCCAGCTCGCGGTGCACCGAGAAAACTAATCCCATCACTTCATAATCAAGAGCGTGAAAATCCTCATCGGAAATGAGCTTGGTCTTGATAGCGTGTTTGATTGGCATGACAGCTATTGATGTCCTTATCTCACGAACGTTTGATTCTGATTAAAGGCAGAGCGACACCAAATGAAAACACTTCCCCGTTTTGAAAACAAATTATTTTGACCTTAATCATTTTGACTTTAGGCTGCTTGTCATCGGTTATGTATTCTCAGTGTGGAAAAAAGTTATGATGGGGACGCAGTGCAGGCCTGAAAAAAGGCGAACGACCAATGGGATTAGAGGATGTTGTACTTCTGCAACAGCTTCTGCAGCACCGGCTCGATTTGTTGTCTCAAAGTAGTGTTCGCATACGCCAGCCACGAGACATTGCTCACCACGTCCAATGGCGCATTCAGGGCTGAGCCATGGATGTTGGTGACGATCACACCGGCTTCGCGAGCGACCAATTCCGTACAGACATCATAAGGATGTGCAGCCAAGCTGGGGGGATTTCCAGCCAGGCCGCTGGCATGCATCAGGTGCGCTCTAAAATCGCCGCTAAAACGATCGTGTCCCATGGTCAATTCATAGAACTGCCCGCCAGTGCTCACATATTGATCGTCAAAAACGGAGATGGGGTTCTGGCTGTTGAGCAATCCCAGCTCCGCCAGCAATTCCTCTTCGATGGCGGCGGTTATTTGTTTGCGTCCGGGAAAAAACTTGGTCAGCATAGCAAAGCCGTGTTGAAGTGATTGGGCAGTGCTTGGGCGGGGGTAAAAGTCCTTGCTTTCGCCGGTGAGTAAATTCCTCCGTTCGCCTTTGGTGCCGCGCCCGCGAATGGAAAAAAGCATGTCGGCCAAATATTGCTTGCTCAACGGCACTTCGGTTTGAATGGCAAGCTCGATGTCCATCAGCGTGGTCGATAGGCCTTGATTAGGAGCGATGCCGGAAAGAATCCAGGCGCTGCGCTTATCATACATGATGCCGCGCGTGCCATCTATCGGATCGACAATTAAGCGAAATTCGGCGTCCTCTGGGGTCGAGCTGGAAGGAAAAACTTGCATCCCCTGCGGCCCCATGCCTTCGGCGATGAGAACAAAGCACTCTTCTTTTCCCCACTTTTCACACTGCTCGAGCAAAATGGCTTCGCAGCTCTCGTCGATGCGATAGATGATATCCGAGTCCGACTCGCGTGCCACGCCGGAGAGATGCTCCATTTCATGTGCCCGGGTATAGGCGGCTATGGCATTGCGCATGGCAATGTGGATGGATTTCAACCGGCTGAGAGCGCGAGTCAAAAAATCGGTGTCCATAGCCACTAGTCGAAAGAGGTGCTGTCTATGCCCAGTTCCAACGCCCCCGGGGAGGAATCTACAAAGAGATCGGGCTTTATCTTGGTCGCGTCATAGTACTGAGCAGCGATGTTGTGCAGAATGTCATTGGTGCCGGTCCCAGCTAATATGGCCACCGTACCGCCGCTGCCACCGCCGGTGATTTTCGCGCCGTACAAACCCTTCTCCGGGCCATGAGCTTTGACGAGCTGCACCAACAAATCCGTATTCTTGTTGCCAAGGCCGCAGTTTTTGTCATAGCTTGTGTGTGATTCGTACATCAGTTGGCCGGCCTCGACCATTCGGGCTTCGTCGCTTGCCCCGGCGCTGCCATCCAGTAGCTCTGCAAATCTCAAGACGCGCGAATTTTCCATGATGGGATGTTCGGTACGGCTGCGCGGCTGGTATCGCTTCTCCGGATCAACGTGCGTAGCCGGGTCATCATGAAATTGGTATTTCTCCAAAAACTCTTTCCCGAAAAGCTTAGCCGGCACTGTTTTTCTCAGTGCATCCGTCCATTCTTCCACCGTGACATTGCAGAGGTAGCCGCCATAGGGGATTTGCCCGGCGTACTTTTGGCTGCGATTGAAAATGATTCTTCTGCCCATAAAAGCAGCTACGCGGGCGTCCATGTAGCGGGAACCGTTGATGAAATGGCGAATGCCGGAATTGATCCCGACAAGTTGAAATCCTTTCGGGACCGAGACCATTTTTAACAACTCATGCGGTTGGCAGCGCAACATCAACAAGCTGCCTTTTAATCCCATTGCCGATGTGATCTGATCCATAATTCCGCACGGTGCGCCGACGATTTGGTTTTCGACAATCTGACAGGAACGAGCCAGTTGGAAGCTATCCAGCGATATTTGATAAGCATGCTGAATGGCGTACATGGTTGCTATTTCCAAGGCTGCTGAGGAGCTGATGCCGACGCCGAGCGGAATATTGCTGCTGACGCCGATGCTGGCGCCATGATCGAACTTTTCGATCAATCCCTCGGCTAATAGCACCGCAAATGCGCCCAGCAAATAAGCTGCCCAGCGCTTTTTTTCATCTCTGTTGAATTCTTTATGCAGGACATCGTAGGTCTTTAGCCGTCCGGAAGAAAAAAAGTCATCCAAATGATACTCGACGATGCCGGCAAAGCCCTGATCTTCAATTCCCAAGCTGCGAATGAGTATTCGCCGATCGATTCGTTTCTGCACCCCCACAATGATGGCCTCCCGCAATGTGCCTTCTAAAACCACCGAGCCGGAATAATCGGCAATTCCACCCATCACGTCCAAGCGCGCCGGGGCGCGAGCGATAAAGATTTCACGTCCGGGTACGAATATGCCGCCAAAGAGTCGCTTTATTCGAGCTTTGTAGACGTTGAGATCTTCCGGAACCATGATGTTGCTTTTCGTCATCTGCGTCATCTTCAAACTGTCCCCTTCATTAGGTCAGCGAGTGAGTTTCATGTTGTGGTATGTGTCTAACCCTGAAGATATCGTGTTCTGAATCGTCAAGCGTCAGGGTGAATATTAGAAACTTTTTCTCAAAAGTCAACTTTATAATTGTCCGGTTGCAGGTTGTATTACTCTGGGATCATTATCATGACCGCGAAGGATTTTACAAACGCTGATCCGCGCGAATGTGCACTAATGTCATGGATGACCAGCTGACTGCTAAGCATCTGGACTAAACTTAAAATACCAGCATGAATCTGTCAGGTCCGTTCAGGCCGGAGGCGGAAGCGCCTTTGGCGCAGTCATGCAGAGAAACAATAAACGATCTTCAGAACCAGAAACCGCGCGAGTTAGAGGTTTTTCTCTGCGATCCTCAGCGACCTCTACCTTTCAGCATTTAGGAAAAAGAACAGAAAAAAGATGTTTTCACCGAAGCCGCCATGATGGACTCTGATTGTAGAGAGGTGCGATTGCTCTCCCAAACCAAAAGTCGGCTGCCGGCGGCGATTTTATTATTGAAGAAAGGCATTTTGAGCGGCTTATAAAATCCTTGATTGCTATAATCGGAGGTTCTATATTTGCCCGGTTTTTTCAGAGAAGTTGGATCAGGTAAGAGGAGAACCATGGATAAGCCAATCGCTTTGGTGACCGGAGCCGGGCGCGGCATCGGTAAAGGGATTGCGGAAAAACTGGCCGAGGCAGGATTTGATCTGGTCATTGATGACGTTCACGAAATAAAGGTTGTGCAGGATACCCTTTCGTCGTTGCACGCTAAAGGCGCGGATGTTCTTTATGCTCAGGCGGATATTTCCGTTCCCTCCGACCGGGCGAAGCTGATCGCCCTATGCAAAGAGAAATTCGGCCGGCTGGATTTGTTGGTCAATAACGCCGGCGTCGCTCCCAAACAACGGATGGATATTTTGAAAGCGACGGAAGAGAGCTTCGACAGAGTCTTGACCATCAATCTCAAGGGGCCGTACTTTTTAACCCAACTGGTCGCGAACTGGATGGTTGAGCAGAAAAAAGCCAATCCTGAGCGCGATTTCCGCATCATCAATATCGCTTCGATTTCCTCCTATACTTCTTCCACCGCAAGAGGAGAATACTGCATTTCCAAGGCGGGCATTAGCATGATGACCAAGCTGTATGCCGACCGGTTGGCAGAGTTTGGAATAAACGTCTACGAAATCCGCCCCGGTATCATTGCCACAGATATGACCAGTGCCGTCAAAGAAAAATATGACAAGCTCATTGGCGATGGTCTCTTGCCCATAAAACGCTGGGGCTATCCGGAGGACATCGGCAAAGCAGCGGCTGCCATTGCGTTGGGGTACTTGCCCTATTCGACGGGAGAGGTCATCAACGTCGATGCTGGTTTTCACTTGAGGCGGCTATAGTCGGATTTGCGAGTCGTATCTTCTGCCTTGCGGAAGGTGGAGTCGGACACTGCGACCGAGAAGAATAATTTTAAGGACCGCCGAAAAAGTAACTGCTACTTATTCATGTACAAATTAAGCAAGCACGGTTGCTGACAAAGCAATGGCTTGGTTGTCGGGGCTAACAGGATAGGACGCGTTTTATGAACAAATCGACGATCAGGATTGCAGGACTGGATTTTCCCGTCTATGAAGTAGATACCTTGATCATCGGCAGCGGCGCTGCTTCCCTAAATTGTGCCGATCATCTGTTTTCTTATGGCAAGAAAGACATTGCCATTGTAACGGAGAAGATTGGCGGCGGCACCTCCAATAATACCGGTTCGGACAAACAAACCTATTACAAGCTCTCGGTCTCCGGCAAGGAACCCGATTCGCCCTACGAGATGGCCAAGTCTCTTTTCGACGGCGGCGCAATGCATGGCGACCTGGCGCTCATCGAAGCCACTCTCTCCGTGCGGGAGTTTTTTCATCTGGTGCAAATTGGCGTGCAATTTCCCCATGATCGGTTCGGGGGATTCGTTGGCTATAAAACGGATCATGATCCTCGGCAGCGCGCCACTTCTGCCGGACCTTGGACCTCACATCAAATGGCGCAGTGTCTACTAAAAGAGGTGAAGCAGAAGGCCATTCCAATCTTCGATGAACACGAAGTCATAGCTTTGTTGGTTGCAAGGGAGCGCGCACTTGGGGCGATCGCTATTGACAAGTCGCAATTGGAAGACGAGACTTTCGGCATGACATTCTTCAACGCGCAAAATGTAGTCTTCGGCGTCGGCGGCCCTGGCGGATTGTACAAGACGTCCGTTTACCCGGAGTGCCACATCGGCGCTATTGGATTGGCATTAGAAGTGGGGGCGAAAGCCAGCAATTTGACCGAATCGCAATATGGGCTTGCTTCCATCAAATTCCGCTGGAATGTATCCGGCACCTACCAACAAGTCATTCCGCGCTACATCAGTACGGACCAAACTGGCGGCGATGAACAGGAATTCCTTAATCCGTATTTCCCAACTATCGGCAAGCTGACAACGGATATTTTTCTAAAAGGCTATCAATGGCCCTTCGACCCGCGCAAGATTCCCAATTACGGCTCTTCCCTCATCGATGTTTTGGTGTTCATCGAAACGGTCACGAAACGCCGGCGAGTATTCATGGACTTTCGGCAGAATGCTCAGGGCGATGAACGAATCGGGGAATTCGCATTTGATACTCTTGGGCCGGAAGCGTACAATTATCTTAAAAATTCTCAGGCACTCTTACCAACGCCCATCGAACGTCTGCGCAAGATGAACCCGCTTGCCATTGAATTGTATCGCAAAAACGGTATCGACCTATCTGCGGAGCCGTTGGAGATCGCCGTTTGCGCCCAGCACAATAACGGCGGTTTATCGGGTGACATCTGGTGGGAATCAAATATCCAGCGCCTCTTTCCCATTGGAGAGGTCAACGGCAGTCATGGTGTGTACCGGCCCGGTGGCTCGGCCCTCAACTCAGGACAGGTGGGATCTTTGCGCGCCGCCCAGCGAATTGCCCATAGACCGGCGGATGGGGTTACCACTTCGAACGAGTTTGCAAAGGTTGCGGCCAAGCGCGGCGAAGAAATGTTCGATCTCATCGGCACTTTTGTTAAAAACGCGCAACCTACCAGCAGCGTGCATTCTTACCGGGAGGAATTTCAGGAGCGAATGAGCAATTGCGCCGCGCACATTCGTGACCGCGCTAAAGTTGTGCTGGCTTTGGAGCAAGCTTATGAACAGATGGCGAGCTTTAACGAACAGGTCATTGCCGGCAGGAAGGAAATTCCCCAGCTCATGCAAAATCGTCATCTAATTCTTGCCCATGTTTTCTATTTGGAGGCGATTCTTGGCTATTTGAAAACCGGCGGCGGCAGTCGCGGCTCTTATATGATCATGGATCCGCAGGGAATTCCGGTCCTCCAAAGCTTGGGCAAAGAATGGTCCTACAAGTTAGAAAACGTCGAATTGAGAAATTTGGTGCAGGAAGCTGTCCTTGGGAAAGACGGCAAAATTCATATCGACTGGCAGCAAAGGCGTCCCATGCCCGAAGAAGATTCATGGTTTGAAACCGTGTGGGGAAAGTTCCAACAGGGCGAAATTTTTAAGTAATGCGCGAAACGATCCTCCATTCTGCTCAGCAAAGACGCTCATGTGTCTCCGACCGAATGGAGGAATCTGTAAACTTAGTAACTTAACAGATTCCTCGCTACTCGAAATAACCCATTTATTTACTCGGCTAAACAGTTACTTCTTTTATTTTGCAGGATTCATTTTAAATTTTTAATTTGTTCGCGTTCGAATGCGCCGCGTCCGGTTTGGACGGATTGATTTCCGCGATGCTGCACAGTCGTGTTTGCCCATTCACCTCTTCAAGTAAACGAAAAAGGAGACCAATGAAAATAGCCTTTGTAACCGGAGGCGGCGACTGCGCCGGAATCAATTCTGCCCTCTCTCGCGCCATTCTGCACGGCATGCAAAAACACAACGACACTTACATCGGCATTCGCTATGCCTTCGAAGGTTTGGCCGCCGACAACGTCCATGACTATTTGGTCGAATTGGATGCGAGCGATGCGCTGAGAATCTTTGATGCTCCCAGCACCATTCTGGCTTCGTCACGCTTCGCGCCTTTCAAAGAAAAAAACAAATCATGGGCGCCGGCAAAAATATTGGCCAATTTGAAAAAGCTGAGCGTTGATGCCATCATCGCCACCGGCGGCAACGATACTGTCAGCACCGCACTCGGTGTGCATGAATTGGGCTTTCCGATTATCGCCATTCCGAAAAGCATTGATAATGACATTAGTGGCACCGATTGGATGCTTGGCGCCAACACCGCCATCGATTTTGCTGCCAAGGCTTTCCGCAGTACCTCTGTCTCGGCGGAGACACACTCGCGTATTTCGGTGAATGAAGTCATGGGCCGCAAAGCCGGCTGGCTGGCCTTTTACGCCGGAGTCGCCAGCGGCGCGGATATCATTCTGGTGCCGGAAAAATCG
>Ga0172370_10007985_pt1 | contig 12822 bp, 12 predicted proteins | sample LakKiv5m_FD_114538 | JGI IMG/M metagenome (GOLD analysis project Ga0172370, IMG submission 114538) | Freshwater microbial communities from Kabuno Bay, South-Kivu, Congo - kab_022012_11.5m | ecosystem: Environmental > Aquatic > Freshwater > Lake | place: Democratic Republic of the Congo...
AAGGCGGCTGGCTTTACAGTCGAGGGCAGGATAGAGTTTATCGGAAACCACTGGTCCATTAAATAATGGCAATCATAAAAAATAAGTCTATCTTTTATGTCTACCTAGTGATATCATGTAGACATGAGAGTAAGAAAATGGACAAAAGAACAGCTAGAGGGCGCTGTTAAAAAATCATCTAGCATAAGAAAGGTTCTAATATTGCTTGGTCTTAAACCGGCCGGTGGAAATTATAGCCAAATTAACAAATATATTCGTGTTTTTCAGATTAAAACTGATCATTTCAAGGGTCGTGGTTGGAGCAAGGGATTGTCCTTAAATGTTGGACCACGAATCCCAATTGAGAAGATATTAGTAGAGAAAAGTAACTTTCAGAGTTACAAATTAAAAAAGCGTCTATTGCAGGCTGGCCTGAAAAAGGCAATGTGTGAGGAGTGCGGCTGGTCAAAGAGAGCAAGTGACGGAAGACAACCACTGGAGGTCCATCATGTCAATGGTGATCCCAGAGATAATAGAATCGGTAATTTGAAAATATTATGTCCCAATTGTCATAGTTTAAAACCGAATTATCGTGGCAAAAACAAAAAAACAGGTTAGGGTCGGTGGTGGAATGGCATACACGCAGCACTTAAAATGCTGTCCTCTAAAAGGATGTGGGTTCGAGTCCCACCCGACCTACCAATAAAAATGCACTGCTTGTCAGTGTATTTTTATTGGTATTGTGATATATCTGTATTAGGAGGCAGACCATGAGGAGCAACACAGCGTCAATCGCTATCGAAGAAGCTTCGAGGGCAAAACGTGGTGATCCGAATGCGAAGCGAACTCCGATGCCCGATCTTGCGACCTGGAGGGTCAACGTTGATGCTCCAACAACCGCGTTGGCCGGCCAGATCGTCGAAGGCGAGCGCCAGCATCGTAGTGGTCTCGATGACCAAGGGTTTATCGGATGAACTACCCCTGTGCCATTGTTGTGCCGCTGGCCTCCCCTGTGAGGCCAGCGGCTACTGCCGAGATTGTTATTAGAGATGCACTCAAGGTGTTTTTTTGTTTTAATGTTGCTATATTTAAATAAAGAAAATTTTGAAACCAGTTCACCCTTCGATCTGCCAGTTGGCGGACTCGGGGCGAAGTCGTAAACAATTTTGGAGGCCGAAATGAAAAAAAGAGTGAAAAAAGAAGTGGTATGTTGTCCGAAGTTTGATCCCAAGCCCTGGGATGAGAAAGAGATCATTTGGGATAAAAAATTATTTGTTACCGATGATGTCAAAGCCATCATGCATATCCCCATAAACATGGGTTCGGTTATCACGCAAATGTCGAGAAAAATTGATGAAGCTGGCGCATCGGTTTCCGGGGAGGATTTTTTGATGTTGTCGCTCGAAGAAAGTCCATGGAAAAGTACCCAATTCATAACTGTGTCCAAAGAAGTTGGGGGGATGAAAAATGTGAAATTATCCGGGACATTTCTGACTAAGGTTTTTGAGGGCAATTACAACGAGGTCAAGAACTGGTATCGTGAGATGCAAAATTATGTTAAAGGCAAGGGCAAAGATATTAAAAAGCTGTATTTTTACTATACGACTTGTCCAAAATGTGCTAAGATCTATGGCAAGAACTATGTAGTTTTTCTGGCACAAGTTTGATTTGGATTTAAGGGACCCCATGGCAAGCATGAGAAGAAAAAAAATTTTGGCGTCGCTAGTGCTTATGTTGGCAGTAGCTGGCTCTATCTATTTTTATTTACCAAAGATGCTGGCCGACGAGGTTTATCCATTGAAATATGAAGATTTGATCAAAGCAAATGCGACAAAATATGGTGTCGATGCGGCTCTAGTTTGTGGTGTTATTTTCCAAGAAAGCCGTTTTGATCCCAATGCTAGGTCAAGTACCGGCGCGAAGGGCTTGATGCAGATGATCAGTACTACGGCGAAGACGATGGCAGCTGAAACTGGCTATCCATCAAATTTCAATCTTTACGATCCGGCAACTTCAATAGAATTTGGCACGGCCCATCTGCGTGACATGATCATAAAGTATGACGGCAACATTGACTTTGCCCTGGCGTCTTATAATATCGGTGGCGGGGCGACAGATGCGATGCTACGGACTCGTGGAGGACAAGCAGTCAGCTCGCTTCGATATGTTGTCAATGCCAAACATTACCAAACGGTTTACGGCACGATGTACGCGACTGAGCTAGGCTTAAATTCTAGTCCGGTGCAGCTGCAGGAAGCAGACCAGAAGGCAAAAGAATCAGAGGTTCGTGGCTATTTCTGGGTTCAGCTTTTTCAAAATGTTTTCCGTTTCTAACAAGTATAAAAGAGAAAATTCTAACTCGGATCTTTTGGCACAGATATACACAGATGGCGGCAGGGATAAATAATTAATTTTTATTATAAAAAGTGAAATCAAAAGAATTACGTCAAAAATTTTATAATTTTTTCGAGAAGAGGGGGCACAAGGTGCTTCCTTCTGCTTCTCTGGTGCCCGACGAGACTGATCCGAGCGTCCTTTTCAATACAGCCGGGATGCAACAGTTTAAGCGCTACTACTCTGAGCCTGAGATTGCGCCATCTGCGAGAATCACCACTATACAAAAATGCATCCGCACCGGTGATATCGACGAGGTTGGTGATGATACCCATCTGACGTTTTTCGAGATGATGGGGAACTTCTCCTTTGGCTACTCGACGCAGAAAGGCGCGGAAAACACGCGGACTGACGCAGAAAGGCCACAGCCGTATTTCAAAAAAGAGGCGATCGCCTGGGCTTGGGAGTTTTTGACCGAGGAGCTCAAATTTGATAAAAGTCGCATCCATGCTACATATTTCAGGGGAGAAAAGGGAGTGGCGAAGGACGAAGAATCACTCAAAATTCTTGAAAGCATTGACGGTCTAGGTAAGATAGTTCCACAGGGTTTTGAGGACAATTTTTGGTCACTGGGAACGGAAAATTCACCCGGTGGTCCGACAGTTGAATTTTACATAGATGGAATTGAGATTTGGAATCTGGTGTTCAACGAATATATCTTGAAGAACGGCAAATACGAGCCAAGCGAAGTAAGGGGGATTGACACCGGCATGGGTTTCGAGCGACTCTTGGCAATGATTGAAGGAAAGGACAATGTTTACGAGACGGAATTGTTCCAGCCGATCATTTCTGTCATCCTGAACTTGATTCAGGATCCAGAAAAAAAAGAGGAATTGGATTCCCGCCTTCGCGGGAATGACAAATCAGTTCGTATCATCGCCGACCACATTAAGACGGCAATTTTTGCCATCACTGATGGCATTTTGCCATCAAATAAGGACGCTGGCTATGTTGTCCGACGATTAATCCGTCGAGCTATAGTTAAGGCGCGCGAGATTGGGATTGAAGAAAATTTTACAACTAAAATTGCTGGGTATATTACAAAAATTTATGACGAAATATATTTTTATTCTTCGAGCATAAGCGAGAAGTCTGATAGTTCTCGACAAGTCTCGAACAATAAAATTGCTGATGAGTTGGAAAAAGAAGAAACCAAATTTCGCAAAACTTTGGCGAGCGGGTTGAAACTTTTGAATTCACACAAAGAAATCACCGGGGCTGTGTTGTTTGATTTGTATCAGTCTTATGGCCTACCTGTTGAAATTTCTATTGAAGAAGCTAGAAAATCAGGTCGCAAAATTGATGATGAAACAATAAAGCAGTTTGACGATTTAATGCAGCAGCACCAAGAGCTTTCTCGTACTGCATCAGCGGGGATGTTTAAGGGCGGGCTTATCGAAGCTGGTGAGATGACGACGAAGTATCATACAGCGACTCATCTTTTACTGGCGGCTTTGCGTGAGCTGATCAGCCCCGACATTTACCAGAAGGGCTCAAATATTACTGCCGAGAGACTGCGACTTGATTTTAACTATCCGGAGAAATTAACTGTTGAGCAAATAAAATCTCTCGAAGATTTGGTCAATGAAAAAATAAAGGAAGACTTGCCGGTGACTGTGGCTGAGATGAGTGTGAAAGAGGCCAAGGAATCCGGGGCGATGGGCGTCTTTGATTCGAAATACGGTGATAAGGTGAAGGTCTATACGATAGGGCGTGATGAAGCCCATTCGACACTCCGCCAGCCGGCGGATCGCTCAGGGTCGCAAGAATTCTTCTCGCGAGAAATTTGTGGTGGCCCGCATGTCACTCATACCGGTGAACTGGGGCATTTCAAAATAACTAAAGAGGAAAGCTCTTCAGCCGGAGTACGTAGAATAAAGGCAATTCTCGAGTAACCAGGCCGTTAAACGGTGAACTGTTAAACTGTCAGTTTCGATTTAAATAAAATACTCAATATAGTATTAGATAATTAGCTGTGCAGAAAACAGCTATTTTTGACTTGACAATCTTTTTTCATTTGATATATTTCTCCTCATGGGTTGCTGAGCCAGGGAACCGATTCGGGAGACGATCGTGGTACATTCTGAGTTCAGAGTCGACATGTTCGGCGTTCTCTATTTCGTCATCATCCATCCTCTTGCTGCTGCGGTGATCAGCCGAAGGGTTCAGCCCGAGTTTCTTCTACAGTCTGACGAAGAACTGGCTGAACTGGCGCGGAGGACCTTTCGAATGGCGATTTTGGGGACGTCGACCTAACAGGAATCCACATCCTCTGGCTTGTGCCACATTAGGCACGAGACTTACCTGCGAGCGCCACGGTCCATCACCCACGGACCTGGCGCTCACGATTCCTCAATTTAATTTACAATACGAAATCGTTGTAGTATAACAAACTTGGAAAAGGCGAGCCTAGGGGCTTGGTCCTTTTTTATCCACCGTAGCTTTTAGCGAAGGTGGGTTGCACATATCGTACCTACACTGTCCGCTGCGATGCGGGCCAGGCCGGGGAGATATCCATTGGATAGTCCGATTCTGGTAGCGGCGGACGTATCGTCGCTTGCAGACCTCGACCGTCTTGTCGGTCAGGTCGTTGGCCATGTCGCTGGCGTCAAGCTCGGTCTCGAGGTGATGCACGCCTGTGGTGGCCCGCAGGTTGTCGAAGCGGTCATGGGACATGGTGTTGGGGAGATCTTCTACGACGCCAAACTCGACGACATCCCCAACACGGTGGCGGGAGCGGTTAAGGCCATCGCCGGGATGGGTGTGACCTACACCAATGTCATGGCGTCGGCCGGACTCGATGCGATCAAGGCGGCCGTCGACAACTGTGGTGAGACCAAGATCCTGGTCGTCACCGTGCTGACCTCGCTCACGGGTGATCAGTGCTTCGACATTTACGGTCAGGATGTCGATGATCAGGTCAGGTACTTCGCAGAGATGGCGGCGAAAGTCGGGGCTCACGGCCTGATCAGCTCGGCCAAGCAATTGCCGTACTTGCGCAAGATTCCGGAAGTGGCGGACATGATGTTCATCACGCCGGGAGTTCGCTCGCCTGGTACGGCAACTCACGACCAGAGTCAGGTCGAGACGCCGGCTGCAGCGATGCAAAACGGTGCCTACCGACTGGTCGTCGGACGGGAGATCACCCAAGCTGAAGATCCGGCGGCGGCGGCTGATCGGATCAACGATGACGTCGAGACGGCACTGGACGTCTGAAGGAGCAACAGACATGACGGAAGAGTTGAAAGCGGCTAAAGCGGCTTTGGCGATCCAGATGGTGGATTGCAGGGCCGTTCGCAACGCCGTTGATCACAACGGTGGCAAACCCTGGACCCTAGCGAGTGGCAGGACGTCGGCCGTTTACTGCAACTGCCGAGGACCAGTCTCCAGTTCGGTGGAAGCCTACCGACTCGCTGTTCAGGCGTACCTGTCGGTGGCCGCGGATGTCGAGTTCGATCTGATCATCGGGGTGGCGACTGCCGGTATCACCTGGGCCGGTGCGGTCGGCTATGGCGGTGGATACCCCTTCGGCTTCTGGCGGAAGGAGAAGAAGGACCACGGTGTCGCCACCAAGGTCGAGGCCGAGTTCCGCCAAGATGATGTCGTCGTTGTGTTCGACGACGTGTTGACGACCGGCGGCTCAATCGCGGATGCCGTCCTCGACATGCGCGAGCGGGGGCTCGTCGTTCCCGAGGCTGTCGTGCTCGTCGATCGCCAGGAAGGGGGTGTGGAGAGTCTTGCCAATTACGAGGTTAAGATCCACGCCGTGCTGACGCTCGACGAGATTCTCGCTGTGGTCAAGGCAACTCCGGGCGCCTGGAGCGAAGACGGCATCGCTGCCGTCGAAGCGGAGCGGGTGGAAACGCGCAAGCGCTACCCGTTATGACTTGACTTGACAGCAATACCCGCGCGATTAGCGCGGCTGCCGAGAAGGCGTCACCGAACAAAGGAAGAAATTCCGACGGGAGGTGGCGCCTTACTCATTTTTACCGGTTAATTTTTTTTAACAGGAAAACTAACAAGCTAAAGCTTGAGCTACATCAGGTGGTGTAGAACAGCCTTCAGGCTGCTAAAACAAGCTAGAGCTTGAACTACAAAAAACGTAGACCACGCTTCAGTGTGCAATAAAACAGCTTAAAAGCTAGATTACATTTTATTTGAAATATTTTCTGTGATATAATTTTGCTAAAGTCACACTGGTGACAAGTTTGTGATTATCAAGAGAGGGTTGCGGGTGGGACTATTTGGCAAATAAAAAGAACTATGCGATCTCGCTTGATATCGGCACTGAGTTTGTCAAAGTGCTAGTTTTTCATGTTGTCGATGATGTTGCCCATGTCGTCGGTGTCGGCCGAGCCAAACAGGGATTATCTGATATGCAGGGTGGTCGAGTCACTGACATTGCCGGAGTGATCAAGAATTGTGAGAAGGCTCTCGATCAAGCTTTTGAGGAAGCAAAAGTTGCCCCACGGCAATGTGTCATCGGTATCGCCGGTGAGTTGGTCAAAGGCACGACGACGTCTGTTCATTATCAACGCGATGATGCCAAGGAAAAGATTACGGTCAACGAGCTCAAAGATATCATCGAACAGGTACAGACACGATCTTTCGATCGAGCGCGAAGCGAACTTGCTTGGGAGACGGGTCAAGCAGAGCTAGATGTTCGCTTGGTTAATTCCTCGATCGTTGATGTTCATATTGATGGTTATAAGATTACTAATCCGGTCGGATTTCAGGGACGTGATGTCCATGTCGGTATCTTCAATGCTTTTGCACCGATTGTTCACTTAGGAGCACTGCAGACGATTGCCGAAGATCTCGAACTTGATTTATTGTCTGTTGCAGCCGAGCCTTATGCTGTAGCCAAGTGTGTTGGCAATGAGGATTCATCGGAATTTTCCTCAATCTTCATCGATATTGGTGGCGGTACGACAGATATTGCGGTTGTACGAGCTGGCGGTCTCGAAGGAACGAAGATGTTTGCAATTGGCGGTCGCGTTTTTACCAAGTCAATCGCTGATGCCCTTGATAAAACTTTCGCTGAAGCCGAGCAACTCAAGCTTGATTATTCTGCCGGGAAGATCAAGGAAGATTCCGAGATCGGCAAAAGTATCAAAAAGGCGATTGCCAACGATTGCGAAGTCTGGCTCTCCGGCGTAGAATTAGCCCTGGAAGACTTCACTGAAGTTGAATTGATGCCATCGAAGATTTTACTTTGTGGCGGCGGTTCGCTGTTGCCGGAGATTAGGGAATATTTATCAAAGCGAGCTTGGACCAAAAATCTGCCATTTTCCAAACAGCCAAAGGCTGATTTTATCAAGCCAGTGCAGGTTTCTTCGATTGTTGATGAGACCGGCAAGTTGGTTGGTTCTCAGGATATCACACCGATGGCTCTAGCAAATCTAGCGATTGATCTGGCCGGCGATGAAAGTGTGGTTGATGGCATTCTAAATCGTATTGTCGACGGGCTAAGAAGATAATAGTTCAAAAGTATAAAGTATTGAGTTACAGGTATAGCGCATATGGCAAACAAGATTTATTATCTAGAACCAGATGAGGAGATTACCAAGGTAATCAATCGGATCCGCCAGAGTGAGGAGGAGGGTGTGGTTTTGGTAGTACCGCGAAATTCCACTTTGACCCAAAGCGTCATTAATCTGAAATTGCTTAAACGTGGCGCCGAAGAACACGATAAAATGATCGGACTGGTGACGACTGATCGAGTGACGAAGAATCTGGCTGACCAGCTTGGTGTCAAGGTTTTTGCTCGAGCCAGTGAGGCCGAAAAGGCGATGTTAATGACTGAAGCGGCAAAGCCCCCAATAAAGAGCGACGAAGGCGATCTCAAGGTTCACACCTATAAAAAATATGATCTTTCGGCTTTAAATAAAGATGAACTACCTGTCGAGGACAGTGAAGATGAGGAGGTTCAATTATCGAAGAAAACTTTGGTGGAGGTCGAAGATCATTCTGTATTTAGAGAAGATGATGGTACTGGCAAGGAAGAGCTGGGGTCAGATGGTGGCGAGGAAGAAAGCCAGGTAGCTGAAGATCGAAGAGAGGATGAAAAAACTAAAAAAGAGGATGACGATATGAGATTAGGATCAGGCAGGAACCGTCCATTCGGCAATGCTCGCAGTAGATATATCAAGACAGGTGGTAGTCGTAAGCCGTTAGCGATTTTGGCAGCGGTGACTGTTATAGTTCTTGTGATCGTTGTGCTTCTCTTTTTGCCGTCCGCGAAGGCGTCGCTAGTTCTGAAAACTACAAATTTAGATAAAACCGATGAGATCAATGTTGATAAAAGCCAGAAGACTTTTGATATGACTGCCAAGACAATGCCAGGAACGGTCATGGAACTGGACAAATCAGTTTCAAAGAGTTTTCCGTCAACTGGTCAGAGAGACGATGGGACTAAGGCTACTGGTACGGTAACCATATCAAACGGGATCGACAGCGGAGCTATCCCCCTGGCTGCTGGAACAAAGGTCACGAGTGCTGATGGAGTTGTTTTCACAATCAATAGCGGAGTCATGGTACCAGGAATGACCAATGTCCAGATATCTGGTGGTAAGGTGACGAGCTATGACGCTGGCACGATCGATGCTGCTGTGACTGCTTCGGCAAATGGAGATGGCTACAATCTGGCAGCTAGCACTAAATTTACGATCAGCTCGTCTGGCGGTGTTTTGACAGCGACCAACAAGGCCGCTTTCTCAGGCGGTGTGACCAAAAACATTGCGTACGTAACGCAAGAGGATTTGGACAATGCTACCAAAGCTATTTCAGATCAAGCTTTGGCTGATAATAAAGCAGAACTTTTGAGTAATGCTGAAAAGGCCTCGATTAGTATAGAGGAGAAAAATATTCAGATTAATGTTGTCTCAACATCAGCTGATAAAAATGTCGATGATGAGGCTGACAGTTTCGCGATCACCGCTGCTGTCAAACTATCTGCCTTTGGCTTCTCTGAAAAGAATCTGAGACAAGCGATGGAAGAGATTATTGAAAAAGACCTAAAATCGAGTGAGATGTTGGTAAATCCTGAGGGTAGCGAGCTAACCTACAAGACAACGGCCTATGATACTGAGGCCGGGACGATGAAGCTCGACGTTGATTTTAAAGCCAAAACAGGGGCAAGGATTTCTGCAGATGCTATGGCTCGCGGGATAGCTGGCAAAGGTGCCAAGTCAGCACAGAGTTATCTGGAAAAACAAAACGGTGTTGCCTCTGTGTCAGTCACATTTGTACCAAAGTTCTGGCGCATAGCTCCTCTCCTGCCCAGTCGGATTGACGTATTGTTTGATTATCAAAAATAACTTTTATGAATTTTCTTGCGATTGATTGGGGAACAAAAAGAATAGGACTAGCAGTTGGCTCGGTTTTCCCAAGGGGAGCCGGAGTGATCGATGGTACCAAGGATTCGTTGCAGATTATTGATGATATCAAGTCGGTCATCGATAAATTTGAGGCTGAAAAAATCATTCTTGGGCTGTCAGTGTTGCCAAGTGGTGACGAGGGCAGATTAGCACCGCAAATTCGTCAATTTGGCAGTGATTTAAGTAAATCTACCGGTCTTGAGGTGATCTACGAGCCGGAGGAGTTTACCTCGGTCGAGGCAAAAGAACAATTCCGAAATCATGGCAAATATCCCGATCGCCAGAGCGGCAAGACTGATGAGGTGGCAGCAATTTTGATCTTAGAAAAGTATTTAGAGAAAAATGAGAATAGCTAGATATTGGAAGATAATTGTCGCAACTGTTTTAGCAGTCATATTACTCGGCCTTCTTACGGGCTATTTTTCATATCTGCATGCGATCAATGCAACTAATGAAAATATTACTGAGAGTACATTGATAAAAATTGAAGCCAATGAAAGTACCGCCAATATTGCTGACGCACTGTACAACTTGAAATTGATTAAAAACAAGAAGCTGTTTCTTTTTTATGAAAGATCTCGACTTGGCACAGTCAAGCCAGGTTATTATGAAATCGAGGCGGGAATGTCTCTGGCAGCGGTAGCTAAGCTGATCAATTCCGGTGAGACAAAGATCGTCAAAGCGAGGATTCCTGAGGGCTATCGGATGGAGCAGATTGCTGTCAAATTGAGCTCTCTTGGCATTGTTTCATACTCAGATTTTATGGCTGCTGCTGCTGGGAAAGAGGGTACATTGTTTCCAGACACCTATTTCTTCGACCCGATCATGACGGGCGAGGCTGTTGTTGCCAAGATGGAGGACGATTATAGCAGCCGGACTACAGGTTTGGCTCTTACGACAAAGGATCTGGTGCTGGCTTCAATTGTTGAAAAGGAATCAGCAGACAATGATACTGACCGCGGCATCATCGCCGGGATTTATCAAAACAGGATTGACGCAGGAATGAGATTGCAGTCTGATCCGACGGTTTCGTACGGTCGTGACACCAACAACATCGCTGGCCTCGTTGTTAGTGAGATTATGGATTACTCATTTTGGAAAGCTGCCAAGACAGCAGAGTTTATCTCAGTGATCTCGCGATTCAATACCTACCAGATTACAGGCTTGCCACCGTCGCCAATTTGTAATCCAAGCCTAGCCAGTATCGAGGCGGCCATAAATCCGACCCCGAGTGATTACTACTATTTTCTTTATGGCAAAGATAAGATTCTTCATCCTGCCAGTACACTAGATGGTCACAAGGTCAATGTCACGAAATACCTTTAGAGTTCATCTTGACCACAGAGTGTTTTTACCATAGACTCTAACTAGCTAGTTAGCGGTTAGCTAATTAGATTTTAGGGTCATTAATTATTTATTTTAAGTAATAGCTAACTGCTAATTGCTAGTCTGCTAACCAGCCAATTTTTGGTATGAAAAATCCTTTTTCAAAAATTTTAGGACGATTTTCGCAAGACATCGGGATTGACTTGGGAACAGCCAATACCCTTGTCTATGTTCGTGGTAAGGGTGTCGTTATTCGCGAACCTTCAGTGGTTGCGATTAACAAAAAGACCAAAGAGATTCTGGCAGTTGGTGAAGATGCCAAGAAGATGGTCGGCAAAACTCCGGCTCATATCGTCGCTATCAGACCTCTGGTAGACGGAGTTATCTCTGATTTTGAGGTGACGGAAGCGATGCTGCGCTATTTTTTCGACAAAGTTCATCAGATGCATTTTTCATTAATTCCGCGCCCGCGAGTAGTTATTGGTATTCCACATTCGGTGACTGAGGTGGAGAGACGTGCGGTGGAAGAGGGTGCTATCAACGCCGGTGCGCGCGAGGTTTATCTAATTGAAGAGCCGATCGCTGCAGCGATCGGCTCTAGACTGCCGATCCAGGACGCTTCAGGTAGTATGATCGTCGATATTGGTGGCGGGACGAGTGAGGTAGCGGTTATTTCTCTTGGCGGCGTAGTTGCTTCACGATCATTGCGAATTGCTGGTGATGAGATGAATGAAGATATTATTCAGTACGCGCGAGACAAATTTAGCCTACTTCTGGGTGAACGAACTGCAGAGGAGATCAAAATCAAGATCGCTTCAACAACTGGTGGTCGCGACAAAAAGGAAGCGGCAATGCGTGGCAGGGATCTGGTTACCGGTTTGCCCAAAGAGATTATCGTCAATGATGAACAAATCCGTGAAGCAATCAAAAAATCTGTCAACTCTATTATCGAAAGCATCAAGGTGACGATGGAGGAAACACCTCCGGAATTGCTGGCTGATATCATGGATAGAGGAATTGTTTTGGCTGGCGGAGGGGCTCTCCTTTCCGGTTTGGATCGTTTGATCGCCTCGGAGACCAAGACCAAGGTTTTTATTGCTGACGATCCATTGACAGCGGTCGCACGTGGTACAGGTATTGTCCTTGAAGACATCGAATTGTTGGCTGATGTTTTATTACCTCAAGCATACAAAAGATAAATAAAAAGGATTATTTGATCACGGATCTTCTCACACTGATATTCACAGATTAGTTACTAAAGTATAGAGACCAGAAGTATGAAGTATAGAGTTATAAGTATTTAATAATTTAAATTTTAAAAATATACTTTATAACTTCTTACTCTATACTCTTGTCTCCATACTAATATCATGTATGTCGTGTAAATCTGTCTTAAAAAAACTGTGCTGGAGAAAGTATTATTCATAACAATGTCTAATCGTCTAAAGATGTTAATAGTGATCGTATTAGTAGGGGTTATCTTGACTTTGGTCATTTCTCCATCTTTTAGATTAAAGACCAGCTCTTTTTTTTACAAGAACACGTCAGGAATATCGTCTCGATTTGAGAAAATCAGTCTTCATATTAAAAATACCTTCTCTTTCTGGACTAACATCTCTGATCTCAAGAAGCAGAACGAAGAGCTGGGTCAAAAAATTACTTCGCTTAAAGTTGACTCGAGCCAGATCGAAGAACTAAAAAACGAAAACAGCTTACTCAAAAAACAGCTTGGTTTTATCGAGCC
>Ga0172370_10007989_pt1 | contig 12820 bp, 17 predicted proteins | sample LakKiv5m_FD_114538 | JGI IMG/M metagenome (GOLD analysis project Ga0172370, IMG submission 114538) | Freshwater microbial communities from Kabuno Bay, South-Kivu, Congo - kab_022012_11.5m | ecosystem: Environmental > Aquatic > Freshwater > Lake | place: Democratic Republic of the Congo...
GCTTTTCAGCCCCATATATCTTTCCAAGCGCAACTAAAATTTCCATTGACTTTTTGGCTGCATTGCCGAATTTTCCAGAAATGAAAAGTTGGTCCTGTTCGTCAAGAATCATAGAATCACACATAGTCCTCTATCTTCACTTTCGGCATTTCCGCCCTTGTGAAATCTTTTCCCTTTGCAACAAGAGGCTTTGTGGCATCCATTCCCATCTTGGAGGTTTCCCGCGTATTCGGGTCTGCGGACGGGTCGAGCGAAGAACCTTTTTCCTTTTCTCTCACAACAAGGTTGCTTTTTGCCTGGAAGCGCGTTGCAAGCGCCCATTCCACCTGTGCCGGATTGTAAATGTCAATGTCCTCATCCACAACAATCGCAAGCTTGAGCGAGTGGTGCCCCAAAAATGCAGCTTCTATTGCTTTTTTTCCGTCATCCTCGTTCTTTTTCCTTATCCCAACAACAGCGTGCAGCCAGGAGCATCCTCCCGGCGTAACGTTCACACCAGTGCATTCGCACACCTTTGAAACCTCCCTCATAATTGTGGGCTCCCTTGGCATCCCCATGAGCAGTTTGTGCTCAAGTGCACCCGGAAGCAGTGCATGGTAAAATGCAGCGCTCTTGTAGTATATTTTCTTTATTTTTACTGCCCTTTGTTTTCTCACAATATCATAAGTCTCCGTAAGGTCAACAAACTTGCCCTCGTCCACAAGCTCAGTGGTAATTTCAGCAATCATCACGATTTGGGATTCAGCAGGAACAGAAATCCCGTTTTCCAATTTTATTGTCTCAAGTGGCATGAGCGAATTCGCAATTTGCAATTCGTCCTTCCCAATCTCAACTGAAGTAGCAGCAGCAAGCAAAATGTGCGGAGGCAGCCCGATACATATCGCAACCTCCAAGTTTGCGCCCGCCCTTTTCGCAAACTCGTCCAAATGCCTTTGCAATATTCTTGCAACAAGCCTGTCCTTTCCAATTTGCATCATCCTATGAAACGAGCAATTCCTTCCATATTCCTTGTCCTGCGCCACTACAACCGCGCTTGAAAGATACTTCCCTCCATCTTTTGGATAGTGGAAAAGGAGCGGGAGAGCATCAAGGTTCACTGGCGTTATCTCGTTCTTCAAAAATGGCGCATCTTTCACTTCTTTTGGAGGGCTTGGATTGTCTATTGCACGCATGAGCTTTCCGACAAGTTCCTCTTGTGCGCATCCCAAATACTCTGCAATAAGCAACCTGTCAGAAAATAAATTCCCAATTACGGGAAATTCGCTTTCCCCGACTTTTGGGAAATAAACAGGCTTGCCATCAAGCGCATGCAAAAGGGAAGAAGCTTCAAATTTTTCGGATACGGGTTTCTTTATGCCCGCAATTCTCTTTTCCTTTTGCAGCTTTTGGACAAATCCCTCAAGCGTCTGCCTCATTCTTTCCACCTTTTGTACATTTTGTTCTTTACTCCAAGGGAATCCAACGCCTTTCCCACTACAAAATCAACAAGCCCGCCAATGCTTTTGGGCTTGTGGTAAAAGCCCGGGCACGCAGGCAGTATCACAACCCCTATCCTTGCAAGCTTTAAGCAGTTTTCAAGGGAAATTGCGGAAAGGGGCGTTTCCCTCACAACAAGCACGAGTTTTTTGCCCTCTTTAATGCACACTTCCGCGCTCCTGCTTATGAGGTTGTCCCCATAACCGTTTGCAATTGCGGACAATGTTTTAAGCGAGCAGGGAATTACAAGCATCGCATCAGGCGCGCTTGAGCCGGATGCAAACGGGGCGAAAAAATCCTTTTCATTATGCACGTTTTTTCCGGAAGGCAGTTCCACCCCTTCTTCCTTTGCAAGCACCTTTGCGCCCTCTGATATTATCACATCTGGCTTATGCACTTTGAGTGCCTCTATTGCGCGCTTTGCATACGCAATCCCTGATGCTCCCGTAATTGCAACGACAATTTTCATTTCCTCTTCCTCTCCTTGGAATATTCAAGGTAAGAGTATGCAAAAAGATAAAGTGCAGCAAATACGACGGGCGCAATCACAAGCAGGAGTGAGTATTTTGGCAGTACAAGCCCAAGGATTGCAACAAGTGCGCAGCCCTTGAACATCTTTCCGCCAAGCTTGTGGGTCTTTTCCCATACGCTCTTGCTGCTCAATGTCCAGGGCGTGCGTATTCCCACTGTCCAGTTCTGCTTTGCAACTTGCACGAGCGAGCCAATAAAATAGAAAAGCCCTGCAAATGCCGGTGCGAGCGCCTGCCCCATGTTGAATTCAAATCCAAGGTTCCACGTAATCATGAGGATTTGTATGTATAGCATGAAAATTTCCATTGCGGCAATAAACCAGCAGTATTTTTCCCAAAATTGCTCAATGTTCTTCTTTTTTGGGTCAAGCTTTGGCACAAGGTAAAGCAGAAGCGCAAGTATAATCATCAGGATTGGCACAAGGAATATCCAGAATTCCTTTTGGGCAAAGCCGTCCGCATTCCCCTCCATGCCCCAATGCACCGCAATCCGCTCAGGCATTTGCGGGTAAAACCAAAGGGCAATGGCAAACGCAAGCACTATTGAAACCGTAGTGGCAATCCATCCTTTTTTCATGCAATCCCCTCACTGGGTTCTTCTCACCAATCGTTATTAACGCTTTTGCTTGCGCTGGGGGATAAAAAAGAAAAAAAGGGCAAATGCACTCATTCAAGCGAGCCTATGTACCAGGAGAACGCCATGAGCAGCACGCCGTACGCTATCACAAACAGGCCTATCATGCTCACAAGCGCAAGCCCGGCAGCCAATGGGTTGAAGAGCATGAACAATCCAAGGAGCACGAGCAGTATGCCGACAACAAGCGGCACGAACCTGCTCTTGGGTTTCTTAAGGGAATATGCAACCTGCCCGAGCCCGCTTGCAATTGCGATTATGGCAAGCATTAGCGCAAGGAGGCCGAACATGAGGATTACGCCGCCTGTCACCGCCTCCGGTATCGCAAGCATTATGCCTCCTGCAATTATTGCAATCAGGCCCATAATTACGAGATAGCCTGCAAAATCCGTGCCGCTGCACTTTACCAATCCCTCATAAAGCTTTAGCAGCCCTGAAACAACAAGAAGGAGCCCGAGCACAAAGACCGTTGAGTCTATCGTGATTGCAGGCGTAATTAAGAGCAAAAGCCCGAAAATGAAGAACAATATGCCTGCAAGCCCGACTGCCATCCCCTCCCTTTCCAGTATACTTGTTGATTTTTTAGCCATTCAAACCCCTCCTTGTTTGCGCGCATCCCCTAAGAAAAAGGCAGAACATGGCATTACTTCGCTGCATGCACGCATATAACACAAATTTGAAGGCTTTTCTTATAAACGTTTTGCCTGATTCCTACTTCACAATTATTGTGCCTTTCATGGACGGATGCACTGTACAGTAGTAGGAATACGTTCCCGGAGTTTTGAATACCACGTTTGCCTCTTCGCCGCTCTGGAACACGCCAGTATCAAAAGTTCCGCTGTCGCTTGTTGCGGAGTGCGGCATCGGGTCCTTGTTCCTCCATATTACCATTGTGTTTTTCTGCACTTCAAGCGTGGCAGGGCTGAATGCGAAATCCTGCATCTCAACAATTGCTTCAAATTCGTTTCCCTGCGGCTCAGGCACGTCTTTTTCCAACTGCTGTGGCTCCACAAAAGGCGTTTCATCTGCAGGCCTTACTGGCTCTTCACCCTGCGGCGGGTTTGCAGGTGCTACTGGCTGCTGCTGTGCTGCAGAAGGCGTTTGGGGTGCGGATGCAGGTGGAATTGCGCCCTGCTGCCCTGCTTGCGGTGCCTGCGGCGCATTTGGCGTTGCAGCCTGCTGCGTGCATCCGAAAATTAGAAGTGCGATTAAAACCGAAATTACCAGTCCCTTCATGCCAACCCCTCCTCAAACTAGTCCCAAGCCCATATTTATAAAAGTTAGTCAGCCTTTGCCCTGCTCTTCGCCTTTCTTTGCCCTTGCCTTTACGTTGAAAGGCACGAATGCCATAATCTCAATGTTCTTTGCGCCGTATTTTGCGCCGCACTCTTCGCACACGAGCACCTTGCAGGAATGCTTGCTTGGTTCAGCCATTGTTTTCTCCTCCATTATATGATGCGTCCATTAGTTTTATAAAGAAAGGAACAGCCATTATATTGCGGGGTGTGGCATGGAAACCGTTGATGTTCACGAGCTGGCTCTTCTTAGGGGCGCACGGCACGATTTGGAATGGTTTGGCGCCCATTACCAGAATCTCCTTAAGGCGCACAACAATGAGTTTGTGGCAATAAAAAACTCAAAAATAATCGCAGCAAACCCAAAACTTGAGGAACTGCTTGCAAAAATTGAGAAACTGGGCTACAATCCAATTGAAACACTCATCAAATACGTTACAAACGCCTACAGCGTTCTCTATTAGAGTTATCCTATTTTGAAATTCTTCATCCTGCTCTTTAAACCCTTCATTTTACCCCTGAATCCTTTCATCTTGCCTTTAAATTGTTTCATTCTACCTTCAAATCCTTTCATTTCATCACCTTGCAATTTTGCTTAAGTCTATAATGTACCGTATTTTGGTTTATTCTTGCTTTCTTTAGCATTCTTGAAATATTTTCTCACTTCTTCCAGTATATTATCCCACTTTAATTTTAATGAAGCTTCATCGCCACTAAATTGTCTAACATATGAATAATAATTCGCAACACCTCTGGTTTGCCAATATGTCTCAATAGATGTATTTACTACTCGTCCATCTTCATTTGCTTTTGGGTAATTTTTTTCAGTATAGTCAATAAGCTCACCAACAAACTTCTCACTCTCCTTTTCTTTCAGTTCTCTCCTCAAAATTTCATTAGGTGATTCATCTTCATTTTCCATCGCATCTTCGTTCTCTTCGCCTTCATTTTCATATTCTAAAATCATGTCGTTAAAGAATTCCGTTGTCTTTTTATAATTATGAACTATGTCATTATAGTAAAAATAAACACATAGCACTCCCTCTTGGCTTTTGCAAATCTTGCCTTCTTCATCTCCTCGTTCAAAAGTATCTTCAAAAACATTCCAGTATATCAATCCAACTTTCAAGGCTTTTGTCAAATTCAGGAAATCTTCAAAACTATCACCTTCAAACAGCAAGTCGTCTTCCTTTTCAATTCTACTAAATCTGCCTGCCTTAATGCCATTCTTCTCACAGAACTTAACGAGCTTGTCTATTTCTGTATTAAAATCTGCAATCATATGCTCACCTAAATATTTTATCAGATTAACTGTAAAAGGATTTCCTACAGGTGCCAAAAGAGTTAAATCACCTTCCCACCAGTAAAAATCTCGTTCTGCTGTTTGGAAAAACCATTTTTTGTTTAGATTGTCTTTTTTGCCTTGCACTCTTCGCACATTCCACTTCCAAATACATGCAAAATAAAATCTAACGGGCTGTCAACCACTCCCAAATCTTTATGGCACTTTGAACAAACTTTCATCTGTTTTAGAAAATTACTTTTTCTAAAACCTAAATAAAGAATGATCAATACCAAAATAACTAATACCAAGCCCATAAAACAATAATTTCCCTCAAGCATTGCAAATATAATTACAAAAAAAAGTAAAATTGCCACTATTGAAATAGCAAATTGTTCAGGTGTGAGTCTTCTCTTGTTTTCATAACCTCGATAATTCCTGTGTTCAAAACAATATTTCCAACCAGTACGAATAGATTTGCCGCAAATAATGCACGTTTTTTCACTCATGGTTATCTTCCACAAGAAAACTTTATTATATCTTAGTTCACCCCATAAATGTTTTTTGCTCAGAAGCTACTCCGTAGAGCCATTGGGTTTTCCTACCTCACTGGAGCGGTGTCATCATCGCGCGCATATTTGCCCTAAAGTGCTATTAATATCTATCATTGTCCAGCACAACGTGTATCATGTAGGCAAAAAATCCGCACGCGGCTGCAAATGAGCTTGCAAGAAGCCCGTATTTTCCAAGGAGGTAAACAAACACTGCGGCGCTGAAAAGGAATGCAGGTATAAGCCCGTGCAGGGGTCCGCTTTTGAAAGGTATTATGATGTCGATAACAGTTGCAATAAGAAACGGCGCAATAATGAGCGCCGCAAGCGTGCCGGAAGAGCAGTTTGCCTGCCCGAATTCGGATATGCACATGCTTGAAATTTCCCCGCTCATCCCAAAGAAAATGTAGAGCATGAGGAAGAAGGACGCAACAAACACCGCAAGCTTGAGGTGCCTGCGCAGGTGTATGAACGGGATGTCTACGTTGGGCGCAAACGTGCCTGCAAAAACAGCAGCGCATGCTGCAACAAGCTCGTTTGGCGTTAAGGAAAAGCGGAAGAACCCAACTGCAACTGCCAATACGCTAATCACTACGGAGAAAAGCAAGCTCTCTTTTATCTTGAGCATGAACCTATTTTGCAAACCTAATATATAACTATCACTGGTTCGGTATACCTTCTCACAGTGCTCTCGGACATCCTTTTGCGCAGCATGTCTTCCATGAGAAGCTTTGCGTTCTCGCGCGTGTCGGACAGCCATCCAAGGTGCAAATTCATGCGTATTATGCGGTTTGGGATGGAGTGCCTTGTGGATTTGGGCGGAAGCGGCCTGTGCGCAACCGCCTCTTTCACAACGTCATCTTTGGTGAACATGCGCCTATAGAGCACAGTCCTTCCCTCTGCCAGGAATTCCTCTGCGCGGTAATCCTCAACGTATGCAATGTTTGTTTGGGGTATTTTTGAAACAAGCGCATTCTGCTCTTCCACAACGTCCCTCAATGAACCTGAAAAGGAATTGAACAGGAAGCATTCTTTTTGCCCATTTACGCTCTTTACTGCCATAAAGCAGCCTTTCATTTTGTCAAGCTCGGACAGGCCTGTCTCAAAATCAACTTTCTCCTTTTTGTGCTCAAACACGCCCAAATCAATGTTTTTCACAGCAGGGAACCATCCGCCAATCTTTATGCTCTCGTCCTCATAGTCCACGAGCTGGCAGGCTGCATTTGGGCATTTTATCATGTCAAGGACTGCCCGGCGGTGGTTTCCATCTAGAACTACAAAATGCTTTTTCTCAACTATAATGGGGTCAACGAGCCTTCCGATGTTGAGCATTGCCTCGCGCAGCGCAAGTAGGTTCTTTTCAATAGTCTGCTCGTGAACAAGCAGCTTCTCGGTTGGAATAATGTCCAGCATGTCGAGTACTTCCATAAGAGCCCCTCCCGCTTTCTTACTTGCATGTAAAATTAAAAAGAGTATAGTATGCGGCAACGTCATTCGTCCGATATAAATATCAGTGCCTCAGATGCTGTTAGCAACATCATCAAATCAGCGGTTGTTCATCTCTTCATAGGCATGCTAATTGGGCTGCCCGCACTATTTAAAGGTAATTAGGGAAAATAGAGCGCATGCTAAGCGAGATTGAATTATTCCTCTTGAAAAAGGGCGCACATTCCTCCTTCCTAAGGATTACTGAAAGCGAGCTTGCAGCCACGCTTGGGGTGCCCCAGCAGACGCTTTCGCGCCATCTTATTTCCCTTGCCGAAGAGGGCAGGATAAAACGCACAAAAGAGGGCATAATGCTCACAAAAAAGAGCACAGGCGAGGCAATGGAACTCAAGGGTTCAATTGAGCAAGCGCTTTCCAGCTCATCCACAATAGAAATAAGGGGCGAAATAGTGAGCGGTATCGGGGAAGGGAAATACTACATGTCGCTTCCGGGCTACAAGCTTCAACTCACGAAGCTCTACGGCTTTGAGCCATATCCGGGCACCCTGAACGTGGAACTGCCCCCCGAAGAGGTGCAAAAGCGGCTTCTTCTTCGCGAGCGGAAGGGCGAATACATAAAGGGCTTTGGGCACAAGGGAAAGAAGCTTGGAGGGCTTATCTCCTACGTGTGCCATTTCAACGGCACAAGTGCGGTTGCGATTTTCCCTGAGAAATCCCAGCATGGGCTTAACATAATTGAACTGGTCGGCCCTGTGGAATTCCGCAGGAAATTCGCGCTAAAGGACGGGGAGGAAGTGCTGCTTACTTTTGATTAATGCGTGCATCCTTTGCAAGAATGCCCGCGCCAACCTCATTGCACAAACTTTGCAATAACTACGCTGCCTATCAAGAGCGCAACCAAGCTCTCCAGCACCCATTCAGCAACAAGCGCAAACGGGACGTTTATGAGCAGCGCCATTGAAAGGTAGCCTGGCACTATTGCAACAAGGAAGAGCAACAGCCCGTACACAAGCCCCTTTTTCACGTAAGTTTTTCCCGGAATGGATTTCATGAGCATTGCGTACGCACCCGCATAGAACAATGCCGTAATAAGTGCAAGCGCAAGCGTGAGCACAAAGAACTCAGTCGGGGGTGCGCCCGCAGCAGGCATCATGAGCTTGCTCCAAAGCGCAAAATATGCAGGGTCGGTGTAATATCCCATGGATGCAAACGCGCCTATGGTGTGAATAACTTGTGCAACTATTGCAAACAGTATTGCAGAAATAAGAATTCCCTTCCAATATTTTTTCTCTATGCACATGGTTCCACCCCGCAAGGTTTTCCTGCGAATGTTTGCATTTTTCCTCAAGTTTCAATCCCTTCTCCTGCTTCTTGCGCCATTTTCCTACCAATCCCCAAGCTTGCTTTGGTTACCCTTCTCCTTTTCCTTTGCAACAAGATTATTCAGCGTATTCTCAACGCGTTGCAATGAAAAATCGTGATCCTCGCACAATATTTTCTGAAGCTCATCCTTCTGCACCCCGGTGAATTTTATCTCAAGGTTGTGCTGAGCGTGCGGGTGCACAAATAAATCCTCAACCTCCCGCACGTCCACCTCAAACTCGTAGTTGTATTTTTCCTTGAGGTATGCCTCAAGCTCCACGATGTTTTTTTTCTCCTGCACTATTTTTAGCGCGGTTTTAGGCCCCACTTTGGGAACCCCCTCATTGAAATCCGTGCCCACAAGTATTCCCATAAGTATGAGTTGTTCCCTTGTAAGGCTGCCTGAAGAAAGAGTGTGGTTCAAATCCACAAGCTCAGGCTCAACGTCAACGTATTCGTTTTTGCGAGGAACTTTCCTTTTGCCGCTTATTGTCAAATTCCTAAGAAGCAGGGGCGCGCCAAAAAGAAGCGCATCATAATCCTGCGATGCAACAGCATATACCTTTCCTTCCTGCGAAAGCACTGCAGCCTGCGCTTCCCCTTCCTGCGTTGCCTGCACAACCGGTATCCCCATATATGTGAGGAGCCTCTTGCTCTCCTCCACCATTTCTGGGGTGAGCTTGCTTGTTGCCTGCCCGAACTTGCGCGCGTTTTCCATGTCGCCCTCGTCCTTTGCAGCCTGCCATTTCACAGCTGCCTCATCCCTTCTTTTCTGCCGCTCCTCAACTGTTTTTTTCTTGAGTTCGCTTGGTTTTCCGTCAAATACGTACACGAGCTTTACGCCTTCGCCCAAAAGCCGCGCATTGCGGTAAAATAGTCCGCTCAAATGCCCGGTAACCCTCCCCTTGAAATCCATGAGCGGGGTTCCATCCGATTGGCGTATGGAGGAAAGGAACTGGAAAATGGTATTGAACGCATCAACCGCAAAAGTTTTTCCAGACAATTCGCTTATGGCAACCGTGCGCCGTTGCACAAGCTCCCCCAAATCAACGCCCATAAATGCACCAACCATCCACGCCCGAAGCCCGCGCAATCAATGCGCGGGTAAATGCGTGGTCGTTATTTGCCAACCCAGTATGTATCATCAAGCCCACGCATTTAGGCGTGGGTGGTTGACCATCAACTATGAATTTTTCCTTCTTCTCTGCCTGTCAATCCCAAGCGCCCTCTCTTTTTTCCGGCTTACTTCTTCTTTTTCCTGTCTATTTCAAGTATGTCTCCAAGGGTTATGCCGCCGGATTTTGTTGCGGTTGGAGCACTTGTCCCCTCGCTTGTTTCCTCAAGCAATTTTATCCCAAGCTCCTTCTCAAGCTTGCGTGCAAGCTTTTCATCCGGCTTTGCATGCCCGCTTGCAACGCGCTCAACAAAGGATTCCTTCTCATTAATTCGTTCTGCAAGCACCCCGACGCTTATTTTCATGTTCCTAATCGCATTCTTTATGCGCGCATCGTATTCTTCTACGATTTCAAACTGGGGCTTTGCAATGTGCGCGGCTGCCTGCTCGCGCGTGCGCTGATGCGGCTGGTACACCACTTTCCCAAGCCCTGCGCACTTATGGCACACGTTAAGGCGCGCACCCTCGATAAGCGATACCATGCCTGCTTCTTCCGCACCGCAAACTTCGCATTCCATAAAAACACCCGCCGAATTATTTCCAAGGATTATTTCAAAAACACCTGCATTGAAAAACCGCATCTTTGCGCATCCCTTGCAATTCCTCCCGCTATAAAATAGCCACAGTAACCTTTTATTGTTTTGCGCAATAGGAAAGAGCATGAAAAAACAAACAAGTAGAATACTGCCTGCATCCCTTGTTCCCTATAGGAAGGCTCTTTGCATCCTTGCAATCTTTGTTTCAATATTCCTCTTCCTTCAAATCCTTGATGCAAATATGGGCCCTGTGTTCAAATTCCTTGCAGCTGCAGCATTGCTTGTTGCCTGCGGGGAGTTTGTGCGCCGCGAATATGCATTTGACGGCGGATGGGGGCTCATAATGCTTCGAAGCAAAAGCGGGCTTTCCCTCATAGACTCGCTTGCAAAGAAAAACGAAACTCTCCTGAAATGGTTCGCGGACATCGGGCTTGTCGTGTGCTTTGGGTTCCTCTCATACTTCATGATGTCAAAGGAGGCAAGAAACCCCAAAAGGCTAATAGTGCTTTTCCTTGTTGGTTTCCCGCTTCTTGCAATACTTGCGCTCTTTGTTGCGCCCAGCGTTTTCCCAATCCTCTCCTCTGCGCTCAACACCTTTGATTTTGCGCAGTCAGGCGCAAAAATACGCGCAAGCGCCTCAAGCTTTTCCTTTTTCGACGTGCTCATGCTCTCCTCCATCATAATAGGCGGCTTTGCCCTCTTCACGACTATTTCCCTCATAAGCTATGCTCTCATGATAGGTGGTGCGGTAATAGGCGCAATAGGCGGAAACTCAACGCAACTGGACAACACTGCGCCCGGCGCGACCTTTATCCTCCCCGGAATAAACCTCCCTCTCATTGAGGCGGTTCTCGCGCTTGCAATAATGCTTGTTGTGCACGAATGCGCGCACGGGCTTCTTGCCCGTGTTGGGAAAATAAAGCTGAATTCCGCAGGGCTTGTGTTCCTTGGATTCCTTCCGATGGGCGCGTTCATAGACCCTGATGAGAAACAGTTGAAAAAAGCGGACATGCACACGCAAAACAGGGTGCTTGTTGCAGGCTCAATGTCGAATTTCATCACATCCCTTGTTCTTTTCATAGTGCTTCTTTCCTTTGTATTTGTTACTTACGATTTCCGGGCGGACGGGGTGCGCGTGGAGGCGGGCACGCTTGCACGCGGCAGCATAATATTTGAAACAAACGGCACTCTCACGGCAAATTCCTCACCCTTATATGCAGAGGCCGGAATTATGAAACTAAACGGGAAATACCTCGCCTCGTTTGAAAACATCACGTTCATGCCAAACAGCACGGTTACTATTCTCACGGACAAGGGCACATTTGTGCGCAACGCTACATCTGAAGGAAAAATCGGCATCCTCTACAACGTTGTGCTCAAATCCGGCAGGGGCTGGCTTGTGTATTACCCGAACAACGCGCTCCTCATGTTCATCTACACGACGCTTGCGCTCGCATTTGCGCTCAATTTTGTGGTGGGCACAATAAACCTAGTTCCGCTTCCTTTCTTTGACGGCTACCAGATGCTCGCGGCTACAGTGAAGAACAAGCACGTTGTGCAGGCAATAATGCTTTTGCTTGTTGCGGCATTTGCGGCAAACTTCCTCCCGTGGCTGTTCAAATAGCAAAAGCTAAATTAACGTTGCGCTCGTTTTACTGCCATGGTAGATGAAAAGAAAGAGGAGAAGACAATTGCATCAAGGGGAATCCCATCCAGCGAATGCCTTTACCTTCCGGCGCACGATTCGCCCGCATTACGCTCTTTTGAAGACTCAAACGAAGCACCCACACGGAATCTCTGGAATTTAGAGGAAGTGATGGGTTTTGTTTTCCCTGCAAAATACCAGCACAAATACAACGAGGTTGCGGTTTCCTTTATGCGCGAAATGATGAAAAAAACAAAAATGGAAGGCGCTCAAATTTCGGAATTTGTTTCCTCGTGCGGAATTTCAAAAGCAACGTTTTACAACAGAGTTCTTCCCCGCTTAAAGAGAATTGGGATGCTAAAAGTGGAGAGGCAGACAATAGTCGCGCTTGAAAGCAAAAGAAAATACCGCCCGATGACGATACACCTTTCAAAGACTTTCGGCAACTACATGATAAAGATAGGGGACTCCTGGCTTGCGCAGGTGGATGATGCACGAAGCAAGAAAGTGCAGGAAGGCAAGCTCTAACCTTGGTCAATGCGCATCCTTCCTTCTTCCTTTATCTCATAAAATACGTCTTCAGCAGGGTAAATGTGCAATCCCTCGCCATCAACAAACTCAAAGGGGCATAGTTTCTGCGAGTGGTTTGCGCCGCGCATCTTGAGCACCTCAATTGCACGCAGGCGCGAATTTTTCCTGCGCGGATTGTGCATCATTGCAATGCTGTCCGCAAGGTAGTCCACTCCTACAGAAATGCGGTTTTTCTCTGCAGCTCCGGACAAAACGGTTGTGCATCCCCATTTGCGAAGCAGCTCAAAGAACTCTATTTCAGCCTCGCGCGCGGTATAAGGGGACTCAAAAAGCATGGAATACGAGCTTAGGGAATCAA
>Ga0172370_10007990_pt1 | contig 12818 bp, 13 predicted proteins | sample LakKiv5m_FD_114538 | JGI IMG/M metagenome (GOLD analysis project Ga0172370, IMG submission 114538) | Freshwater microbial communities from Kabuno Bay, South-Kivu, Congo - kab_022012_11.5m | ecosystem: Environmental > Aquatic > Freshwater > Lake | place: Democratic Republic of the Congo...
AACCGGAACGCCACGGAGGGCGTTCCCTATCGGCTATTAATTTCGGCAACCGGAACGCCACGGAGGGCGTTCCCTATCGGCTATTAATTTCGGCAACCGGAACGCCACGGAGGGCGTTCCCTACAATTCAACCGCCACACCCGCGTGCGCCGGAACCGGTATCGCCGCCAGTTTCAGCGGACCGAGCTTCCGCACCTGCTCGGTCATCTCATTGGTGACCTTCTGCACCCGGTCGCCTTCCGAGGCGGAGATCCATTCCAGCCGCACGCGCTCCTCCTCGACGCCCATCTGCCGCAGCAGGCGGCGGAGCAGTCGGAAGCGCCGCAGCGCCTTGTAATTTCCTTCCTGGTAGTGGCAGTCGCCTGGGTGACAGCCGCCGATGAGCACACCGTCCGCGCCCTGGCGAAACGCATCCAGGATGAATTGGGGGTCAAGCCGCCCGGAGCACATGACGCGGATCACGCGGGTATTGGGCGCGTAAGTCATGCGCGAAGTGCCCGCCAGGTCCGACGCCGTGTAGGTGCACCAGTTACAAAAAAAGGCCACAATGCGCGGCTCCCAGGTTGCATTGCCATCAGCCATGATCAACCCCTTTATCTATTTGCGAGAGGCTTGCTGCTCGCATGGGACGAGGAAGAATGGAAGGTTGGAAGATTGGAAGATTGGAGTTAGTAGTGAAAAGTCAATAGTTAGTAGTCGATGATCTGGCTCTCATGGCTATTTCTCACTACTAACTACTCACTACTTACCTATCCAGTCTTCCATCCTTCCATTCTTCCAATCTTCCAACGTTATACGTAACTCAGCACCCCTTCGATCTCGTCGAATATCTGCTCGTCGGTGAAAAGGTGCTGCTGCGCGGAGCCGGACGGGCATGCGGCCACGCAGGTGCCGCAGCCCTTACATAACGCCTCGTTCACCTTTGCCACGAACTTCTCCGCATCGAAACTGATGGCGCTGTATGGGCACATGTTGACGCATGTCTTACAGCCCGAGCACAGCTCCTCGTCGATGAAAGCGGTATTCGGCTCCAGCTCGACATGGCCACGGTCAATCAGCGCCAGCGCCTCGGCGGCCGCCGCTCCGGCCTGCGCCACCGTGTCGGGGATGTCCTTTGGCCCCTGGCAGGCGCCTGCCAGGAAGACGCCGTCGGTGAAGGTCGAAACCGGCGCCAGCTTCGGATGCCGCTCGAGGAACCATCCATCGTGACTGCAACTGATGTTGAACAGCCGGCGGACATCATCGGCATCGGCGCGAGGCTCCAGTCCGACAGAGAGGATTACCATATCTACTGGAACCCGGCGTACCACGCCGATCAGTGTATCCTCCGCGCGGATTACCAGCTTGCCTTCCTCGCTCGGCGTCATCGGCCAGTCTGTAACTTCCGCCGCTCGCCCGCGGATGAAGTTGACATCCTCCTTAAGCAGCTTATCGTAAAACTCCTCATACCCTTTGCCCGGCGTGCGCATGTCGATATAGAAATTGTAAACCTCCGCACCGGTGCGCTCCTTCACCAGGTGCGCCAGCTTCAGCGAATACATGCAACAAACGCGCGAGCAATACTTGTTCGTCTTCTCGTCGCGGCTGCCCACGCAGTGGATGATGCCCACCGACTTCGGCTCGCGCCCGTTACGAAGGCGAATCTCCCCGCCGGTGGGACCGGAGGCATTCACCAGCCGCTCAACCTCCAGACTGGTGTAGACATTATCATAAATTCCGTAGCCATAACGGTCGATGCGCTTCGCTTCGAAAGGCTGGAATCCGGTGGCGAGTATGATAGCGCCTACTTTGATTTCCTCCACTGTCTCCTGCTGTTCGAAATCGATCGCCCCGCGCTCGCACGCCGCCTTGCACGCCTCCTTGCACTTGCCGGTACGGAAATGCAGGCAATTCGTCGCATCGATCTGCACCACCGACGGCGTGGCTTGCGGGAAGGCCATGTAGATCGGCTTGCGTTTGCTCAATCCCTGGTTAAACGCATCGGAGAACCTGCCTTCCTTGAAGACGCACGCCTCCACGCACTGGCTGCAACCCACGCACAGCTCTTCCTTCACATACCGGGGCTTGCGCCGCACCTTCACGCTGAAGTTGCCCACAAAGCCGTCCACCGACGCCACCTCGGAATAAGTCCACAGCGTGATGTTGGGGTGCGAGCGCACCAGCGACATCTTCGGTGTAAGGATGCACGCCGCGCAGTCCAGCGTGGGAAAGGTCTTGTCGAACATGGCCATGTGCCCGCCGATGGTCGGCTCGCGCTCGACGAGGAAGACCTTCTTTCCGGCGTCGGCAAGGGTGAGCGCGGCGTGAATGCCGGCGATGCCGCCGCCCACCACCAGCACGTCGGGGTGCACGGGCACGAATGATTTCTCCAGCGGCTCGTTGAGCGCCACGCGCCGCACCGCCCCCGCCACCAGCGCCTTTGCCTTCTCGGTTGCCGCCGCCTTGTCCGCGGTCACCCAACTCACCTGCTCGCGGATGTTCGCCATCTGGAAGAAGAAGGGATTCAGTCCACCGGCGGCGGTTGCGCGGCGAAAGGTTGCCTCGTGCATGAGCGGCGAGCAGGATGCCACCACAACGCGCGTCAGGCCGAGCTCGCGGATGTCCTGCTGGATCAGCTCCTGCCCGGGATCGGAGCACATAAATTTGTAATCGCGCGCAGCCACGACGTTCGGCAGCGTTTTCGCTTGTTCAGCGACGGCGGCTACGTCCACTTTGCCGGCGATGTTGATGCCGCAATGGCAGATATAAACACCGATGCGCGGTTTTGAATTCGGTTGCATAGCCATGCCGTTTCTCCTTACGATCCCACCGATTTCGCGGATTATATTGGTTATTCGCTTTGCGCCCTGTTATCGGTAGCAGAAAAAAGTTGAGAAGCAAGCCTCTGAATCTGCACTCAACCTTATACCGCCACGGCGGTTTTCATCGGCACGAACAACCGCTGCAGGCCCAGTTTCTTTTCGGGAATACCGAGCGCCAGGCCCATCAACTGAGTGAAATACGCCGCCGGCAGCTCGATCCGCTCGTGTTGCTGTTTGCCGATCTTATCCTGGTAACATTCCAGGTTGAACTGGCATAACGGGCACGCGGTGGCGATGACGTTGGCGCCGCGGCGTTTTGCTTCGTGCAACAGAATATAATTCAGGCGCAGGCCGACTTCATCGATGGTGCCGGTCAGCGATCCGCCGCAGCAGCGGGTCTTCAGCGGCCAGTCGATAACCTCCGCACCCATCGCCCGCAGGATATCGTCCATCGTGGTCGGGTTATATTGATCGTCGAAGGTGGCATAAGGACGCACGATCTGGCAGCCGTAGTAACAGGCGACCTTCAGTCCCTGCAGCGGCTTTTTCACCGCGGCTTTGACGGCATCGAGTCCGAAATCGTTGACGAATATATCGAGCGGGTGGCGCACCCGCACCCTTCCCGTATACTCGAGCCGGACGTCATGCAGGGCGCCGAGAATCTGCTGTTTCAATGCCGGTTGCTCATCCAGTATGTGCTGGGTCTTGTTGAGCACCAGGTAGCAGGCGGCGCAGGGAGCGAGAAGCTGGGCGTCGCCTCCGTTGGCCGTCTCCTCCGCCAGCGCCAGGTTGCGAGACGCCAGCGCGAAGGCCTTCTTCTCGTCGATGGACATGTAGGAAGTGGCGCCACAGCAGTTCCAGTCGTCCAGTTCGTTGAGGGTGATGCCCAGCGCACCGACGACCGCCAGCAGCGACTCTTCATACGCTTTGCCGGTGCTTTTCAGCGAACAACCGGGATAATAGAGGTAATGCATCATCGACTCCCAACATCATAGATTTGGGTTTGGATTTTGAATTTCCGCTGAAATTTTAAAAAACAATCCAAAATAAAATTCAGCATAAATCCAAAATCTAAAATCCAGAATCTAAAATCCTTAGGGTTTTTCCATCGCCCGCAGGATGGCGCGCAGGTCGCCCTTGCCGCCGGAGCGGGCTTCGATTCGTTCAGGGAAAATGGGCATCCGCCCGCGCAGGAACAGCTTCAACCCCAGTTTGGCCTGTTTCAGCATGGCAAAGGGGTTGGTCTTCATATACATGCGGACCAGCAGTTCGGATTCGTGATTGCGGCCATATCGCAGCACGTTGCCGAAAAATTCGCGCGCCAATGTCGGGATGGCGAAGCGTTTCGGGTGCACGCCTTCGCTGATCGCCCGCTGCTTCAGCGCATACATGATGTCGGTAATGCGGATATCGCGCGAGCACTCGATCGAGCAGTTGTAACAGGAGGCGCACAGCCAGATGGTATGGCTGTTCAGCACTTCCTGCTTGAACCCGGCGCGCGTCATGGCGATGATTCGCCGTGGTGTATAGTCCATATACAGGCTGACCGGGCAGCCGCCGCTGCACTTGCCGCACTGAATACAGCTATGCAGCTTTTCACCGCCCGGTGTATTGGCTATCTCCTCGCCGAACTGGCGGTCTAGCTGCTCTTCATACTTAAGGGTCGTCTGCGGCCAACTTGTTGCCGTCATAATGTCCTCCTCAGTGGGAGTTCGCCCATCCCTGAAACCTGGAGCGCAGACTTTCGAGTCCGCTCGTCCTCCAACAGCCGAATTCTACCCCTGACTTTGTGAAACAGTTCACAATCAGTCAATTCTTGATAAACTTACCGGATTGTTCAATTGTTTTTTTTTATTTTAGCTCATTTTAATAAGGAATAGGTATTTATTACCATATTGTACTATCACCCACTCGGGGTGAAAATGACTGCGCCGAATGGCACTCCCGATATATTCAGGCATAACTATACTCCCTAAAGAGGACATTCGTCAAGCTTTTTTCGAAACTTTGTTCAACTTTAGTATTAGTATTATCTTCTCTCTTCCAGACTAATGTTATATGCGAACTCCGAACACTTGAACTTCTAAACTCAGAACGAGGAAACCGGAACTTTAATCTTACAGGCGATGTGGTTTACCATTCCCGTGGTATAATGAAGGAAGCGTGCGGACTACGGCGGTCCTGCCGTTGTATAAAATCGCCGCGCGCGGACAGGACGGGCGCCGCCATGATTGAACAGGAAGCGCTTCTTGCGTCGTTTTTGCGGGCGTATCGAAATCGGATCAAGCTGCTGCTGGCCGAGCGGATGCTCTTCCGCGGCATGATGGCCGCCGCCCTCGCTGCATTACTGCTGATCCTCGTCGATCTCTTCACTCCCTGGTACATGACGCTTCCTATGCTGGCGGCTTTACTGCTGCTCGGCGCCGCGCTCGGAGCGCTGATCGGTTGGCTGCGCCCGCTCGACGAACTGGCGGTGGCGATCACGGTGGATGGACGACTTGGGCTGAAGGACCGCTCCAGCACCGCGCTGGCGCTCTCCTTCGATCTGCGCTGCCATCCGGAATTCCGCGATCTGGTTGTCGCCGACGCGCTGGCGCACCTGGCGAGCCACACCCCACGCGAAGTCTTCCCCACCCGCTTCACCCGGGAGCACAAAATCGTGCTGGGCATGTGGGTGGCGGTGCTGCTGGCCTTCCTGCTGCCGATGCTGCCCATCTGGTACCCCACCACGGTGCGGGCCGATATGGCGAACATGCAGCAAGCCGGCCGGGTGCTGCGGGCGCAGGCGAAAAAGATTCAACACGATCCGGCGCTGCACAACAACAAAGAGCTGGCGCGCCTCGCCCGCCACATGCGGAAGCTGGGCATCGAGCTGGAAAAGAACCGCCTGCCCAAAAAAGAGGCATTGAAGCGCATCAACAAATTGAGCGAGGAAGCGGCGAAGACGCAGCAGGAGTTGGCGAAACAGCAGTTCAAGGTTTCGGAGAAGGACCTGCAGAGCGCCGCCTCCGCCTTCCAGCGCGCTCTCGACGCCCGCTCGCAACAGGAAAAGGACGCTGCTGAACGCGCGCGGCAGAAGCTCGCCAAAGGCGCCCGCCCCGAACAGCTTTCCAAGGAGGAGCGGGAGGCACTCGCGCGTGAGGATAAACTGAAGGAGATCGTCGACCAATTGCAGAGCGGCCGGTTGGATGACGCCACCGAGAGTCTACGCCAGCTCGGGCAGCAGCTCGCCTCGAGTAAAATGTCGGCGGCGCAGCGTAACGCGCTGGCGGACGCCATGAAGCAGATGGCCGCCGCCACCAAGGACAGCAAGGAGATTTCGGATAAATATGAACAGGCCGCCAAAGGCCTGGAGCAAAATTCGACGGCGGGACTGGAGCGAGCCGCCGAGGCGCTGCAAAACACGCCGACCGTCATCGCCACGCGCATCGCCGCCGGCGAGATGGCGGACAGCGTCAACTCCGCCAGAGAACAGCTCGCCAGCCTGCAGCCCATCGGGGAGAACCCGGGGAACAACTCCGGCAACCAACAGGGATCGGGAGATCAATCAGGCAATCAATCCGGGAACCAGTCGGGCAACCAATCCGGCAATCAATCCGGCAGCCAGTCCGGAATGGACGGCCAGTCCGGCGAAGGTAATCAACCGGGTGCGGGAGATCAGCCGGGATCGGGAAACCAGTCGGGCACGGGCGGCCAATCGGGGAATAACGGCGGCGGCGGCGACATGGGAGGCAATGGGACCAGCTCGACCGGATCGCAAAGCGGTACCACTGATTCCAGCGGCGGCTCCGGTCCGGGCGGCGGTGCAGGTTCGACGAATCACCTTTCCGGCAATCCGCTGGCCGAAGATCCTGGACTCACTACCTACCGCGAAGAAACGCAGCTCGATCCGTCGAAGCGCGCGGTCTCCGTAGAAACCAGCCTGCGCGGGGGACCCAGCAGCCGCGAGCAGAGCAGCGTGCCGTATTACGACGTATACAGCGAATACCGCAACCGCGCCGAGTCCGCCGTCGCCAACGACCAGGTTCCGGTGAGCGAGCGGCGCCGGGTGCGCGACTACTTTACCGCACTCGATCCTAATAGTGAGAAGTGATAAGTCCTTGATCATGATAACCGGGATTTATCACTTTCCTCTGTGTCAGGCGGCGGCAGCCGAGCTGGCGATGGTATGGGCGAAATCCCGGCGCTCGCATTCCCAACGGTCGGGATGGTTTTCCGTGGGGGCGGGGTGGAAACAGTTTTGCCGCAGCAAGCGGAGAGCCGGCTCGTTGTCCGGCGATGGCTCCACGATGATCTTCTTCACTCCGGTGGTGGCAAATACTTCGCGCATGAAGACGCGCGTCGCCTCAAGGCCGTATCCCTGTTTCCAATGGCGCGGGGCCAGTTTCAGGTCGATGCTCGCGCGACCCTGCGCATCCAGCGAATAGGTGATCTCGCCAAGCGGCGCGCCGCCGATAGTTTCGATGATGGCATGCGGCGTGGGTAGCGAGGAAAGGCTGCCGCGAGATCGTCCAGCAGTCTGCCACCAGCGCTCCATGTCGGCCCCGGTGATGTGCAGGCCGTGCGGATATCCCTGGTAGCGCATTACGGCGCCATCGTTCCATAACTCCTGGAGAAACGGCAGATCTTCATGCCGGGTGGGGCGAATGCGGATGCGTAGACCCATCAGACTCATACGGCAATACCTCCACATCCACATTCTCCCCCCGCCCCGCCGCAATGTCAATGCGGGAAACCGGTAAAGAAGTTCCAAGTTCGTAGTTCGAGCTTCACTTGTCTTCCCTATTGCGCGCGCGGACGGATTCGGCCATTTGCCGGCGACTTTCGACCAGACGGGCGCGCAAAGATTCGTCGGCCGCGCCGATGATTTGCCCTGCCAGCAGACCGGCGTTGTAGGCGCCGTTGATGGCCACTGTCGCCACTGGGACGCCTTTAGGCATCTGCACGATGGCCAGCAGCGCATCAAGGCCGCCCAGGCTGGCGGTGGAGGAGGAGATGGGCACGCCGATCACCGGCAGCACGGTGAACGCCGCCGCCACGCCCGGCAGGTGCGCCGCCCCGCCCGCGCCGGCGATAAGGACCTTGATCCCCCGCTCCACCGCGCCGCGCGCGTAGTCGGCCACGTCGTCCGGCGTGCGGTGGGCGCTCATGATATTTATCTCATACGCGATGCCCAGCTCATCCAGGGCCGCCGCCGCTTCTGTCATGATCGGCAAGTCCGAATCGCTGCCCATGAGAATGCCGACAAGTACTGACATATGCTCTTCTCCTGTTTTTATAGCGGGGGTTCAAGGAAAAATTGATTAAAAAGATTGAAATGATTTAAATGAGATATTTTATTTTTTTGCGAAAAAATATCTATCTTTTAAATCTTTTCAATCTTTTTTATTGAACTCCCGCTTCAATATATTACTCCAGCCCCATCGCTTTCAAATTGCGCAGGCTGATGGCCATGCTCTCGAAGGGATCGCGGTGGCAGATGTCCTGCTCGACGGCATAATACCGCACGCCGGACCGGCGGCAGGCCTCGATGATACGCGGCCAGTTCAGGTTGCCTTCGCCCACCTCCGCCATCGTCTGCTGGCCGTCGAGGATCACCATGTCCTTCACATGCACCACGGGCATACGGTTCTTCATACGCGCGCACCAGTCGGCCGGGTCGCCTCCGCCGTGCTGCACCCAGTAGGTGTCGATTTCCGCCTGCACCAGCAGGTCGGCCTTATTGTAGAACCACTCCAGGCCGGTCTTGCCGTCGTATTTCGCGAACTCGAAGCTGTGGTTGTGGTAACTGAAGGTCAGCTCGCGCGTTTTTAGCTTGTGCGCGATCTCGGATGCGACGCCGGCGAAGGATACATACCCGTCTTTTCCAGCGCGGTATTCCGCCGGCATGCCGCCGATGGCGACGTTGGGGCAGTTCCATAACTTGTGCTCGTCCACCAGCGCGTCGAAATCGTTAAGCAGGCGATCGAAGGAGACGTGAGTGATCACCGCCCGCATCCCCTCGCCGTCCAGGATGCGCTTGAGCTCTAATGGCATTATCATGCCCAATCCGGAGAGCTGCACCGATTCATAACCGATTTCCCGCACCCGCTTCATCGTCGAGGCGATGTCGGCCGGGGTCTTCAGAAACTCGCGCAGGGTATACATCTGCGCCGTGACTTGCGATGGCATGATAACCTCACTCTCCCATGACTTTTACGATCACACGCTTGCGCCGCTGACCGTCGAATTCAGCATAAAAGATGGCCTGCCAGGGACCCACGTCGAGCCGGCCGTCGGTGATGGGCACGATCACCTCATGATGCACCAGCATGCTCTTCAGGTGGGCGTCGGCGTTGTCCTCGCCGGTTTGGTGGTGTTGGTAATCAGGCCGCGCGGGCGCGATACCTTCCAACCACTCGTCGATATCGCGCAACAGGCCGGATTCGTTATCGTTGACGAACACACCGGCGGTGATATGCATCGCCGATACCAGCGCCATGCCCTCGCGTACGCCGGACTTGCGCACAATCTCCTCCACCTGCGAGGTGATGAGAATATATTCGCGCCGGCGCCGGGTATTGAGCCAGAGGTATTCGGTATAGGCTTTCATTGTCCTCTCCCAGCGGAAAAAGCGGTGTTACCATACCATGACAGACGGGTTGAGGCAATAGTTAAAATAAAGAAATGCGGAACAGTTACCTCTGTCCCACTTTTCCAACCCTTAAAAAAAACTTCGACTCCCCAAACCCCTAGCCCATATTGAAAATCCGGTGATCTGCGCTAGTTATCGCTCAGCAGTGTCATCTGGCCGGCTTCTTCGCCGGTGATGGACTTCAGGAAGGGGAAGGTTTCCGCCAGGTTGGAAAATTTGGCATAATCCAGCGGCATTTTCAGGCGTTTGGACAGCGACACCGCGTTGGCCGCCGCCTGGCCGCCAGGATGGTTGTTGAAGAAGATGAAGGTCGGGCGGTCGGGGTGGATGTGGCGGGCGATAAGGTCGGCCAGCTCGTCCACCTCGTCGGGAGTATACAGGTAATCGTAACGGTGCGAGCCGGCGCCGCGCCGGCGCCATTCAGCGGTGTTGCGCCCGTGAAAGCGCCAGTAGCGCAGTGATTCGTCCGGCGCCTCCATCTCCAGATTGTTGAAAAACGGCTCGTCAATGCTCGCTACGGCGGCGCCGGATTCGGCCAGCAGCTCACGCGCGGCGGGATGCTGCCAGCTTTTATTCCGCAGCTCCACCACCAGCGGATACCGGCGGAAATGACCGAGAGTTTGCGCCAGGGAAGCGATGTTCGCCTCGTTCCGGTAAAAGAAGTCCGGATATTGCACCAGCAACGCGCCCAGCCGGTCGTTTTCCGCCAGCAAGTCCAGCGTCTCACGCATCGCCGCTACGTCCGCCGTGGTGATCTCCGGCGGCTGCCCCTCCTCGCGCGCGTAGAACCGCGGGTGGGTAAATTTGCGGAAGAGCTTCAGGGTGAAGCGAAATTCCTTTGGCGTGCGCTCGACCCAGCTCCGCGCCATTGGCGCGTCCGGCAATCGATAAAATGTTGAATTCACCTCTACTGCGGGAAAACGCTCGGCATAATAGGCTAGCTCGTCCCCCTTACAGCGGGGCGGATAAAAAATGCCGCTCCATTTGCCGTAACCAGACGGATACGACCAGCCGCTGGTGCCGATGTATACGCGTGTTTTCATGTCTTCATTGTAACGCCGGAGTAAATGGTGTCAAGCATTGAAGTGACTAGTGGCGGGTGCGATTATCTTTTTTCACTGATATTTTTTAGTTTCCAGACACCTAACCACCCCTTGCATACTTACCATTCGACAGGTATCATCGTATTCAGTTTAGTCACCGAAGGTCCGCTAAATGAATTCCGGCGTCAAACTCGACCCGCAAGATGATCCCGTCCTCCTCGCGCGGCAGGCACGGGAGTTGCTGGGCGCGGAGGAGGATAGGCCGCGCACTGCCCTCGAAGTGGATCTCCGCCGCGCATTTGACCTGGTATGGCCCGATCTGCTGAAGATCGAAGAGCTGCGCCGTAATAAGGCCGACCTCCACTACGCCGACTTGCTGGGCGCGCAGATCCACGAAAAGGTCGCCGCCGTTATCTTCCTCGCCCGGCACAAGATGCTGGATGTCGCCGGCGGTGCTTCACCTGAGCGGGATTTCGTCGATGCCCGCGCCGACCTGTCGATTTTCGTCGATATCCTTGTCCAGCTCAACGCCATTGACGGCTTGGGCTTCCTTTATGATCTCTCGTACGAGCAGGGGCTGGCGCGGCCCGCGGAGTTCTGGCAAAAGTCGTGCATTTATTACCTGCACCTTATCGCCAAGGCGGTTAACGCGCGCCCGCGCGCCATCCGGTTTCTCATGGATCGCCCGCACGCGCGCCGGCAGGTTGAGGGATTGATCGCCTCCGCCGACCGGGGCATCGCCGCCATCTTCCGCGCGCTCGGCGAGGATTACGTGCGCGCGCGCAAGGAAGCCGACCCGAACGCGCCGCCGCCCGAGCCGCCCGCCTATGTGACGCTTTACCGGCAATACAACGCGCAAATGCCTGACGAGAGCCTGCTGGGCCTTTCCTCGCTGCTTGCCACTGAAGAGCGCATCAGGGGGGCGATCGAAGCCGGTGTCCTTGACCGGATTATCGAGTGGATGGAGCAGGGATCGCCCGCCGCCGTCCGGCTGGCCTTCAAGCTTCCCGCCACCATCCTGCCCGCCGGCGGATATATCGCATTACTCGAGAAGCTATTATTGCGAACCGAGCTGCCGCTGGAAACGCTGGCGGCCGCGTTGGTCGAAATTGGGGAGGCCAACCGCGGGCTGCAGCCGGACGGCGGCGCCGAGCAGCTCAACAACATCCTCGCCGGCTTCGCCATCACGCAGGAAGAGCGGCTGCGCGGCGCGGCCAAAATGGCCGTGCGCGAATTGCGCGCCGCCAATGCTTTCAATCACGTGCTGACGGTGATGGAGCGGACCGGCGTCATCGAGGTGGCGGAGGAAGGCCTGTGGATGATGTGCGAAATGCGCCGCCTAACCATGGTAGAGAACGTCGTACATAAACGCCCCATTCTCACCCTGGCTTACCAGCAGGCCGGCAGGCATCTGCAAACCGTGCAGGAGCTGGTCAGCGCCGCCTGGGGCTGCACCTCGGAGGCGACGGCGCATGTCTACATGGAGCGCCTGAAAGAGCTGCGCGCTATTCCCGAGCTCGAGCAACTCGGGAAAAAGCACAAACACATCAGCGATCTCGCCAACCGCATGCTGACCGAATTGCGGCTGGAAGAGAGCACCGCCCATCGTTAGGTTGGAAGAGTGGATGGTTGGAAGGATGAGAATGAGAGAATGGGGGAATGGAGGAGTGGGTTAATTTCGCTTAATGAATGACGAAAATGTTATACTGTATCGGAAGGCGGGCCGCATGGCAAATACTTATACAGCCATTGTGAAGAAGAATGGCCACTGGTGGATCGGGTGGATTGCCGATGTGCCCGGCGTCAATTGCCCGGAACAAACTCACGAGCAACTGCTGGAAACTCTGAAAATCACTCTTCGAGAAGCGCTGGATTTCAATCGGGAAGAGGCTATCCGTAGCGCCGCCCCTGATTACAGCGAAGAGATCGTCTGGACGTTATGACGTTCTCATGTTATCGTATAGTTGGAAATGGAGGCAGAATATGCGCACACTCTCGAAGCGTACTACGATTTATCTTGATCCCGATCTTCATAAGACGCTTCGTTTGAAATCGATTGAAACGTCCCGGTCGGTATCTGATATGGTGAATGACGCAATCCGCGAATCACTTGCCGAGGATGCCGAGGACCTGGCTTCGTTCGAAGAACGAAAAGATGAACCGGTCATCTCCTTCGAAGAGTTGTTGAAGGAACTCAAACGACATGGGGAGGTATGAAACAGGACTTTCGCTCAACAGCCAACCGCTGGGATGCCCGGTTGGCGTAGTTGTTCCGTGAGATAGTCATCCCATTGGCTATTTTTAGCCTTGTACAATGTGAGTCCGAGTTCCTGGGCATGC
>Ga0172370_10007992_pt1 | contig 12816 bp, 1 predicted proteins | sample LakKiv5m_FD_114538 | JGI IMG/M metagenome (GOLD analysis project Ga0172370, IMG submission 114538) | Freshwater microbial communities from Kabuno Bay, South-Kivu, Congo - kab_022012_11.5m | ecosystem: Environmental > Aquatic > Freshwater > Lake | place: Democratic Republic of the Congo...
GAATATATTGCCTCCATCAGCAAATACAACCTGCTCAAACGTAAAGGTGAATACGGTGACCCAAGCCACCACCTTTACCAAAAGCCTGAAGTTTTTACTCTCAAGAAGCGTCATTTTAGCTCCCAAATTTTCTATTTTTGAAAATTTGTCCCGAGCGATCAGCTTATACGTAATAATCGCGAGGGATTACTTCTATATCTTATATATGTCATATATATTGCATATATATAACCTGTATAACATCTAATTTAAACCTTTTTAAATGTGTTCACTATATATAACAATTAAAAGCCACAAATATTCCCATAAATATATCTGGCTTTTTTTATTTCTTAACACTAAATACCTTATCCATGTCATCCAGAAGCTGTTCAAGCACGATTTCTGGGCAATTATTTTCTGCAAAATTAACCAGATTTTCAGCAAAGAACACTGACATTTCAGAATCTTTTTTTGCTGTTTCTATTTTGCCTATATCTTCTATCTGATCATTATTAAGAGCTATATAGTCACAATAAGAAGCAGCGGATCTTTTTAGTTTTTCAAAATTGTCCTTCATTTTTTTTAGTTGATTTTTTGTAACTTCAATTTTCGCTTTTTTGCCGGACATAGAAAACTCCCATGCCTCAGCCGTATCTAAATTTTGGCCTAAAAGCTTATTATAAAATATATCGGCTATTTCTTTTTCAAAACTTTCCAATTTCTGTCGGGTATTCATATGTTCCTCCTTGGCTTTTATGCGGCCCGTTCTGTTTCCATTGCTGCCATAAATTTTCCCCTGCATATATTTATCTTAGTTATTATTTCAAGGTTAACACCTTCTATTATGGCTTCTAAGGTAAGTTCTTTTGCAGTTTCAAGTTTATGAATCATATCAGAAAGCAATAATCTCATTGATATTACCTCATCTTCTCTGGTCGGCTTTTTATATTTAGCCACCACAAGATTAGGAACTGAGATATCTATTGGTTTTTCATCTTTTGGTGTAACAACTATTGTTTTAACCTTCCCTACTGTATCGACGAGGCTGCCTTCTACAAAAATAACTCTTGAGATATCTTCTCCTAATAATTGAGTTACAAGCGCTTTTTCTTCACTGTTTAAATCAGGTAAAATAACTTTACAGTTAACCGGCAGGGTTTTTATTGCAGCCGCTAAATCCCAACCGGCATCGCTAATTAATTCTTTAAATAATACAATGAAAGTGTTTTCTTTCATTTCTTTAACAGATACTCCTTCAGCAGAAACAGCGAGCCTGGCATAATTTGGATTGGCATCTTTCAGAGCTGTCTGTATAGAAAGAGCTAATTCGTCAATTTTTGGTTCAGCTATCGTAACTTCTTCTGCGCGGCCGGCTGTTACGGTTGCAGCTTCCTGCATTGCCGTAGTTTCTCTTATAGCAGTAACAAATGTCCTGGCAAGTGTCCTGATTTCTGCAGGTGCCACATCTTTTAAAACACCCATCAAACGCTGTGTAAATGTTTCTTCAAAGACACTACTATTAAACTCGGTTGGAACCGCTAAGCTTAATTCCATAGCTTCAACTACTGCAGCCCTGACCAAGCTTGCATTTATATCATGAATAGCGGCAAAGTTGTTTACAGCCTCTACCAGGCCTGTATTTCTGTTGAGCTGTTCCGTGATTGTTACCGTATCTACACCGACGAGATTAGCAGTGGTAGTTACCGGCCGTCCGGCTGCACTGGCCATACCAACTTGTTTAAGGCCAAATTCTAAGGCATTAGTGAAATCATCTACTGTAGAAATTGTCCCTTCTCTTTGTGTCCTTGCACGATACGGAACCACCCTGAGATTTGGCAGGTCAATCGCAACAACTCTATCTATACTACCGTCTTCCTTATAAATTACACCTAAATTTGCAGGTAAAATGCTCTTTTCCGAAGGAACTGCAAAGAATATATGATTGCCCTGATAGCCGGTTGCTTTATCATTAGAAAGAACATAGAATAAATGTCTAGCAGCTTTTAGCAGTTTATCTTTTGCGGCATCATCTGCTTTAGCATATGCTTGAACAAATGTTTCTACTCTTTCTGTAACAACAATTATATGTTTCCCGTCGGAGCTTTCTATAATTTCAAATTTAGGAGTTAATCCTTTTTCTACCAGCATCTTAAACTGCTCATAAGCCTCTTTAACTTCTTTTTCACGACCCTGCTCTGGGAATTTCACCATAACATTCTGGCCATAACCCCAAACTCCTGCATGAGAACCTGCTCCGGCAAATTCAACTTCTGCTGTTTCTGCTTCAATTTCCGGATCAAAAACAGCAGCCGCTGTGGTTACTTCTTGCTCAGGGATAGCTACGTCTTGAAGCAAATTATTAAATGCCCTTCTTTGAATAGCTGTGTATGCTTTATCCATATCTGTATAATAAAATGCCTGTGTGCTTCCTTTGGGATGAGGCAGTTTTTCTGATGCTTGAGTCCAATCTTCGCCTCTGGCTGTCCTTTTGGCTTTCTGTTCTAAAATAACCTCATCAATCCAATATTCATAACCTTCATTTATTGCGTCTTCCATAGCAATGGTGTCATATAGATCGGTTGCTATGCCTCTTCTTCTATATTCAGCATCTACGGCATCATTGCATCCAAAGGCTACCTTTTTGCCGGCGAGTATATTGTTTGCATCCGCGGATAATACGCTAGAAACTAAAACAGACTTCCCGTCCGAATCTACGTACCAGCCTTTTTCCATAGGCATATACATCGCTGCAGCAATTATTTTACCAGCTTCATTTCTAGCCACAAAAACTCGTATATTTGGATTAGACATAAGTGATTTTGTTTGTTCTATGATTTTTTGCTCGCGTTCTTCAGCAGTCAAACCGGTATCTCCAAGATTATTTGGATCCTGTAACAATTCTGCTATTTGCCTGGCTATTCTTGGATCCCTTATAGTGAGCCCTTCGGTTGCAATAAACTGTGAATATTCAATCTCTTCGCCTGACTCAAGGATTTTAAATCCAATATTTGCAAAGCTGGCTTCTACTGTAGGATTACTGAGCATTTCTGCTATTTTTACTGCAGTAGTTAATTTTGAATTCGCGTCTTTTATGTATCGCTGTTTTGATTCGTCAGGAATATCTTTATTTTCCGCAAGGCGAATGTTAAATAATTCAACTACTGCTTTCAGCCTGGCGGCTTCGGTTGTTGTTTTGGCTGGATCTTGCGGCGCAGATTTTGTTATTATATTGTTGGTTGCCTCTATTATATTATTATGAATATTATTTATAGTGCTATAAATCACATTAAGAATTATGCTATTTATACGGGTTTCCAAGGCTTTCCGTTGTTCGTCAGTTATATTCTGCCTTGCGTTCATTTGCTGCGCCATAAAATCATTTATTAAAGTTTCAGCCCTGGCAGGCATATCAGCCGGGTCTACGGCAGTAAAGATTTCAGTTAATTGTTGTTTAAATTCAATTAGCATATTAGCCTGTTGGCCTCTTGCTATTCCTGCTTCATACATTGCATTTGCTTCTGTTCCGCCATTTCTTAAAATACTCAAGCGTTCGGCAACTGACCATGTCGGCGCTCCATCGGAAGCCTTTGCCTGAACAATCCTTGCTATGGCCCTGTCTAACTGTTCATATGTGCCTGCCAAATCGCTATTTGGGAAAAATCTTCTATAATACTGCAGCTGGAAAGCCATATTATCAACAAAATCTTGGATATTTCCTTCGCTAAAACCTGAATATACGCCGGTATTTTCTCTTAACAACCCGTAATGGGCGTATAATTCCCTAACCTCGTTATATACATCTTCATGATCTTCACTCATTAATCTTTCGGCGCCGATAGGCAATTGACGCGCGTATTTCCAGGCTTCTTCATATTGTTCATTAGCCTTAAGGGCCCTTACTTTTTTCATAATGCTGTCAAGCCTGCCAACATCAAAACCATCCAGAGAACCGTGACCTTTGATTTCATGCAGTAAATACGAATGTATATTGCTCTGAACAAATGCTGTTTCATTATTTTTTATAGCCTTTGCATAATTCAACACAGCGCTTAAATAAATGGATACGTTGCCTCTTAATTCTGTAGGAGAACCGCCTAATATCTTCATCATCATTGGATTGGCCTGCTGCTGCGAATCCAACTCATCCCAGTTAAGAAAATCATCTATGCTTATTGTTACATTCCAGGTTTTTTTGGTACCATCATTTTTCCCATCATATTGCATTCCCTCTTCAAATATCATTTGAACTGTCTTGATTAATGAATTTTCGTCTATCTCTCCGGATTGAAGCATTTCTTGGGCCCTTCTATTTCCAAGAATCTTTTGGGCTGTGGCCCTTGCCATATTATCTCTATCAATTTTTCCATCCTTTACGTCTTGTGTTGTAAAAAGCCTTTCCATTGATTCTTCTACATTGGCAGGCGAAGATAGCCACTCTAACATCTGCTTTACCCCGCGCTGTAATTTAGTTAAGCCTTTTGCATTGACATCTTTACTACTCACATCGGTTTTTGCTAAGATATCACTTTTTTCATCATCGGTTAATTTTCCGGAAATTTCTCTTGCCAGCTTATTCTTGGAGGTGTCAGATTCCAGCAATTCATCTACGAACATCGTTATTTCTGCGCCTAAATTTTTAACTAATTCTTCAAGCTGTGCCTCTGTTCCCTGAACTCCGGCATTTCTCATCATTTCTTTTATAGCAGCAATTGCCTGATTCCTTATTTCAGCATTGCCGCTTATAAGCTTAATGGCAAGATGCGGCGGCACGATACCAACAGGCTGGCCTTTACGATTTCCAATTATGTCTTTCACCGCAGTTTCTATCTTTTCCCTTATAATCACAGCTATACGATGCCCTGCTTTGCTTCTTTTTTCTTCTGAAGTGTGTGAGCCTTCTACAAATATAGCTCTTTCATATAAAGAGGCTGTCATTTGTTCGGTTACATCAGTAACTGATAACAACCTGTCTTTCGTATTAACCCCGCCAATTGTCAGCAATCTATTTCTTGCGCGGTCAATACGCTTTAGGTTCTTTTCTGTCATTCCTAAATGGAAAAGTTTTATTACCTGCAGGCGATATGGCGCAATCTTTTCTGATTCTTTAATTTTTAATCTCTGGCCTGTTATTAACTTACCCAAAATTTCTACAGCTTTTGAATTTTTATCAGCAGCTGCTAATTCTTTTGCCCTATTTGCTATTATGCTGAAGTTGGCAACCTCTTTTTCCTTAAGAGCTAATTCTGCTCTATAATCAGCTGCCTTTTCTTCGGCCTGGGCTAATTTTACAGAGATTGCCATAGCCTCTTCTTGCGGCGCAGTCCTCATATAATTTCTTAAACGAGCTGCTTCATCAGTGGCATCCTGGAAATTGCCTCTTAATTCATTAACTTTTATTGAACCTTCAATAAGTTTAATAGCGTCAGGATTTGTTTCAACGGCTTTTTCAAATTCAGGCGTTTTCTTTATAAACTCTGCCAATGTTTTAATTGGGTTTACGGAATCAAGCCAGTGAATAAGTTCTGTCCTTGTAACAAGGATGCCAGCTTTTCCGACACCCAGTAATGTTTCAAATGAACTTAAGGCCTCAAGCGTATTTATTACATATTCAAAGCTGTGGGCGCCTGTGTAAATATCTATAACATTATTATTAGCCAGATTAATCAATACTTTAATAAAATGGGCGCTGTCTAAAATAAATCCTTCTTTGTCAAATTGTTCTTCGGTTAAATCGCCCATAATACCTTCTAGTTCTGATATTTTTCCTGACCTGATTATCATTTTAGTTACGCGCCTCTGGTCATCATCGCTCATTTGCGTATATTTAAGGTAATACATAAATAACCTTTGACCTGCTTCGCGCAATATCCAGGTGGCTTTTTCAGCCGCTGTGTCGCCTTCTGTTGTACGTTCAACCAAGCCAAACTCAATTGCCTGTTTTTCAAATAATTCCAAATCTGTCAATTCTCTATCCCCGCGCAATTCATTGGCTTGGGCTATGCGGTTCCTTGCTTCACTCAAAGTCCTTGGCGCCATCTCTCTTGAATGATATGCAGGCATTTGCGTCCTGCTTGCATATTCAGGAAAATCAGTTTCATTATAGTTTTTATTTAAATATTCTACCAATCCCCTTGTGTTTCTTACCTCAGCTAAAGATTTGTTGTCCTCGCCGGTTTTATTAAGTCTTAATTCAGGCCTTGGGCCTTCAGCAGCTTTTGTAAATATCTCCTTCATTTTAGGAACAATATTAAACCAGCCTTCTTTTTCAGCAAGGCGCAGCATCTGCGCTTCAACCTCAAAACTATGCCTTATTGCCTGAAGCAATGCCTCTTTTGCAGTGCTTAACTCGCCGCTTAACAGGCCCGCCATTTCTGCATCTATCCTTGAATAATCAAGTAGTATGTTTTCAAGCTGTTTGGCAATTGCCTCTGCCTGGGCGCCTTTCTGTTGTTTTGCCTCTACCATTGCGTCAGTGATTACGCGTCGGTACATAGCTGAGGCCGCTTCTAATACCCTTGTGAATTTTACCAGCTTCATTTCTGCATCGTGATTAACCTGGGCAAGTTCTATTAATCTTTCTTTGGCAGTCTGTCCGCCGCGTGTTTCTAATCCGTCTCCGGCAAATATTATCTGCCAATCAAAATTATCCGCCTTGTCAAAATTTATATCATATAATAACGATTTTTCATACATGCCTCTTACGCGGCCAATACCTTGATTCAGGGCGCGGCCTGTAACGCCTTTATCTACCAAAACTGTCGGCCTTATGCCCTTTGGCGTATATACATCAAGGCCCCTTGTTGACGGCCTCTGAATAAGTACGTTGGCTTCAGGATTATTAAGGAATATCTTCTGGCAATCAGTCAGTTTAGTGGCTTCCATTTTGCCTTTTTCGTAGAACCAGTAATTGCCTTCATTATCGCGCACTACTCTCTCTGTATTTATAAATGCTTCGTGGAAAGCAGAAACAACTTCTTCGCTGCCGATTTGGTTAAAGATGTTTATAATAAAGTTGCCGGTGCTTGGCCTTCCATTATTTCCACGCAAAGCATACATGATGTCTCTTGCAGTTGCATTTGGCATAACTTTTATCCATTTCTCTTGAATACGCGCAATATTTCTTTGCTTACCAACTTCAAACTTGCCTGTTACGCTTGTTTCGCCGCTAAAGCCGTATAATAATGACAAAGGATCAACCCATGCCTCCAAATCCCCTGAAAAACCGACAAGTCTTGCCGATGGGTTGCTTTTCTTTATTTCGCTGAATACATCAGCCATAGAAACACGCTGCGAAGTCGGGTCAACCTTAACTTCGCCAAAATCTAATCCCTCTACAAGTTCTTTGGTCACTTTTGTTAAATCAGATGTTTTCTTGGCAAATAGTTTACCTTCGAGCTGCGTAATCGCATCGTAAGCAGCTGCCTGATATGCATTGGAGAAATGCTGCATAATCCTTGATTCGTGAGAAAACTTATCGCCAGGCACTGTTGAACCGGGTTCTCTTATTGCCCTGCCTTCTGAATCCCTGCGGTAGTTGAAATCGGCGCCGCAATGGGCTGTTAATCTCTGCGCTATGAAATTAAATGCGCTTAAATAACCCCTGTATCTTTCGCTGTTTCTGGCTGCCTCAAGGGTAAATCCCTGCGGTATAATCCCCTCTTTTTGCAAATACTTCAAATATTCCAGCTGCAGGGCTTCGCTAAAACGCCTGCTTTGCGTTTCTATTTCTACTGTTTTGATTTTGCCGTTTTCTGTTATCCTTCTTTGTTCTGATCGCGCTACATATTTTTCGCCGGAAGCCTTTCTTAAATCTCCTTTAATATCTTCTGCCTCCACTAAGAACCGCAGAGCTGTTTTTATGTGTTCTTGAACAGGCCCGAATTTTTCCTTTATGGAATATCCGCCGCTTCCCATAATAAGATCTGCCGTATTTACCAATGTGTCTATTTCATCAAATATAAAATTGGCCTGCCTGAATCGTTCGAATGCGCCTTCGCCGCCGATTGTTTTGCCTTCTTTATCTGTCCCTGCAAGCCTTTCATGCAGCAATGCTGACTGAAGGCCTTGCTGTGTTACAAAAATAATGTCTGCGCCTTCTATGGATGCAATCGCCTGTTCTGCAGGCACATTTTCTTCGTATATTTTGGCTTTAACACCGGCCTTTTGCCAAATCTTCTCTGAACTCTTAAAACCCTGCATCATAAGGCCTGAATCGCTGAATACAATGACAGATGCGCAGCCATCCACCTTATTAAAATAAAGCGCCAATACAGGAGACATAAATGTGGATTTGCCGCCGCCTGTCAGGCCTTCGGTAATGCCATATTGCTCATACATCAAAGCGCCTATTGTCTTAAGCTGTTCCGGCTTGGCGCGGTCAAATTCTTTGACCCCGCACACAAGCGCGCTGTATGCCAGCATAATATCTTCACTGCGCAAACGGCCTATAAATTTTTCTATATTTTCAACAGTAATAAATCTATTTTTTTTATTTCCCTCGTATTTTATTCCATCATTTGGCCCGTAATCCAGCGCTCCGAAGAAATCAGTTGTAAGGCCTTTTTCATCAAGCTGCCCTTCAGACACATTTTTATTAGGGGCTTTTAAGGCCAATTTTATCATTGTTTCTGCTATGTAATTGCGGAATTCATTTCTTAATGTTACTTCCAAAAATGCCTTAAAGGACTTGGCTTTTGTTTCGAAACTGTCAGATTCCTTGTCCTTGGCTTCAAATATTCCTGACTTTTTCACGGCGCCCAGGAATGAACCAATCTTGGCTTTTTCTCTTAATATAGCCGCTTCTTGCATTAATTTTGCGTTTTCATCAGATCCAAGAGAATATTGTTTTGCTTGTTTTTCAAGCCGCGTGGCATCTCTCATTATTGATAAATCACCCGCCATAATTTTTACCAAATTCATTGCTTTTTCTATGCGCTCTTTTGTATTATCTCCGCGCAGTAAATATTCTAAGCCTGTTCTTTTTGAGGCATTCAATTCTCTTGTGAAAACCTCTTCAGCTATTGCCATAACCAGATCAGCGGCTTCCTGTTCGGTTACACTAAGTTGTTGTATTACCTCGTTGCGCAAATGTAGCACTTCGTCTTTATTTATACCTTTTTCGCCTCTAACCACAGATGTCAAATATATTACAAGCGGATTTTTCTCTGAATTAATTACTGCCTTTCTAAAATTCCTTTCAATACCATTCACAGCGTCGTTATAAACATCTCCGGTTATTATACTTAATTCTTTTAACGCATCAAGCACCTTCATAGCATCGTTCCTTACATCTTTTATTGCGTCGGAACCGCCGCCTTTTACTTTCTTAAATCCTTCTTCAGCCGTATTTTTGGCGTCCTCCATAAACATCTTTGCAATTCTGTCTTTGGCTTTTTCTTTGAATTCATTATTCAAATACTTAAGCTGCCCTAAAATTTCCCCTACCAAATTTTTAATAGTATCGCTATCAGCACTCTTGGCGGCTTCAGAAATAGGCTTTGCATTTCGTTCAAGCGTAATCTGCATCATTAGTTCACGCGCCATATTACGTTCAACTCTATAAGCTCTTCCATTTTTCAATGTAATTTCTACCATAATGTCTTGGCTTTCTGGATCTTTTTTTAACTTTTCATCCATAGCAGCAAAGTTATCTTCAATAATGCTTTTTGCGCGGTCTATATTCCCAGTTAAACGCTCGCGGACTATTGCCAAACGTCCTGCGACAAAAGACTCTTTTGTCCCATACCAGGCTTTAATTAATCCCTTCATGTTGGCTTCGGCATATGCCTCTAATCCGTCAACTAACTGATAAGTATGGCCGTTTAGTTCGAATTTAGGCTTGCCGTCTTTTTGCGCCAGCATAAGGGCCGCTTCAAAGCTTGAATTATGTTCATCGGCGTATATTTTCAAAATCGCTTTATCAACGCCTTTTAAGAATTCTTCGGTTAATTTAACCGTTGTAGTAACTACGCGGCCGTTTTCTTGTATTTTTATCAGGAAGATGTCTAAATTTCTTATTTGTTCTGCTATTTTTTCCGCTTTTTCGGCAGCATTCTGTTTTTTTTGATCAGCTGTTGCATCTTCTTCTTGTTTTTTAGCTTCTCTATATTGTTTTTGTAGATTTTGACGCTCTTCCTCTTGAACCTTTATTCCTTCCAGGATATCTAGCTGGCTACTAACAGGTTGTTGAGCGATTCCAGTAAGGATGCATTCGCCATTAACTCTTTCCACAGAAGCCATAAATTCCTCGGTAAGAACAACCTGACGGCCTGCTAATGTATAAGTTCTGATGGCCTTTAGTGTTTCTGCCTGTGTTTTAGCTTGTTCATTTAATTTTTCTGCTTGTTCATTTAATTTTTTGCCTTCATCCATAAGACTTGACATTGTTGGCCAATCTCCGGCTTCAAGGGCATTTTGAGCTTCTGCGAATTTCTCATCAGCCTGTTTTTTTAGCTTAGCTGCTTTATCAAGTAGTTCCTGTATATTTTTTTCCATCTCCCTTGCTTTTTCTGCTGACAATTGCATATTTTTGTACTTTTGCTGTCGTTGTTCAGGAGTCATTTTTCTAAGGGCATCAAGCGCGCTGGTATCCCTGGCAGCTTTAGCGCGTTCCACAAAGCTGTCGGTTACTGTTATATTTTCGCCGTATAAATTTTTTCCTCTAAGATTAATTGCTTCTTCATTTGCTTGTTTAGCCTCACCTTGCAGTTTCTCTGCTCTATTCCTTGCTTTTTCTGCAAAATCTCTGTGATTTTTGGCCTTAGCAGTGCCTCCTCTTTCGGCAGCTTTACTTGCCCAATCGTCGAATTTTTTAGCCTTGTCTAATTCTTTTTGGGCTTCCTCTCTTTTTTTCTGAGCTGTCTCTTCTAGGGCATTAGCTTTTGCCGACTGTTCTTCCATGCTTTTAATAGTGTCGTTTTGCTCTTTGGGTGTTTGTTTGCCAAGCGCCTCCAAAGCCTTCTGCGCTGATATATCTGCTGCTAAGCTTGCAAAATCTGAGGTAACTCTTACACTTACCTTGCCTACCTGTATAACCTCGCCTCTTTCCAATGTTTTAATTACTTTATCCAATTCTCTTATTTTTCTTTCAGCTTCTGCTTTACTTTCAGCAGGTGTTGACGCATTGTCTAGGGCCTGCTGTTGTTCTGCCCTTGTCTTTCTTGCCAGATCAAGTTCTTTTTGAGTTTGTTGAGCGCGTTCCTGTATTTCTGCGAGTTTAGCTTCGCGTTCTTTAGGGGCCATGCCTTCTAACTCTTTAATGGCGCGGTTTTCAGCCGTATCGCGTTCAGCGCCTGGAGCCATTGAGCGCCCAAATAAACCGTTGGCATTGGTAGCTATCATAAACAGTATGCTATACATACTCATTGGGCCGACCAACGGCAGATTAACCTGCATTAACAAAAATCTTGTTAATGCATTATCGTGTTTACTAAGATATCCTTCTATTGCCGGCACGCTTATTATCCTTATGCCTGGTATTTCACCGCCAAGCCAGCCTTTGACAAAATATGCCGTATGCATAGAATGCGTTAAACTGCTTCTTGACCAGTATAAAGGATTATCTAAATAACCAAATAACTTTACAAGCACTTTATTTCCAGCTGCTTTTTCTATTGTTTTAGCAAGCTTGCTTTCCACTAATTGTGCAGTTCTCTGAGCAAGGCCTTTTGCCCAACTAAAATTAACCAAATAAGAACCTACGGCACCGGCTATTCCAAGTAAATTAAAGGCCCCTGCTGCGCCGCTTCCCAACCATAATCTCTCAAGTATACTTAATTCAGTTATTAAACCCTTTGCCTCAATAACTTTTGCTGCTAAAGCGCCTGAAGCTTTTGTAACTGCATTAAGCGCGCCAAAACCTATGCCAAAGATTAAACCCATTTTAAAACCGTCCCATGCGGCTAACCAGAATCCTGACCATGTGAATTTTTCGTTTGTAAAAGCGCACTTGCCTGTGTACCAAACAATATTAACTATCGCGAAATTAACAGCGCTGTTTACAATCTCAATGCTAAAACGAATTATGTTAAGAAACGCTCCTCCTAACTCTTTTAACTTGCTGCCTGTATATAAACCGATTTCGGCTAATCTTGCTGCTGATGCGCCACACGCTTTGGCTATGCCGCCTATAATGCCGGCTACACCAACAGCCGGTCTTAAAACAGATGCGCCGCCTTTAGCTAACGCATTTACTGCTCCGGCCCCACCCCATCCCAGCCGCTCAATAAAAGGAATTTTTGAAAGATAATTGCCAAGCCCGGCTGTGGCTAAATTTATTAATCCCCAACCTATAACATTGGCAGCAAACATCAAGGCAAATATACCAACTTCTCTTGCGCCGGTTGCATTTAATGCTACATTACCGCCTATAAGAGGATTAGCGCCAGTTATTATGCTGATGGTCCCGCCTACACCAACTGCTGATAATCCGCCAGCAACCACTGCTAAAGTAAATGTACCGATATAAGTTGTACCGACTACTGCCGTGCCTGCCAAAGCCCCGGCTACATACGGCGCAGCAACTCCGGCAGAAAGGACTACTGCGACTATTCCGAGTGTTACCGATAAGGCTTTACCTTCATCTGTACTGGTCATAAATGCACTATATGTCCCAGTATTTGCCCAGGCCTTTTCAAATTCTTCCTGTTCTTGTATAGCTGAGCCAAAGTGAGTATAACCAGCTGCATTATTGACATCCTGAAGAACTTTAGATAGAATAACAGTATCTTTCATACCGTTGCGGCTAGCAGGTAACAACTCTAAAAATTTATTGTCTTTTGAACGGTTAAACAACCATAATCGTTCGGTAGTATCGTTTTCGGGTCTATAGTATAA
>Ga0172370_10007993_pt1 | contig 12815 bp, 11 predicted proteins | sample LakKiv5m_FD_114538 | JGI IMG/M metagenome (GOLD analysis project Ga0172370, IMG submission 114538) | Freshwater microbial communities from Kabuno Bay, South-Kivu, Congo - kab_022012_11.5m | ecosystem: Environmental > Aquatic > Freshwater > Lake | place: Democratic Republic of the Congo...
CGGTCGATGAATGCCGGAAGACCCTGACCACCGCCCGCCTCGCGGCACAGGGCGCGGACGCGAGGCCAGCGATCGCGGATGACCTGATACAAAGCCGTAAGTTCCGGCTGGCGGCGGCGATAGACGATGCGGGCCGGTGCGGCGGTGTCCACACCAGGCGTTCGCTCGATCGCGGCATTGTCGGCGCCAGCAGTGGATCAGGCTCGGCGGCCGCAAGCAGGCCATCGCGCTCTGCCAGCGCCGTCAGAGGTAATTCCGGGTGCAGACGCGGGCGGGCCTGGAATAAATTGCCGGCGACCTGGCGCGTCAGGCCGAGGAAATGCAGCAAACCAATATCCAAGTGCAGCGATTCATGCGTGGTCCAGGGTGTCAGCAGTACGAACGAAATTCCAGTATACCAGAAATGCTCGCCCAATTCGGCACTCAATTCCCGAAAATGGCGCACGGCGCGCAGGCCATCGAGGCTCGTGGTGCCTTTGTTGAAGAGCGTCAGGCGTTCCGGATCGAAGCTCTCGATGCCGCAAGCATAGACGCCCACGCGGAAACCGGCCTCCGGGTCGCGGGCGACGGCGTCGCGCAGAAGGCGAACGATGCGCGGCACCTGATCGGCCCGGGCGGCGCAGCGCACCTGGATCTGCTTGGCAAGTCCCACAGTATGCAGGCTGCCCAAGCATGGCTGCAAGGTTAAGGGTCGGTCGTCAGCAGCAGCGTGGGCGCGAAGGTGCGGATCGCCTCAAGTACGTTGGCCATTTCAGCGGAGTCCAAGGTCGCCTGATCGCGCTGATGCTGCATCAGGTTGGTCGTCGCGATGCCCAGGCGCAGCCACAGGCAGGGAATCGCCAGTTCATCCAAGTAGCCGCAGATCAAGGGTAAGTTGGCGTCGATGCGGCCCGGGAATTGGTCGGCGTTGATGGTCTCGAGGAGGAGGACGCGGTGCATTCCGGTGTCCCGCGGCGACGGCCGTTGGAGGCGCCGCGGCTACGGCTGGTGCCTTTGTTCGCAAGGGAAAGGAGGCGCGCCGCCCTTGGGACACCTTCCCCCAACTGCAGGCTTGCCCTACCATCGCTCGCGCGGCACGTTGCATCCGCCCAGCGAGCTGACCCGATGACCGACCCGCGCTACCCATCCGCCATCGCTGCATTCGACGCCGCCAACGCCGCAGATCCGAACCACGAAACCGTGGATGGTCAGGCGCATCCGAAAGAACTGCTCTATGCCCGCCGCATGACCGCGATGCAGCAGCGCTATGCCCCGGAGGCGTCCGAGGCCGTGCAACTCGCGGTGCGCGCTCAGCACATCCAACGCTGGCAGAGCCCGCGAAACGGCTTTCCCATGGATCGCGCGGGCTATCTGCAATGGCGCACGGGGCTCTACAGGTTCCACGCCGAGACGGCCGGCAACCTGATGAAACAGGCGGGGTATGACGATGACATGGTGGCGCGCGTGCAGGCCATCATCGCCAAGAAGGGGCTCAAGTCCAATCCGGAAACGCAGTTGCTGGAGGACATCGCCGATCTCGTGTTCCTCGAACACTACCTCGAGGCATTTGCTGCGCAACATCCGGAGTATGACGAAGCGAAGTGGCTCGGCATCCTGCAGAAGACCTGGCACAAGATGTCGCCGCGTGCCCACGACTATGTGCTGGCTGGCAAGGTTGCGTTGCCGGTGGCGCTGCTGCCGCTCATCTTGAAAGCTGTTCAGGGTTGACAGCCAAGGTCCGGGCAGGGCATCACGGACCCTCTCGCGAACAGAGGCAACATGAACGGCAAGCTCCAGATGAACCGTGCGACGCAGCGCTGGCGGCTGCTATGGCTGGCCGTTGTGCTGGTCGGTTTCGGCCTGGCGGGCTCGCCCGCGTCGGCGGCCAAGGCCAAGAACAACAAAGTGAAGGGCAACGCGGCCGCCGACGCGCGCGAGACCTACCTGGGGCTGGTGGCTCAACTGGCGGCTGCGTCGGATGCGGACCTGCCGGCGGTCGACAAGAAGCTGGAGGCGGCAGACAAGGCCCTGCAGGCGGCACTGCGCAAGGAACTGGCCGCGGCGGAGGCGCGCAAGCTGTGGGCGACCGCGGCTGGGCTGCGGCTGCAACTGGCAGGGCTGCTGAGGGAGCCTGCAACTGGCGAGCACCGCCTGGCGGCAGCCGAGGCGGTCAAGCGGCTGCTGGCCGCGTCGCTGATGGTGGCTCCGACGCCCAGCGGCGTGAAGGCACCCGCGATGAACTGGAAGATGCAGGACGTCGACGTGACACTCAAGAAGTGGGACGAACTGCTCGCACTGGTGCCGGAGATGGCGCTCGTCTTCCCGTCGCCGCCGGAGGGCGTCGGTCTCGCCGCGACCACGACCACCACGCGTGCCACGCGTCAGGTGGCCCAGGGCTCGGGACCCAATCCGACGGTGGTCGCCAAGAAGAAGGAATACGCGGCGATCGATCAGGAAGTGGCCGACATGTACACGAAGATCCGCAAACTCGAGGTCAAGTCGGTGATCCCGTCCGGCTCGCGCAGGGGCGGCGGCGGCTCTTCCACCTACAAGGTCTACAACGAACGCGCAAACTCCGGGTACGATCCAGTGAACAAGGGATCGACCTACAAGACCGTCACCGTCGGCACGGCCTATCTCGGGCCACAGGTAGAGCGTCACGATCCCAAGGTGGTCAAGGAGATTCGGGAGCTGATCTCCAAGCGAAACAGCCTGGAATGGCGGATGAAGAACCTGAAGGAAGAGATTGCGGATCTGCCTGCATTTGCCGTCAACTACGACACGCAATTCTACGAAAAGACACTCCACGTGTGGCAGGGCACGGTGCGGCGCACCTGGACCCTGAGGCTCGGCAGCCTGGAAACGGCGCAGGTCGCGCAGGTCGACATCACCGGGAACAAGTACCCGGGCAAGGGCTCGGACGGTGCCAAGACGGAGGCGGAAGTGCTGGCGCTTGGCAATGCGCAACTGGATGCGAAAGCGCCGGCAGTGTTGCTGGAATTGGTGCGCAAGGCGACAAGGCAGCGCTTGGAGGCGCGGGGCGGGGCCTCGCCAGACGCCAAGCGGGAAGTGGACTGGGGCCTGCATTTTGCCTTCGGGCCTGTGCCGGAGGTGGCTGCGCTGTTCAAGTTGCCGGCTGCGGCCGATGTCCGCGCGGCACGCAAGGGCGAGGTCGCGCTGGCGGATCCGGTTCCCGTTGCCACGCCGCCTCGGACTTCGGCGCCGGCTCCCGCTCTGGCCCCGGCACCGATCCCGGCTCGGGCTCCGGTTCCGGTTCCGGCCCCGGCTCCGGCGCCGGCTCCGGCCCCAGCGCGCCAGGCCAGGCCGGCATTCGAAAACCGCACGGACGAGCCGGCAGGCAAGTGTCCAGACGACATGGCCTGGATAGGCGGCGGTCAATCTCCAGCGGGTACTGTTGATCCACAGGAGATTCTGCCTGGATTCTGCATGGATCGGAATGAGGTGACGGCGAATCGGTACGCCAGGTGCGTTCAAGACGGCAAGTGCACCTCGCAGGGCCTCGATTGTCATGTCACGGCGACCTACGCCAAGAGCGGCAAGGGCAACCACCCCATCAACTGCGTCACCTGGGCCCAGTCCGACGCGTACTGCAAGGCACAAGGCAAGCGCCTGCCCACGGCCGAGCAGTGGGAGTGGGCCGCGCGTGGGCGCGGTCAACGGAGTCCGTTCCCGTGGGGCAATGCCGCGCCGGATCAGCAGCTGTGTTGGAAGAGAGAGAAGGGCGATCAAGGCACCTGCGCCGTCGGCAGTTTTCCGCAGGGAGATAATCCGCAAGGCATCCATGATCTTGCCGGCAACGTGTGGGAGTGGACGGCGAGTGTCGTCGGCACGGACACCAGGGATCACGCGTACCGTGGTGGCAGTTGGTGGGATGCCTATCCCGCGCTGGTCGAGTCCGCCAACCGCCTCAATTCCGGCGATGCGCAGCGCACGGGCTTCAACATCGGATTTCGCTGCATCCAGGTGCCGTAGGTCGACCGCGCCAGCTGCGCTCGCGCAGCCTGCCGCGAAGTGGCATGGTTCGCCGCGTGCTGCGCGCTCACACTCCGAACCTTCCCTCACCAAAGACGGGCAAGCACCATGGACGACGCCAGAGAACCGAACGCCAAGTTTGCCAAAACGCTCCGGCCACGCAGAAGGCGCGGCGACGGCCCCAACGGTTCGGCTTGTCGGAAACGCGCTCGTTTCTCACAGCGCAAACTCGGCAGGGCGCAGATCGAAGAACGGGCGCCCCAGTCTGATCCCAAATGCCCGCTGTTCACACAATAATTACAAACATGTGAAAGGTGGCGCCCCTGTGCGATGTTGGGATGATCACATCGGCGAGAGCGGACGATTGCGCTGTAGTTTCACGCGTTTGATCGATGCGCATCCCGCGGGCAGGACGCCGCGGCTTCGCCTGCCGGATCCCTTTCCCATCGTGAGCGAAGTACCAGCACAAGACCGGGGGTTACAGCGTGCGACGCCTCTGAAGGTAAGAAACAGTCTACAAATTGTTAAGTTATGGAGCCTGGCGCGTGTGGGTCTTGCGCAAAACGGGCGTGATCCGCAAGCTCGTCAGAGCGCCCACGCGACTCCGTCTGGCAAGCGCCGCATCCCTGGAAGGGCCTGCGCCGGCTCGTCCCAGTGCTCACCGTGGATAGGCACGACCGTTCGCGCGCCCATGGCAGCCACGAAGGCGTGCAGATCCGCTGGTGTGGCGTGTCCGCTCGTGTGGATGTGGTCCATCGGCGCGCCGCCAGCGGCAAACCACGCCGCGAGTGCCTGACCTGACGGCTGCTGCAAGTAGCCTTGCCACTGCGAGAATGACCACGCGTCGCTCGCGCTGGGCCGGACGCCATTCGCTTGCAGGTCCGCGAGCATCGACGGGCGCACGGCAACCACCCACCTGCCAGGCGTCCGCTGCAGTCCACGCGCCGACATGCCCACGTCGCGCGCCCAGACATCCACCGTCTCACAGAGGCCGCGGTGACGGTACAGGCGGCGCAAGCGGCCCGTGACCAGGACCCGCAAGTTCGGCCACCCGGAGCCGGGGTCGGGCAGTCGAGCATGCGTGGCCAGGAGGTGCATGATTTCAGCAGTGTATAGGTCGACGACCAGCGTCCGTCCCGTGCTCAGGCAGGCTTTGTACAGCGTGACCGTGCGATCCACATTCTGCGCCGACCAGGACACGAACACACGGCCGCGCGTGCGGCGGAACAGGCCGGCGAAGCGGGCAACCAGCGATTCCTCAGACGCCTGCGGCCTGTTGCGGCCGAGATTGGTGCCCTCGACGAGCAGCACGTCCAGCTCGCGCGGTGGCGCCGCCATCAGGCGATCCACCAGCGCTGCCTTGCGGCCGTGCCGGCGGAAATCACCGCTGTACAAGACCCGCTTGCCATCGACCTCGACCTGCAACATATGAGCATCAAAGGCGGAGTGATCCACGAGGTGCGGCGTGATGGTGAACGGCCCGATGATCAACTGCTGTCCAGCCTTCCATTCGTGCAGGGATTGCGCGAGCTTGCGCCGCTCCAGCTCGGCCGATACTTGGATCAGCTTGGCGGCTGCCGCGCCGCACCACACCGGCCAGTCGGCCGGCAGCGCGCCCAGCAGGCCCCAGTGGTCCAGGTGCGGGTGCGAAATGAGCACCGCCGCCACCCCACGGGTTGTATCCAATGTCCCGGGCAGCAAGCTCGGCAGCGCTTCGGCCTTCGCCCACAACGGCCGTCCCGCGTCGAGCAAGAGCCGCTGGCCACCGCTTGCGATGATTTCAATGCAATTACCGCCGATTTCGTGCGCACTGCGGTGAATGACAAGGGACGGACCGGTCATGCCAGGCTGGCCCACGCGAAGTCGATGGTGCCCACGCGCTTGGTCAGCAGATCCAAGACCTTGTCGGCCACCAGCGGATGCGGCCGGCCCGCCTCCATGAGCAGTCGCGCGTGCAACTTTGGCGCAGTGACGACGTGCGTCGGGTTCAAGAGCGCCCGTGCGCCGGCCGGCTTGTCACCCTGCAGAACGCCTCGCTGCAGGTCCTGCAACACCATGGCATAGAAGAACAACTCCGAGACCGCGCCGACCTTGCGGTTGTCCTTCAGCTTCAGCTCGATGACCCAGAAATGGTCTGCCGAATCCGTCGCCACAAGGTCGATCGCGCTTTTGGCGCGCGGGAAGATGGTCGTAGCGCGGCTGACCTTGCCCTCGAACACTCCGACCGGAAACTGCCGGTCGACTTTGTCGAGTAAAAACATCGCTTTCAACTTGTCATGGAGTGCACCGGGCGTCGTCAGCTTCTTTTCCAGCGCCGCCTCGCTCTGCCCTTGCGGCTCGGCCGTTTCCTTGCCTTGGGCGGCGTTGACGACGAATCGCCCCAGATGTCGGTGCACGCGCAGTGCCTGGAGCTTGTTCGCGTCCTCGATGCGGACCTCGGGCACCAAGGCGCAGAACCGCTCCACACGATAGAGGAAACGCTGGTAGTGTGGATCGGCCACGCCTTGCGCACCTTCTGGCTCGTCCCAGGCCAGCGTCACCGAGGACGCGCCGCCCCAGGTCAGCAGGGCCAGCGCCCAGCCCTCGAACGCTGCCCAGTCGTGCTGCATGTTCTCGCACACCGCGCGACCAGACAGGTGCAGGCGCGCGTCCACGGCGCCAGTGACCGTCAAGTGCTTCGACGGCAGCCTGACCTCCTTTGCGCACGCGTTGCGCAATCGCTCTTGCCAGTCTTGATGATTCATCCGTCGTGCTCCCATGTTGCGTCGGATACAGTCTTGAAGCCAAGCGTCCTTTCCCGGTCGACATCGAGGCACCGCGCGACAAGCGCAGCCAGCATGGCTTCAGACAAAGCCACGCTTCGTGGCTGCAGAAGTGGACCGAATTTCTGCAGTGTCCGCCTCGGCTCCGAACTTGCCGGCAGGAATTGCAGCGCCCCTGCTTCGCCGTCACGCAATGTCTGAGTGGAACCCCAAGCATCGCCTACCGTGAAACCCGTGCCCAGGTCGAGCAGCCAGCGCACCACGTCGTCCATGAAGACGGGCCAACCGCGCGTGTCCGCGAACGCTGGGTGGTCGATCGGCAGGGCGCCGCCGGTCACGCCGTCGTAGATGCGGCCAAGGCCGAGTTGGTCGCCGAGCGAATTGGCGAGCGCGAGCCGGGCCGCCAGATCGAACCAGGAGGTGGCTGGAGATTGCGGGACTTCTAGCGCCGGGAAGGCGTCCGTCCAAGTGTCGAGGACGAACTGCCCGTCCTTTGCCAGCCACGTCGTCAGCGAGAGATCCGTGGCGCCCTGCCACCGCAGGACGATCTCGACCGCGGTCATCTGCCAGGACTGCACCGTCGGGATCCCCTCGTATGGCCAGCTGGCGTGCCACCGCGGCACCTTCCTCGCACCATTGAAGTCGGGTCGCCGGCAAAAGCGAGCGCGCAGCGGATCGATGCCGGTAGCGCCCATCGCATACAGCAGCATCGATTCGGCCGTGCGGTGTGCAGGCAGGAGTATCTGGCCTTGCGCGCGCCTTTGCGCAACGACTTGGGCGGCAGCCAGGATGTCCGCGCGCCGGACATCGCCCGCCAACGCGTCCAGATCCGCTTCGAGCGCGGCACGGTAGTCGGCGCCGCCGTGTCCGTTCGCCAGCCAGCGGAGAAGCACAGCCGTCAAGTCTGGCGCCACCGGCACTGCGTCGAGGCGAAGACGTTCTTCCAACTGCAAGTTCAAGCCCGTCCCTCCATCATGCGCAAAAGACCCGCTTCGCTGACCTTGTGCGGCGTGTAGCTGCTGACCCACTCAAGGCCGACCCAGCGGCTGCTGCGCGGCCGTGTGGAATTCTTGCCGGTCTGGTCGTCGCGGTAGGTGAAGACGTTGTCGGCACCCGCCAGTTCCACGAGCAAAATCGGGACGTACAGCCCGGCGTCCATCTTGACTTCCATGGTGCCGCGACCGATGCGCGCGCCTGCATCGCGCAAGTTCTCCGGCCCGATGGCGCGCAAGCACGCAAGCGTGACTTGTTCTCCGTCTGGTTCCTCGCGGAAGTACTGCACGATGGCTTGGACGAAGGTGGCGCGGAACGGCCGCAGCCAAGCGGTTCGTTCGCGCGTCCCTGAACTGGTCGAGGACTTCTGTGTCTGGCTTGTCCATGTCGCGGCCATTGTCTGACGTGCTCCCCTTTACTAAGCGTGCCTCAGACTAGTCGCGTTCCTGCTCGGTGTCAAGCCGGCCGCGACGGCTTCCGGCTGGCGCGCTGGCTGCGGGTCCAGGGAATTGACTGCATCATCATGGATCCGGCGTCGATCCTGGTGAATTCGACGCGATGCGGGCAAGGACGCGATGAACGGCCACATGTGCTGCTTCTTCAACCGGCGGGCCGATCATCTGCGCCTGCTGGGGTGGGACCGCGCGGCAGGCTCCTCGCGGAGCCAGCCATGGCCGCTGCAGGCGTACGCCTTGATGATGTCGTGCTCGACCCACCGGGTCACGGTGGATTCATGAATACCAAGTTTGGCGGCGACTTCCTTCTTGGTCATCAGGCCGCCGTTGCGCAGCCGATCGACGCGCAGGCGCAGACCACAGGTATGCAACACGAATGGCACGCGGTCGCCTGTGAAGCGCACATGTGCCTTGGCCGGCCATGCAGCGCTGCCTGGACGCAAGCCGCGACCGTCGAGCCTTGCACCGTCACGTGCCGAGCGGGCCCAAAGCGAGCCACACCTCGTCGTCGGCAGGGCGCGGAAAGCCCTGGCAGCATCGGGCATCGCGCAACAGCCGCTCGACACCGACATCGCGCATGTAGCCGTAACCACCGTGAATCTGCACGGCCTCGGTCGCGGCATGCACGGCCATGGCGCTCGCAGCGATCTTGGCGGCGCGGCAAGCGCAAAGGTCGAGCACGCCGCCGTGCCACGTCTGGCTGGCCGCCGCGAGCAAGGCGCCCGCATTGGTCTGCGCGACGTGCATCGCTGCGAGTTTCTGCCGGATGATGTCGTGCTCGATGAGGTGCCGCCCTCCCTGGTAGCGCCCGCGCGCGTAGTCGGAGGCCCGCGCCAGTGATTCGCGCAGGATTCCAACTGCCACGGCCGCTGTGCTCAGCAGCACCCAGGCTTCGAGAACCCCGTGATCCGTTTCGCGCCATGGCGTGGCGGGCGCCGCTGCCGGATCGACAAGCCGCGCCGTCATGCTGGCCGGCCGAGCCGCGCGCCAACCGAGCGGCGTCTGGTCCTCCGTCAGCGTCACGGCTGAGGCGGCACGGCAGTGGAGGCGATCGCCAACGCAAAACACGATCCGATCGGCCACGGCACCGCCGGGCACGAATGCGGCATGCACGAGTTCGCCCTCCGCCTCGCACGCGAAGGCCAGGGCCGACCAGCCACCTGAACGGATCGCCAGTTCGCTGCCGAGCGAGCGGGCCAGCGCCCACAACACCAAATTGTGCGACGCGAGCAGGGCGGCAAGGCCGGGCGAGATCCTCGCGATCTCTGCGACCACCAAGGCAAAACCGTGTGCGTCGAGCCCTGCGCCACCGTGCGCCTCGTCGATCAAGCCGGCGCCGAAGCCGAGCACGTCACACAGGTCGCGCCGCGCCGCCTCGACGGCCGCCGCATCGGGATGCTCATCCAGGTCCATCGCTTTGGTTGCCAGCACTTGCGCGCAGTAGCGTCGGGCGCCGCTGGCCAGCAGGGCGTGGTCGGAGCCGCCGAACGTGTCACGGCGCGTCTCCATGGTCACCTCCTGTTGCGGATTGGCCGCGCCCACGCGAGCCAGGCAGGTCGATGTGCAACGTCGCATCGATGCGGGCGGCGAAGTAGGTCAAGCGGTTGAGTTCATTGGTGCCCTCGTAGATCTGCGTCAACCGCGCATCGCGGTAGGCTTTCTCTACCCAGCAGCGTTCCGGGCAAGGCGCGACTCCCATCAGGTCGAGCGCCGTCGATGTCACGAACATGGCCGCATCCGCACCGAACGCTTTGGCCAGCGAGGCGTCCGCCAGCGCCTGGGTCACGGCATCTGACACTGCATTGCCGCCCAGCAAGGCGCGGCGCGCCCGCTGGCCGAGCGGCGAGCGCAACAACCGGCCCAGAAGTTCGGAGGTCTGGACAAAGCGCGGCAAGGCGCCCAGCCCTGCCAGCGCAGGCGAGTCGAGGGACTTGCCCAGCGCGCGATCGAACGATGTCGCAGCGTTGGCATAGGCCCAGCGCGCCACACGGATGCGTCCGTGCATGTCGGCGAGCGCTAGTTGACAGCGCGGTTCGTCGATGCGGCGCCGCCCGCCGATGCGGCGTCTGGCCCAGCGTTCGCAGTGTTCGTAGGCGCCGCGGGCGATGCCCGTCGCGATGGCGCCCACTGGCGCACGCGAGGCAGCCAGCATCAACAGGGTGCCGGGCTGCATGCCCTCGCCCGGCGCGCCGACGACGTGTTCGTCGGAAACAAAGCAATCCTCGAAGGTCAATTCGGCCGCCGGGCAGGCGCGTTGCCCCATTTTGTGTTCGACGCGGCCCACCGCAAACCCCTTCATGTCGCGGTGCACCAGAAAGGCGGTCCAAGTCTCGAGTGGACGCGCGCGATCCGTGGCGCAGCAGACGACGACGTAGGTCGCGACAGAGCCGTTCGAGATGAAGCACTTGCGACCGTTGAGCAAGTAGCCGCCAGCGACGCGCGTCGCCGTCATCGACAGCCGCGCCTGCCCCAGCAGGTGCGGTTCCTCGACGTCGGTGCCCGCCGAGGGCTCCGTGATAGCGGTGGCCATCAACACGGGGCGGCCGCGCCGCTCGCCTTCGGCCACGTCGCGCAGCGCGGTCTGCCAATGCGCGACCGACCCCGACACCAACAGCGGCGCGACGCCCAAGCCATGTGCGCCGAAGATATTGCCGACGCCGCCGCAAACTGTGCACAGCTCTTCGAGGGCCAACCCGGCCAGCAGCGCGAGGCCACCCGTGCCGCCGACCAGCCGCGGGATGGCCAGCGACAGCAGGCGGAAGGGCGCTGCCTGCTGCACTAGATCCCATGGAAAGTAGCCGGGATCTGTTGCGAGGCGCTGGTCGAGCGCGAGCGCCTGCGGCGCGACGTGGCGCTGGCCGAACACGGCACAATCGAACACCGTCTGGGCAAGAACGTCGAAACGCGCCGGCTCATGCTCGGCAATCTGCGCCAGCATCGGCAGGTCTGCACACAGCCGTTGCCGCACGCCCGCAAGCGTCGGCTCAGCCTCCCACGCGGCTGCCATCAGCGCTGCCTCGCCGCGCGCGCCGTGGCTGGCGCCGCTGCCGGATGTGACGCCTCGCCACCCATCGGCACCTGGAGCGCGCTCGCCAGGAAGCGGGCAATCAGCGCCAGCGACAGGTGCTCGGGGCCGTAGAGAATCCCTTGAAGTTTAGGCATGTACATCGACAGCAGCGGCCGGGTCGACCACAGCAGGCGGCGCAGCTCCAGCGCGAGAGGATGCGCGGTGCCGAGTTCGAGACTCGCGCGGCCGGTGCGCAGGCTGACCCCGTAGGCCTCCGCGTTGATCTTGAACTCTGCCGATTGCGGCTGGCGGTCCTGGTAGAGATGGCAAAAATACTGCATGGTTCCAGCCGGTTTCGTGGACAGCTTCTCCGCGCGCACCCGCATGATCGGCGCGCCATCCTGCGCCACGCGACAGCCCATCAGGCCATCTTCGTCGTCGAAATCGATGTCCGTCAGCAGCTTGGGGTAGTTGTAGAGATCGATACCGGCGCGCAATGCCAGCTCCGTGGTGACCGGCAGGCGCAAGATGTAGGTGTGCATGCAGCCGGCCAGCAACTGCCGCGTCATGTTGTAGCCGGGAAGCTTGGCGAATTCATCAGATTGCAGCAGTGCGCCAACGGCGAGTTCGTTGTAGGGACCGATGTCGCAGTCATAGTATTCCCAGGCGGTCACGTGCACGGCGCCGACGCCAGGCACCAGGGTGGCGGGCCGAAAACGGCGGTCGGGCAGCAGGCGGCGCAGTTCCGCCAGCTTGGCAGGAAAGACCAGCGAGAACATGCGGCCAGAGCGGTAGAACACCGGTGTCTTGGCCCGCGTGCCGGCCAGTTCGGCGGTTTGCTGCTCGATGCCGGCGAAGAAATCCGTTGCCATGATCAGCCTCCTAACGGCGCAGAGAAGCGAGCCCATGCCGCGCGACCGCGCGCAGACTCAGTCGAGGTGGTTGTTCTTGAAGAGGAATCTCGCGCATTGGCAGCCGCTGCAGGCGATAGACGAAGGCGCGGATGCGTCCTTCATCGGCCGGGGTGCCGTCGTCGTAGTGGAAGTAGGTCGGCATGTCGTCGATGCGGCGCAGCAGGCTCTCCTCGATCTGCCCGTCGTCGCAGCCCCAACAGTGCGCCATCACGACACCATCGACCGGATGATGCCGCCAATGGTGCAGCGTGCTGCCGATCGCCAGGACCGAGTTGCCGACGGTACGCGGATCCAGCCATTGGCGCGAACGCTCGATCGACGCCGCCACGGCGGGTACCGGCAGCCAGGGGCTATGCTCACGTGCTGCGCGGTACAGCCTGGCGCGGATGCCCACCATGCCGGCGCGGTAGGCAGCGATTTCCGCACGAGATGCCGCGTCGCCGTAGACAAGGCGCGGATGCAGACGTGCCACGAACTCCAGGTCGTCGCAGGTCGATTCGAGCAGGACGCGCACGCCGTGCTCGGCGAGTTGCTCGAACAGGCCGCTGCTGGCGAAATCCGAGCCCTTGGTCACAAGATCACCGGACACGAACACCGTGCGCAGCGTCTCGCCCGGATTCTGGCGACCCAAGTGCGACAGTTCCGCCGACGCGCGGCGCAAGACCGCTTCCAGGCGTTGCCACTGCCGGCCCAGCACCAGCGCGGCGGCAAA
>Ga0172370_10007994_pt1 | contig 12814 bp, 10 predicted proteins | sample LakKiv5m_FD_114538 | JGI IMG/M metagenome (GOLD analysis project Ga0172370, IMG submission 114538) | Freshwater microbial communities from Kabuno Bay, South-Kivu, Congo - kab_022012_11.5m | ecosystem: Environmental > Aquatic > Freshwater > Lake | place: Democratic Republic of the Congo...
AATTGTATTTTTGGGTTTCATGAATGAAACCCCTACAATTCGAATGATCATGTGAATATGGTTTGGCATTATCACAAACTCATCTAAATATACATTTGTAAATTTCTTGGGAATAAATCTCCACTCATTCGCAACAATTAACCTTAGGTGTGGCTCCATTTCAAACCAATAGGCCCTATTTTGCGTACATACCGTTACAAAATACCAGCCATCAGACGAATAATCATAGCCACGTAATCGGATTGAGTGTCTATTGTTGGTGAACAATAACTAAAGGGTTTAAGGATGCTATACTTTGGGAGAGAAGGGACGATAATACAAGTCAGCGATAAACATATGTCAGACAGACCTGTGTTGATTCAAATACAGACAGATGTTCACGAGTATTTATTTGTTCTTCATGGAGATAAATTAAAGATCAATGAATATCAGACGAGCCATAAAAACGATCGAAGCAGGAACTCCCATGATACGACACCGTCGAAGCGATACCACGACGAGGATAAGAAAGCCAAATCTGAATATGAACCCCACCATAAGACCATTAAAACTCGAAGACGAAAATAGTTTCTACGATCTCTTTAATGAATACACCAGGGAATACCTTCCCAATGAAACTCTTGTTCCTGCCCACTTCGATTCAAAAGCTAGCCGACTTTTTTTTGATGATTTCAAGAAGAATCAAGACAAAATAATTGCTTTCGTTGCAGAAAATGCTGGTTTTTTAATTGGGTTTTGTTTGGGATATGTTGAAACACTGGATAAATGGGGGCGTTGTTATTTTGACTATGACTTCGCGAACATCTATGACCTTTACGTCAAATCGGAATTTCGCAAAAAAGGTCTAGGCAAGAAAATGATCTCTCTTTTTGAATCGGAGGCAAAGAAAAAAGGGCTAACCCAAATTACCATCAAAGACGTTGACACCCAAAATCTCCCGGCTCGAAAAGTTTACTCCAAACAAGGGTACTCGCCCTGGAATCTAAACTGTTTCAAGAAAATCTAACCCTTAATTTTTTTGTTACAATCAGACTATGTTCAAAAATATCATTGCTCCGGTGCAAGCTTGGTTACTCTCCCGAGGTCAATGTGTAGGCTGCGGCATGCCCCTTGCAGATGGCAAGATTGAATCCGCCAAAATTAAAGGTCATGACAAGGTGACCTGTAAGTGTGGACGTATTTTTATGTTTAATAAAACGGCCAAAACCTATCGCCGCGCCCTCTTCGAGGAGGTCTAGACATGAAGTCTTTTTTTATCACCTTTCTTGTTTTCCCATTCATTGCTTTAGTTTGGTTTTTTATCGCCATCAGTCCAGCAAGCAATAGTTCCAAAAAACAAGAATTTGTGATTAATAAAGGTCAAAGTATAGATATCGTTGCGGAAAATCTTTATGAAAAGAGTTTGATTAAGTCCCCGTTAGCCTTCAAAATTATTATCTATCTCAATAACCTCTCCTCAAAAATTCAAGCCGGGTATTTCTTTATCGCCCCTTCAGATAATACCCAAGATATCGCCAAAAATCTTACCAGAGCCCAAACAAAACAAGTAATGATTACTATCCCCGAGGGTCTTCGTCGTCAAGAAGTCGCCAATTTGATTATTGACCGACTTCAAGGTGCTAAGATCAAACATAGTTTTAACCCCGACCTCTTTATTGTCCAGACAGCCAATCTTGAAGGCCAGCTTTTCCCTGATACCTATGCCTTCCCCGAAGACATCGATACCCAAAAAGCCATTTCTTTTTTGCACAACAAATTCCTTCAAGTTGCCAAAGATCTAAAGATTGAAGACAAAGACCTAATTAAAATTACTACCTTAGCCAGCCTTATTGAAAAAGAAGCCGGTCAAGACAGCGAGCGCGCCGAGATCGCCGGTGTCCTTACTAATAGACTCAATGCCAAATGGCCATTGCAGGTTGACGCCACTGTTCAGTACTTTTTAGGTAGCAGTCGATGCCGCATTCGAATCTGTGATTGGTGGCCTCAAAATCTAAGCAAGGCCGACCTTGGTATTGACTCACCCTTTAATACTTACAAAAACCAAGGGCTTCCTCCTTCCCCCATCGCTAATCCCGGTGAAAAGAGCTTTTCGGCCGCTAAAAACCCAAAAGTTACCTCAGCCTGGTTTTACCTCCACGGTCCTGATGGTCAGATACATTTTTCCGCCAATCTTCAAGAGCATAACAAAAACGTCTGTCTCTACCTCAAAAAGGATTGCAACTGATCGTTGACAGAAATTGAACTTTTATGATATTATCCGCTAAGCTTTTAATCTGGCCAATTTGGTCGGATTTTTTCTGTCCGTTCTATTACTATCAGTCGTTCACGACGCTAACATAAGTAGTTTACCTAATGCCTAAAAAACACATTCGAGAAAACTGGGGACAAATTAATTCTCGTCTCCCGGAGATGGATCTTACTAAAGTCCAAACCGATTCTTATCAAGAGTTTTTAAGCCAAGGCATCAAACTTTCCCTCCAAGAACTTAATCCCATCAAGGATTTCACTGGTAAATTTTTTCAGCTTGAATTTTTAGATCATCACGTCGGAAAACCCAAGTTCTCTCCTAAAGAAGCCATGGAGAAGGGTGTCAACTTTGAAGCTCCTCTAAAAGTAGTTGTTAAACTTGCCAACCTTGTCACCAAGGCCGTCCAGGAACAAGAAATCTTCTTGGGCGACATCCCCTTGATGACTTCTGTCGGAACCTTTATCATTAACGGTGTCGAGCGCGTCGTCGTCAACCAACTCGTCCGATCCCCGGGCGTTTTTTTTACTAAAGAGATTGATCCCAATTCGGGCAGGGCCCTTTACCGCGCCGAAATTAGACCGCTCTTTAGAGGATCCTGGCTTGAATTTATCGTCAGCCGCAACGATCACATCTCTGTTCGAATTGACCGGCACCGAAAAATTTCCGCCACCACCCTTCTTCGCTGTCTAGGCTTCGAAGAAGATGACGCCATTCGAAACGTTTTTAATGATATCGATACCGACAACGACCATAAATATATCGATTCCACTCTTCTAAAAGATACTTCTCACACCCAAAACGAAGCCCTTCTTGAGTTCTACAGCAAAATTCGCCCTGGTGAGCCCGCCGTCATCGACAACGCCAAGAATCTCTTCCATCAGATGTTTTTTGACAAACGCCGATATGACCTCGGTCTGGTCGGTCGCTATAAGTTAAACAAAAAGCTTAGTGTCAATCTTCCTGTCAATGAAAACCACGTCACTCTAGATAAACAGGATATTGTTGCCGCCATTCGTTACCTCATCAATCTTCAGAATGGTACTGGTCGCACCGATGACATCGACCACTTGGCCAACCGCCGCGTTCGACGCGTTGGAGAATTGGTCAATCAAACCGCTTTCCGAGTCGGTCTATTAAGATTAGAGCGATCTATCAAGGAAAAAATGAGTATGGCCAAGGCAGAAGATCTTCCCACTCCTTCCTCGCTGATCAATCCTCGACCCATCATCGCTACTATCTATGAATTCTTCCGTCGTAACCGCTTAAGTTCCATCCTCGAGCAGGTCAATCCTCTGTCTGAAATTGATAACCTTCGTCGTTTGTCCGTCATGGGTACCGGCGGTGTCACTCGTGAGCGCGCCAGTTTCTCCATGCGCGATATCAACGGTTCCCAATACTCACGTATCTGTCCCGTTCGATCCCCAGAAGGTCAAAACATCGGTCTTGTTACCTATTTGGCCCTATACGCTCGAATTAATGAATTTGGTTTCCTCGAAGCCCCATATCTTAAAGTCAAGAAGAATTCTAATGGTCAAATGGAAATCACCGACGAAATTGAATACCTCAATGCCGACGATGAAGAATTTCTATATATCACCCACGCTGGTGTCGGCCGGGAAGGCAATATCATCACAGACAAATGGGTTCCAGCGCGTCACGATGGTCAATTTATAGAAGTCGACGTTGAAACTATTCAATATATCGACGTTGTACCACGTCAAGTTTTGGGAACCTCTGCCGCTTTGATTCCTTTTGTTCAACATGATGACGGAACTCGCGCCCTCATGGGAAGTCATATGCAAACTCAGGCCGTCCCACTTCTCAAGCCAGAAGCACCAATCGTTGGTACCGGCATGGAAGGTTCAGTCGCCGAAGCCATGGGTTGGGTCGTCAAGGCCCGTCATGCCGGAGAAGTTGTTGAATCCGATGCTAATAAGGTCAGTATTAAACTAAGTCCAGCTGACGCCAAACTTGCTCTTAAAGACCTGTCTAATATCGATTACGGTTTTGTCACTGTTAAAGGTGACATCGAGACCTATCACGTTCGAAAATATCACCGCACTTCCCAAAGTACCAGCTATAGCCAATATCCCGTTGTCATGCCAGGAGATACTGTAAAAGTTGGAACCATTATTGTTAACGGCCCATCTGCAGAGGCCGGAGAGCTTTCCATCGGTCAAAATCTTTTGATTGCTTACGGCTCTTTTGCTGGACTAGGTTATGAAGACGCCATTGTCATTAGTAGTCGATTACTTGAGAACGACCTCCTAAGTTCTGTCCATATCAATGAATATGTTGCCGATCTTATGGACACCAAGCTCGGAGCCGAAGAACTAACCTCTGATATTCCTAACGTTTCTGAATCAGATCTTCGTAACCTCGGAGCAGACGGAATTGTTGCCGTCGGATCTTTTGTTGGTCCTAACGACATTCTTGTAGGGAAAATCGCCCCCAAAGGCGAAACTGAATTAACCGCTGAAGAGCGCCTCTTACGCGCCATTTTTGGAGAAAAAGCTCGTGAAGTTCGCGACACTTCTCTTCGTATGCCTCACGGAGAACAGGGAACCGTCATTTCCGTTCAAATTCTTGACCGTGAAGAGGGTGATGAGCTTGACGCCGGCGTCATTAGTCAAATCAGGGTCAAGGTTGCTCAACTCAGGCGTATCACCGTTGGAGATAAAGTTGCCGGCCGCCATGGAAACAAAGGTGTTATCAGCAAGATCATTTCCAAGGCCGATATGCCTTACATGGCCAATGGTCAGCCAGTCGACATCATCATTTCTCCCCTCTCAGTCCTTTCTCGTATGAACCTTGGTCAATTGCTCGAAGCCCAACTGGGCTTAGCTGCTCAGACCTTGGGTAAGCATATTGCCGTTCCCGTTTTTGACAACATTAAAGAAGACCGTGTCGCCAACCTTCTGGAACAAGCCGGGTTCGATCGTTCCGGTAAAGTACAGCTTTTTGACGGTCGAACCGGTGAAGCTTTTGCTGAAAAAACCGCCGTTGGAGTCGCTTACATTCTTAAACTCATCCACATGGTTGAGGACAAGACCCACGCCCGTTCTACTGGACCATACAGTCTAGTTACCCAACAACCTCTAGGTGGAAAAGCCCAAATGGGTGGACAAAGACTTGGAGAAATGGAGGTCTGGGCCCTCGAAGCACATAAGGCCGCTCATTCCTTGCAGGAAATGCTTACCCTTAAATCTGACGACGTCATCGGTCGCTCTAAAGCTTTTGAATCTATCGTTAAAGGACTTGAAATCCCCGAAAGCACCGTTCCGGAATCCTTCAAAGTCTTAGTCAAAGAACTCAATGCCCTTTGTCTCTCCATCATCCCCACCGGCCCAATTCTTAAAGAAGAAGCCCCGGTTGTCGAAGCCGCTCCTCTTATCGATGATAACGCCGTTGTCGTCAATGACCTAGATGTCAAAGATGAAGACGACGATGAGGAAGAAGATGAAATAGAAGAAAAGCAATTATCAGAGGAGGTCAAGGAATAATATGAAAAACATTGTTGATTTTGCCGGATTACAAATTCGTCTAGCTTCACCAGAAGACATTCTTTCTTGGTCCCATGGCTTGGTCACCAAACCAGAAACCATCAATTATCGAACCCAAAAACCAGAAAAAGACGGTTTATTCTGTGAAAGAATTTTTGGACCGACTAAAGACTGGGAGTGTTATTGTGGCAAGTACAAAAGAGTTCGTTTCAAAGGCATCGTCTGTGATAAATGTGGTGTCGAAGTCACCCAAAGCCGCGTCCGTCGAGAACGCATGGGCCATCTAGACCTTTCAGCTCCAGTAGCTCATGTCTGGTTTTTTAAAGGTGCACCAAGTAAAACCTCATTACTCTTAGATATTTCTCCCAAGAAATTAATCCAAATCATCTATTTCTCTAAATACCTGGTTTTGAGTGTCGATGATAAGGCTCGGGAAGAAGCCATCGCCAAACTCACCAAAAGTCGAGATGGCAACTCCGACAACATTCGTAAAGATTTTGATGCTCGAATCGAGAAAGTCAAAGAAGAGGGCAAGGTCATGGTTGATGGGCTCAAAAAGCAGATTAAAGATAAAGATCAACTTGCCCTTAAGACCGAAGACGCTAAACTGTCCATCAAGCAACGCATCGCCACCCTTCGCGAACAAATGGTCACCGAAATCACTTTAAATGACGAAATTACTTCTAAATTGACCGATCTCGTCAACGCCATCAGTGTAAATTCCCTTCTTTCTGAATCGGAATATCTAAAACTCGATGACTACAACATCACCGATTGGATCACCGTAGGTATGGGTGCCGAAGCCATTCTAGAATCTTTAAAAAAGATCGATCTAGACACCTTATCCGCGTCCTTAAACGAAGAATCCAAGAGTTCTTCTGAAGTCAAACGCCTCAAAGCCGTCAAAAGGCTTCAGGTCGTCCGAGGATTTAAAAATTCTGGCGTCAAGCCAGAATGGATGGTTCTTCGCGTCCTCCCCGTTATTCCCCCGGATCTTCGACCCATGGTACAGCTGCAAGGTGGGCGATACGCCGCTTCAGATCTTAACGATCTTTATCGAAGAGTCATCAACCGAAACAATCGCTTAAAACACCTTATTGATCTGGGCGCCCCCGAAATTATTTTGCGAAACGAGAAACGCATGCTTCAAGAGGCCGTTGACGCCCTTATAGACAACTCTCAGACCAAAACCAACCGAAGGTCTAGAACCGGCAAAACCCTAAAAAGTCTTTCCGATATGCTCAAGGGTAAACAGGGTCGTTTCCGCCAAAATCTCTTAGGTAAACGCGTTGACTACTCAGGCCGAAGCGTTATCGTCGTCGGTCCAGAACTCAACATCAATCAATGTGGTCTTCCTAAAGATATGGCCCTGGAAATGTTCAAACCCTTTGTCATCAAAGAGCTCATTCTTCAAGGTTTGGCCCCAAATATAAAATCGGCCAAAAATATCATCGAGAAACGCCCGCCCGAGGTCTACGATATTCTCGAAAACATTACCAAAACTCACCCCGTTCTCTTAAACCGTGCCCCAACCCTTCATAAACTTTCCATTTTGGCCTTCTTACCAATCTTGGTCGAAGGTTCCGCAATCAGGCTTCACCCCGCCGTCTGTGAAGGCTTTAACGCCGACTTTGATGGAGACCAGATGGCCGTCCACGTCCCCTTGACCGAAAAAGCCAAAGAAGAAGCTCTTAAATACATGCTCCCAAGCCAGAATTTACTTAAACCAAGCTCGGGAAATTCCATCAATATCCCGGCAAAAAAAGAAATGGCCATTGGCGTCTACTTCATGACCAGCATCGACGAAAATTCAACCGAGTACCCTTCGCCCTTTAGTAGCAAAGAAGAAGCCATTACTGCTTGTCAAACTGGGGTTGTTTCCCCGCGTCAATTGGTCAATGTCCGTTTCGAGGGCAATAACGCTTTAGTCAAAACCACCGCCGGCAGAATCCTCTTCAACGAGCTTCTTCCGGAGGGTTGGGATTTCTTAAACGAACCGGTTCCTAGTAAAACCATTGGCGCGATCTTTGAAAGGTCGGCCAAAGAACTACCCGTTGAAAGGGTTGCCTTAATGATCGACGCCATCAAAAACTTTGGCTTTGCCGCCATGACTACTTCCGGTCTTTCCTTCGCCGTCTCTGATAACGAAGTTTACGTCGACAAAGACACGATCATTGCATCCGGTAACAAACGTGCCAAAGAAATCGAAGACAACTATCGACTTGGTTTAATCACCAACGAAGAGCGACGCAAATTAACCATCGAAATGTGGATGGAAGTTACTGAAGACCTCTCCGAAAAAACATGGGACGCCTTCTCTCCTGATAATCCAATCAGAACTATCATTAACGCCGGGGGAGGCCGTGCCAGTAAAAGTACTGTCAAGCAGCTCTCTGCCATGCGCGGTATCAACGTCGATCCTCTTGGAAACTTTGTCGAACTCCCAACCAAATCCAACTTTCGTCAGGGTCTATCTATCTTCGAGTACGTTACCGCCATCCGTGGGTCCAGAAAGGGTCTTACCGATACTGCTCTTCGTACTGCTGACGCTGGTTACTTAACCCGCCGCTTAGTTGACGTTTCTCACGACGTCGTCATTCGTACCGAAGATTGTGGTTCCACAAAAGGATTGGAGATTCGCGCCAACGAAAGATCTAGTATCTTTGCTGGGCGCCTGATTACTCGTTACTCTGCTTCCAAAATTGTCGACCCATCCTCTAAAGAAGTCATCGTCTCAGAGGGAGAGATGATTACTGAAGAACTAGCAAAAAAAATCAAAGATGCCAAGATTGAAAGTGTCATCGTCAGATCCCCACTAACCTGTAAACTCCGTTTTGGGATTTGTTCTAAATGCTACGGCTTTAACTATGCAACCAACGGTATTGCCAAACTTGGTGACCCCGTCGGTATCATTGCCGCCCAAAGTATAGGTGAACCGGGAACCCAGCTCACCATGCGCACCAAGCACTCGGGGGGTATTGCCGGACTAGACGTCACCCAAGGTCTTCCCCGCGTTACCGAACTTTTCGAAGCTCGCGCCCCAAAGATCCCCGCCCCGATCGCCGAAGTCGCTGGAAAAGTTAAGATTCTTGAAACTGACAACGGTTATCGTGTCACCATTTCTCCAACCTCTAAAGACCAGGGTGAAAGAAAAGAATATATCGTTCCCTTGACCCTCAACCTATTGGTCGAAGATGGTGATCTGGTCGGTGCCGGCACTCAACTCGCCTCCGGTAGCGTCGACGTCAAAGGTCTTCTAAAAATAAAAGGAATTAGGGCTTCTCAGGAGTATCTGATTAAAGAAGTTCAAGCCGTTTATGAATCTCAGGGCATTAGCATTCACGATAAACACTTTGAGGTTATCGTTCGTCAGATGAGTGATAAAGTCAGAATTGATGATCCGGGTGACACCAGCTTACTGCCTGGCGACGTCGTCTCTCGGGGCAATTATGAAATGGCCAACGAGGGTGTCATTGCTCAAGGGGGAAATCCTGCGACCGCCACACACGTCATCTTGGGTACCATCAGGGCCTCGCTCTATACCGACAGCTGGCTCTCCGCCGCTTCCTTCCAGGATACTACCAGTATTCTTACTGATAGTGCCACCGAGGGCAAGATCGACCACCTTATCGGTATGAAAGAAAACGTTATCATCGGCCGCTTGATCCCCACCTCAGAAGACCGGGCCAATATCGACAACCTCTGGTAAAATAGGGATCTCAATCTATGCCTACAGTAAATCAACTAGTCAAACACGGTCGACAAAGACTCAAAAGCAAAATCAAAACCACGGCTCTTCGCCGATCGTTTAATGCTGTAAAACGCACCATGATGACGTCGAATAGTCCCCTTAAAGCAGGAGTTTGTGTCCAGGTCAAAACAATGACCCCTAAAAAACCCAACTCCGCTTTGCGAAAAATTGCCCGTGTCCGACTTTCTAATAAACAGGAAGTCACCGCTTACATCATGGGTGAAGGCCACAATTTGGCCGAACACAGTATCGTTCTAATTCGTGGTGGTCGCGTTCGCGACCTTCCGGGGGTTAAATATCATATTGTTAGGGGTAAGCTTGACGCCGGTGGCGTCGAAAAACGCAAAACCAGTCGCAGTAAGTACGGCGTTAGAAGGCCAGTTGCCACGAAATAAAATAACATGAGAAGCAAAAAAACCCCAAACCGAATCATTGTTCCAGACTCCAGATATAGTTCCACTTTAGTCGCCAAAATGATCACTGGTTGCATGCAGGCCGGTCGAAAAAACGTTGCCACATCAATCATTTACGACGCTCTTTCCCACCTTAAAGAAAAAACTAAAGTCAATGAGCTGACTTATCTCGAAGAAGCCATCGAAAACGTCAAGCCCCAGATGGAAGTTCGTTCCCGCCGCGTTGGTGGAGCTTCATACCAGGTTCCCACCCCCGTCAGATCAGAACGCAAACAAACTGTGGCCATCCGTTGGCTCATCGCCGCTGCTCGAGAAAGAAGTAATTCTCAGTATCATTCCTTCGCCGAAAAACTGACCGCCGAGATTATGGATGCCCACGAAAATGCCGGCAACGCCATCAAAAAGAAGCTAGAAACCCACCGCATGGCCGACGCGAATAAGGCGTTTTCCCATCTCCGCTGGTAGGGCTTGCATTTTCCCGATAGTTGTCCTATAATCATCAACGCAGGCGAACCAAGTAACCTGCTTATACTTGAAAAACTTTCTTAGGCTAATAGATAAAGATACCGTTATCTAATTTCAATTTTTGTATCTTTCTACCCTGAATTCGTACCATCATTTTGTAAGCAGATTTCTTGTTTTGCCTCGAAAATAACTATGATGAGCAATTTTAGGCGTCGAGTCGGCTTTCGACCAGGGCGCCCCAACCATGATCGAAAAGCTATGTTCCGTCGCGTTCAGACGGTTAATCCCGCCTTGCTTGTAAACAAAACCACCTCCGAGGAAGTTGTGGTTGAGTTTAAACCCAAACACGCCTTTGCCGATTTTGACATTGATCCTAAAATCAAGGCTAATATTGCTCGCAAAAATTTTAGTAACCCCACTCCCATTCAAGATCAGGCCATACCCGCCATCCTTGAAGGTCGGGATGTCGTCGGTATCGCCAATACTGGAACCGGTAAAACTGCTGCTTTTTTGATTCCTTTGATCGATAAAATCGTCAAAGACCGATCTCAAAAAGTTCTCATTATTGCCCCTACCCGTGAACTTGCCGTCCAAATAGAGGAAGAAGTTAGATATTTAACTGCCGGGCTAAATATAGGAAGTTTAATCTGCATTGGTGGTGTCGACATGTTCCGTCAGATCACCGGTCTTAAACGAAACCCAAATCTGGTCATTGGTACTCCTGGTCGCTTAAAAGATCTTTGCAACAGAAATGTACTTAATTTAAGTTCTTTCCGCTTTATCGTTCTTGATGAAGTCGACCGCATGCTAGACATGGGGTTTGTTGTTGACGTTAAATTCATTGTCTCCAAACTTGCCACCCCTCGTCATTCCCTCTTTTTCTCGGCTACCACTTCCCCCGAGGTTGAAAAGATCATGCACATGTTTTTAAACAACCCCGTCAAAATTTCCGTCAAAACTCGAGAGACCGCCCCTACTATCTATCAGGATGTTATCAAGCTCAATGGCCGTCCCAAAATTGACGTTCTAAAAGAAATTCTCGTTTCCAATGAAGTTTCCAAAGTTCTTATTTTTGGCCGTACCAAATGGGGAATAGAAAAGCTAGATAAAGAATTAACCGGTTATGGTTTTAGGGTGGCTTCCCTTCATGGTAATAAACGCCAAAGCCAGCGTCAGCGCGCTTTAATGGGCTTCAAAACTGGTCAAATTGACATTCTATTGGCGACCGACATTGCTTCTCGTGGTCTCGACATCTCCAATGTCAGTCACGTCATTAATTTTGATCTCCCCGCTACTTATGAAGACTATGTTCACCGCATCGGTCGAACTGGCCGTGCCGGCAAACGCGGCATCGCCCTCTCCCTCGTCGAATAATACCTGCAGGGCCTGGCCCTGCAGGCGTCATCCTCTCCCAAACAACTGTGCTCTGACTTCTTCTCTGTCTTCTTCTTTTAGTATTTCTATATCCTTTGGATCTTCGAACTTTCTGTCTTTAGAATTTTCAAACAGGCTCATTACTTCCTCTGTTTGATCATCTCCCGCCAATCTATTTATATTTACCTTTCCACACTTTTCACACTGATGTATCAACATAATTTCCCCCTGTCTTTCCTTGCCATATTTATCCACCCCCTCTTTCTTAAAAGTTAACCCAACCGGCTCCATCATCCCCAGACATTCACTTTTTCTGTCACCTGGTTGATCCTGATCCAGGTGCTTACTCCATAGACATTTCGGGCAATGGTTTCGATTGGCTGTCCCAAACTGCCCTTCAGCCTCCACCCTCTCCCCGCATTTCTCACACTCAAAACTCATAACTTAATTATAGCTTCACTCGAGGCAAAAATCTGTGATAAAATCAGGAGGTTAATTAAGCTCCTATCCGTCAGGTCTGTGAGCCAATGATCTCTGATCACTGACAGCTGATGGCAAAAAATATATGGCTGACGCAAATCATACAAAAGTCATTCCTTTAAACCGAGTTAGAAACATTGGAGTCATTGCCCACATCGATGCCGGTAAAACCACCACCACCGAACGTATTCTTTTTTACACCGGTCGAACTTACAAAATTGGTGATATTGATGACGGCGATACCCAAATGGACTGGATGGACCAAGAGCGTGAACGTGGTATTACCATCGTTTCCGCCGCCACCACCACCTTTTGGACCCCCGCCCTCCCCGGCGCCGCCATTAAAGAAGAACATCGTTTTAATATCATTGATACTCCAGGACACGTCGACTTTACCGCCGAGGTCGAGCGCTCCCTTCGCGTTCTCGACGGAGGTATTATCGTTTTGGACGCCGGTTCTGGTGTCCAGTCTCAAACCGAAACCGTCTGGCGACAAGCCGACAAATACAAAGTTCCTCGTGTTGCTTTAGTCAATAAAATGGATGTCTTGGGTGCCGACTTTATGGGTACCATCAAAGAC
>Ga0172370_10007996_pt1 | contig 12810 bp, 9 predicted proteins | sample LakKiv5m_FD_114538 | JGI IMG/M metagenome (GOLD analysis project Ga0172370, IMG submission 114538) | Freshwater microbial communities from Kabuno Bay, South-Kivu, Congo - kab_022012_11.5m | ecosystem: Environmental > Aquatic > Freshwater > Lake | place: Democratic Republic of the Congo...
GAGGCGGTGGAGGCGGCGGCTCTGTAAGAACAGAAGCAACTTTTGAACTGCAGAGAGGAGAAGCTTCAACATTTGAGCTTGAAATTAAGAATAAATATCCTGGAACTATGAAAAATATAAAAATAGCTGTTTCAGGAATAAATTCAGAATATATTTTAATCAATCCAAGTACAATAGACTCAATTGCAGGATATCAAAGCAAGAAAATAAAAGTTAAAATAAACGCTCCTGCATATTTCACGGGAAAGAAATATATTTTGAATTTCTTAATAGAGGGCGAGATTGATACAAATGGAATCAGCACCCCATTATCAGAAACAAAACATGTAACATTATACATTTTAGAAGTTTCTCGAGAGCAGTCTGATGTTTATTTGAATGAAATTCAAAATTTCATTCAAGAAATGAATGCTTCCGGAATGAATTTGAAAAGCATAAATGCTTTACTTAATAGCATGAATAAAAATTATATTGAGTTTAATTTTGCAGACGTAAGAAACATCTATGATGAAGCTAAACAAATGTATAATGATGCCTTAGAAGCGAAAAGCATCCTTGAAGAAATGAAAATAAGTGTTGCTGATGCAGAAAAAAGAGGAATAACTGCTACAGAAACGAAAAAGATGTTATATATCGGGCAGGCAGCATTTAATCGCGGAGATTATTCTCTTGCTATTGAAAGATTGAAAGAAGCAAAATTAACTTTTGCTTTAGAAACTAAAGGCGAGTTTAATCTTGCTTATGCGATTAAGAATAATCCTTTAGAGTTTTTGGGAATTTTGTTGGGTTTAAGTTTAGTTGGAACTGGAAGCGCGTTGTTTATCCGCTTCCAACTTTACAAGAAAAAACTTCGCGCATTAAAAGAAGAAGAAATTTTGCTTTTAGAATTAATGAAGATTATACAGAAAGAATGCTTTGAAAGAAATCATATGAGCATGGAAGAATATGAGAACGCGATGGTTCAATATGAGAACAGATTGTCTGAGACCATTGAAGATAGAATCCGTATTGAAACCAAAATTGAAAACATGCTTAAGTTTAAAGGAAAAAGAAAAGCGCTTGATGAAGAGAAGAAAAGGCTTGTTGTAAATTTGAAAAAGATACAGGATGATTACTTGAATAAAGGACGACTTGAAACAAGAGTTTATGAAAATATGGTTAAGAGTTATACTCGAAGATTGACAGAAGTTGAAGAAGAAATGGCAACTATGGAAGCAGAAGAAGCAATAAAAAGAGAAAAGAAAGTTAAGCGAATGTTTAAGGTTAAGGGCTAAGATTTTTATTTAGAGTTCTTTATAGTTTAAATCCTAAAGAAATACGCAGTAAAACAATCACAACACAAATGGTTTCGTCTTTCTTTTTAAAATCACTGGATTTAACATCGGAATTTTTATAAAGGAGAGGTTATCTTACTAATTATGGTCAAACGCGATTTAGAAGCAATAATGCAGAAAGATGTTCTCAAAAAAGTTGATAGGTCAATAGTAATTAAAAGTTACATTGATATGTGGGCTCTTTCTCTTGGTGCTTTTGGCTTCATTTATGGGGCCTATTTTATTTCGCAATATTTTCCAAAATAAAAAATCAATGGAAACGAAAAAATATATATTTATTGGAAAAACATTGTTTTTCCCTAAAGAAAAGATTCTTGTAATCGGCGATTTGCATTTAGGTTACGAAGAAGCACTTAGAACTCGCGGGTTAGATATTCCCATAAAACAATTTGAAGAAATGACTGCAGAATTAGGCAGAATAATTGATTATATTAAAAATAGATATGAAAAAATTGAGGATATTATTTTTTTGGGTGATATCAAACATCATTTTGGATATATCGCAAGCGAGAGAGAGGAGATTAAAAAATTGCTGGTGTTTTTAAGAAGTAAAAATATTCAAGAAAATAAGGTAATTTTCATTCGTGGAAATCATGAAAAGAATGATAAGTCTGGCAAATTTTTGGATTATTATATTGTTAAAGATATTGCATTTATACATGGACATGAAGAATTTCCAGAAATCTATGCTCAAGAAATTAATTTAATTGTTATGGCGCATTTGCATCCAACAGTTACTCTTTCTGATGAAATGAAAGTTAAACGAGAAAAGTATAAGTGTTTTTTGGTGGGTAGATTTAAGAAAAAAGATTTTGTGGTTGTTCCGTCTTTTATTTCTATTACTGAAGGAGTTTCGCTTTCAGAATTTGTTGATGAAATCGCAAGAGGGCATGATATTTCAATTATCCCCAGTAGTGAACTGGATAATTTTAATGTTTATATTGTTTCTGAAGTGGGTGTAGCCGCTAAAGAAGGCGCATTAAATTTCGGAAAGCTGAAAAAATTAAAAAGTTTTTAGCGGGGTCTTAATCTTAGCTAAATTTTCCACTTTCCGTTTTGCTGAATAATTTTTCTGTCTACAATTATTTTTGCATTATGCATATTCTTAACTATATCCCAATGAATAGCAGAGTCATTTCCACCACCATTATCCTTGTAAGCTGCGCCTAATGCAAGATGAATAGTTCCGCCAATTTTTTCATCAAAAAGAAGATCTTTAGTAAATCTATTTATTTTAGGATTGCAACCAATACCAAGTTCGCCCACATAACTTGCATTTTCATCTGTTGCCAACATTTTTTTTAGAAAATCTTCATTTTTTGAAGCTTTAGCATCTATAACTTTTCCTTTTTTAAAAGTTAGTTCTATATCTCTAACCTCTTTTCCATCCTTGATTGCAGGAAAATCAAATTTGATTTTGCCGTTAAGACTTTCTCGAATAGGCGCCATAAATATTTCTCCGCCAGGCATATTTTCTTTTCCATCATCCATTTTAGCCAGCTTGCCGTGAACTTTCATTTTGAGGTCTATATTCTCGCCGATTAAATGCACCTTACTGCCCTCTTTGAATTTTGAAAGGATTTTTTGCATTTGTTTGCCTAATTTTTTCCAATCTTGCAAACAAGCGTTATAAAAGAAAAATTCATACTCATTTAAGGACATTTCTGCTTCTTGTGCGAGAGCATAAGTGGGATAACTTGTTGTAACTCTAAACATATTAGGGATATTATTGCAGATTAAATCAGAAATTTTTCTTGTTATCTCTGCTCTTTTTGTCAATTTTTTTGGGTCGCAGTTTGCTAATTCGCGAGTATTAGACTCAGAAGCAACGCTTATATACTTTTTACATTTTTTTAAAGTATCTTCAAGAATATCTGGATATTTTTCAATTTGGTGCTTTTGAGCATGTTTATAAAAAAAGGGGCTCGCGTCTTTTAGTCCGATTTTTAAAATAGGATGAGCCCCTGCAAGGATTACTTCCTTATAAATCGCAAGAAGAAGCGGTTCGGATTCTGTATTGCCTGAGATAATAACATTTTCGTGAGGTTTTACAAAAGTAGAATAATTAACAAGAAGTTTTGCAAGTTTCTGAGTTCTAAGATCTATGGGCATTTTGTTTTAGAATTATTGAGCTGGTTTTTCTGGAGCAGGAAGAGAGTCTTTACTGGTAATTGCTCTTGGATATTTTTCGTTTAGTTCAGTAGAACAATCCCGAGTATAATTAGTCAATATTCCTAAACTATTTTGTATGCTTGAAGAAAATGCTTGAGGATTTCCTAGCTTATATTCTCGCATGAGCTGATTTAATCCTGATTGTAAATCTAAAATACTAAACTCTATTTTTTTAATTAAATCTGAAGCTTCTTGCCTTGTTTTATCTTTGTTATCTTCTGCCATTTTTATTTTGAATGAATTATTATTTAATTCACTTAGAAAAAGTCTCTAAGAGGACAACACCTCGCGATTATTGTGGCAAACTTAACCAGTATAATTTGCTCTTGTTTCGGGATTTTGAGTCTCTGCTGCAGTTAATCTTGGAAGAGGAATGTGAAATGGAATGCCCAATTGCTCTTCGAGTTCCAGAGATTTTATTGTACATTTATCCATTATAAAATTGAAAAGAGGTATTTTCAAAGGAGAATTAAATTTTTTCTTTTTCCATTCTTTTAATAAATCTTTAGATTCGTCTTTTTCATCAATAGCAATTACTGAACCCTTTATTTTTATTTCGGCTATATCAGGGGTATAATCAACAGAATAAGTAAAATCAAATTTAATTGCAGAGTTTTTAGAAATATCGACTGTTTCTTTTGTTATATCTTCAATATTTAAACCTGATTTAATTTCCAGTTTATCTTTAACAGGATTCTTTCTCTCTGCTTGAATTTTGTTTATTGTAAAACCTATTATTTTCATATTAATGTATTAAAATTACGCTTTTTAAAGATTGTTATATTGTTTATTAAAGAGTCCTATAAAAGGTCTTCTTCAGAAACTACAACGAAATCACCAATTGCAATTATTGCGTTGTAAGGTATAAGTGTTTCATTTGCCTCGGTTTTTTCGAGGTTAATTGAACGAGTATAAGATGTAGGATCCTTTATAACAAGATGGATTAATTCTCCTGTTCTTGTTTCAAAAGTAACATCTTGAACCATTCCAAGTCTTTTACCTTCTTTTGTAACAATAAGCTTGCTAATTAATTCTCTTAGCGTCTTTTTTTCGATTGCCATGGTTTTAGTTATGGAAAGTTATTTATAAATATTTCTATAATCCAACTTCTGTATTGTTTTGCTATATTTCGCATGATTTTTAGATATTTTACAGAATCTTTTAGTTAATTTTGCATAATGTTTTTTATTATTTACTTAAATTTAAGCTGTTTTATTAGTTAATTAGTTTACTAAAAGTTTATAATAATTATAAAATAACTGAAAAATTGGCTAATAGGGGTGCCCTTGATTTCGTTTCGAGATAGATTTTTAAATGAATTTTTTTGTTTTGTTTGTTATTATTATATTTATAAATATTTATATTATATATTATATATATTACAATTATTATTTTAGAATATCTACTCTTTTTTCGAGGATGAAAGTCTAGTTAATGGTTTCCATTCACTTAGTAGGGGTGAGGCTTGAACAGCAGTTATTCGGTATTATTTCTACGATTTTTAGGATTTCCAGTGGAAATAGGAATTTTATTATTCTTTAGTAAAAACTCGCTGTTTTATTTTTTATCGACGAGAACTCGACGAGCTCCATTAGAAACATAGGTTTAAGTTATAAAAATGTTTAAATAGTTGAAAGAAAGCAAATTAATATTAAATTTATTATAAATTATGTCCAGAAAATATAAATATTTTCTGGCTCTTCAAAACAAGTATATTTTGAAGATGAAAAATAAAAAATAAGGTGAAAATAAAATGGTGAATGTTAATATTGATAAAATTTTTGATTCTATCGGTGCCAGGACTCTTTTCAAAAATAAAGATGTTCTGCAAGCAGGATATGCTCCGGAAAATATTCCTTTTAGAGATAAACAAATAGAACAGGTTGCAGGAATTCTTGCTCCTGCATTGATTGGGCAGAAAACGTCAAATTTGTTCATCTATGGAAAAACAGGTACAGGTAAGACGCTCACCATACGTTTTGTTGAAAACGAACTTAAAAAAAGAGCAGCAAATTCAGAAGGCAAGGGCAAAGTTAGAATTGAGTATATTAACTGCAAATTCAAAAAAGTTGCAGACACAGAATATCGACTTCTTGCAGAGCTTATAAAAAAGCTTGGTGGAAGTATTCCGGTTACGGGATTAGGGACAGACCAAGTTTATAATAAATTTTTGAGCACGCTTGAAGGATTAGATCAGAAGGTGCTAATTATTGTTTTGGATGAGATAGACCAAATAGTTAAAAAAATATCCGATGAATTTTTGTATCAGTTTACAAGAATTAATTCTGAACTTCCTAAAAAGATTGTTACTATTGTAGGCATCAGCAATGATTTACGCTTTTTAGAAAATATGGATCCAAGAGTTAAAAGTTCACTTGGAGAAGAGGAAATTGTTTTTCCGCCCTATGATGCAATACAGTTAAAAGATATTTTAAATAAAAGAGCAAACGAAGCGTTTAAGGATAATTCTGTAGATTCTGGCGCGATTGCTAAATGCGCGGCCTTTGCTGCAAGAGAACACGGAGATGCAAGACGAGCTCTTGATTTATTAAGAGTTGCAGGAGAAATTGCTGAAAGAGTAGGAGATAAAAAAATAACTACCAAGCATATAGATGAAGCAAATGAAAAAATTGAGAGAGATAAAATTCTTTCAGTCGTAGAGACTGAACCAAAACAGTTTCAAGCAGTTTTGCAAGCAGTTATAACCCTTGAAGAAACTAAAGATAGACTAAAATCTCAGAAAAATCTTGTTCAGGGCGGAGAAAGCAAAATTTTTACAGGTGATGTTTATAATGTTTATGAGGCAATTTGCAAAAAAATAGGAATGGAAGTTCTTACTCAAAGAAGAGTTGGCGATATAATCGGAGAGTTTGATATGCTTGGATTAATTAATGCACAAGTTGTAAGCAAGGGTAGATATGGAAGGACTAAAGAAATTAAGCTGCTTATTCCTGCATCAATTTTAGACAAAACCAGAGAGATTATTAATAATTCTTTGGGCGTCTAAACCATAATAAAGTTGTTAATAATCATCAGAAACTTGACGGCTTCACTTTAACATACCAAAGAATATCGTCGGGGGGCTAAAATGAGCAATGTAAATGAAAATATAATATCATTTGTAAAGAAAGGATTTCTTCTGGATAAGGAATCTCTTGATTTTTTGAATAAATTAGAAGATTTAAATGTTGCAGAAGAAATTTTAAATAAAATCTTTCTTATAACCAAAGCAAGGATTATTTCTAAAAAAGTTTTAAATGAGCATTTTAAGGAAATAAAATCACATCTTCAGAGTTTTGGCGCAGAAAAACAGGAAATAATCAGCAACTTTTTTGATTCTGCAAAAAAAACTAGTTTACCCGAGATTAGGGTGGAAGTAAAGGATCCCTCTAAGCTTTCTTCAGTGGCTTATCATCCGGAAATTAAAATTTTATCTTCCAATATCATCCCCCATAAACGAATTGAAGTAAAAGATTTTGTAACTCATTTTAAAAATCGATATAATTTTTTTAAGGAAATCTTGCGAACAAGAAAAGAACTTGAGAATCTTATTTCAGTTAATAAGGTGGGAAATAACCGGACTTTTTCCATAATTGGGCTTGTTTCTAATAAAAGAGTTACTAAAAATAAAAATATTATCTTAGAAATAGAAGACTTAACTGGCAAAATCAATGTTTTAATCGGAGCAGACAAGGAAAATGTTGTTAAAAAAGCCAAAGAAGTTGTTCTTGATGATGTTATTGGCATTAAATGTTCTGGCGGGAGAGAATTAATTTATGCTAGTGATATAATTTTTCCAGAAAGTTTTTCTATAGAAAAAAGAAAAACTGAAGAGGAAGTATATGCGGTTTTTATTTCAGATATTCATATTGGCTCTAAATTATTTTTAGAAGAAAAGTTTGCAAGATTCATAAAATGGCTACGCGGTGAAGAAGTTGACGAATCGATGAGAGAAAAAATAAAAAAAATAAAATATCTTTTTGTCTGCGGAGATAATGTGGATGGGATTGGAGTTTATCCTTCGCAAGAATCTTTACTGACTATTAAAGATGTTAGAGAACAGTATGCAAAACTTGCAGATTATTTTAAGATGATTCCAAGTTATATCAATATTATTGTTTGTCCTGGACAGCACGACGCGGTTAGAGTTCCAGAGCCCCAACCCGCAGTAGATGAAACCTTTGCTAAGGCACTTATTGAAATGAAAAATGTTTTTTTGGTTAGTAATCCTGCATTAATTGAAATTGAGTCTAAGGGCTTAAAAAAAGGAGTAAAAGTTATGATGTATCACGGTGCTAGTATGCATAGTTGGATAGATGAAATTGAAGAGTTAAGAACAGGGCAAGCAAATTTGAATCCTTCTAAAGTTGTAAAATTTATGCTAAGACATAGACATTTATCTCCAATGCACTCTTCGAATGTTTACGTGCCCTCCGAAAAAGAAGATATGCTTATTGTAAAAGAAATTCCCGACATTATGGTTACAGGAGATATGCATAGAACTGATGTTGATATTTACAATAATATTCTGATTATTTGCTGTTCTTGCTGGCAGTCAATTACGCCCTTTGAAGAAAAAGTTGGAAATCAACCAGATCCGGCTAAAGTTCCTTTTTTAAATTTAAAAACCAGGGAGATAAAAATATTGGATTTTAACTAAATTAGAAAACTAAAAAACTAAAAACATGGAAGAAAATAAACCGATTATAGAAAAAGTAAGAGAATTTGTAGAATCAGAATGCAAAAAACCAACGAGTCATTATGGTGAAGAGATTTATCCTTGCCATTTTATTCCAGTTGTTCACTATTCTAAACTCCTAGCAAAAAAAATTGGTGCTGATGAAGAAATAGTTGAACTTGCTTCTTGGCTTCATGATATTGGTTCTGTTATGAGGGGGAGAAAAGATCATCATATAACTGGTTCAGAAATTGCTGAAGCAAAATTAAGAGAGCTCGGTTATCCTGAAGAAAGAATTGAGAAAGTTAAAAAATGTATCCTTTCTCATCGTGGCTCGCAGAATGTTCAGAGATTAACAAAAGAAGAGCAAGTATTAGCCGATGCCGACGCGCTTTCAGCTTTTGATAATATAAGCGGCTTGTTCAAGGCAGCAATTTTTCATGAGGGTTTTAATCAAGTTCAAGCAAGGAGTGAAGTTAGAAGAAAACTTTTAAATTCCTGGCAAAAGATTTCACCAGAAGCAAAAAGATTAATTGAACATAAATATCTAGCAGCAATGATTCTTTTAGGAGATGAATTAACATGAACACAGAAGAATATTTTAGGGAGATGGAGGATAAGGTTAAAGTTTGCTATAGCGTTGCTGAAGAAGCGCGGGCAAAGGGGCTTGACCCCCTGAATAAAGTTGAAATTCCTTTAGCCCGTTCTCTTGCGGAAAAAGTTGTTGGTTTAATAAGCGTAATTTATCCGCAGATAAATGATGAAAGAATTGTTAAGAGAATACTAGAGCTTGAAAAAGAATATGGGCCCCTGGATCAAGCAGTTTCATTTAGGATTGCTGAAGAAATTGCAAAAGAAAAATTCTGCAAGTTTGAAAGTTTGAAGCAGGCAATGGAAGCAGGAATAAGATTAGGTTTTGCTTACAATACTCTCGGGGTTGTTAGCTCACCTATCGAAGGATTTACAGAATTAAAAATTGGAAAAACCCGCGATAATAAAGAATATTTTATTCCTTATTTTTCTGGACCAATTAGAAGCGCAGGAACAACTGCTTCGTGCATGGCGCTTATATTAATTGATTACATACGAGAAATATTTGGTTATGCTAAATATGACCCCGATGAAAAAGAAGTTAAGAGGTATTTAACAGAAATTGTTGACTATCATGAAAGAGTTACAAATCTTCAATATTATCCTACTGAAGAAGAAATTATTTTTCTCGCTAAAAATTTGCCTATTCAGATTGCAGGAGAGCCAACAGAACAAAAAGAGGTTTTGAATTTTAAAGATATTCCGCGAGTTGATACTAATAATATCAGGGGCGGAATGTGTTTAATCTTTGCAGAAGGGCTGGCGCAAAAAGCACAAAAAGCGCAAAAGCTTTTGAAAGGACTGCAGGCAAAGGGATTTAAAATTTCTGATTGGAAATTTTTGGAAGAATATTTAGTTATTCACAAAAAAAGAGAAAAAGGAGCAGCCGATACTTCTCCTACATACATAAAGGATTTAGTTGCAGGTAGACCTGTTTTTGGTCATCCTTCACGTTCGGGGGGTTTGAGATTTAGATACGGCCGGTCGAGAGTTGGTGGATTTTCTGCTACATCTGTATCGCCTGCTACAATGGGAATTTCAAACGGATTTTTATCAACAGGAACCCAATTGAAAGTAGAAAAACCAACCAAGGGGTGTATTATCACTTCTTGTGATAGATTAGATGGGCCTATTGTGAAATTAATAAATGGCGGAGTGAGAAAGATTAAAACTTTGGAAGAAGCTAGAAAGATTTATTCGGAAATAAGCGAGATAATTTATTTTGGAGATATTTTATTTTCATTTGGCGATTTATCCAACAGAAACTATGAATTAATTAAACCCGGATATGTTGAAGAGTGGTGGAAATTAGAATTCGCTAAGATTTTAGAATCTTATCCGGATAAAACTCTTGCGGGTTCAATAAATCTGCCTGAAATTGACGAGTACAATATAGATTTTGAAAAAGCTAAAGAATTTTCAGATAAATTTGAAGTTTCTTTGCATCCGAGTTTTATTTTTTATTGGAGCCAAATAAGCCGAGAAGAATTTTTAGAATCTCTTTATTATCTTTCTAATGGGATGATAATTGATGGAAGAATAATTCTGCCTTATTCAGAATCTTCGCGGCAAAAATTTGCCAAAGCTAAAAGAAGTTTAGAAATTCTTGGAATAGAACACGAAGTAACCCTTGAAAATATTGTTATTAATGAAACTATAAGCAAAAGTCTTTTTGCAAATTTGGGAATAAAATTGGATATACTGAAAAATAATAATTATAAGATTTTTGAAGAAATAGGTTTTTTGCTTACTCATATAAATTCTGAAGAATTGAAGGATAAAAATACCTTAGAGATCATTAAGAGCATCTCTAAATATAAAATTAAGGATAAGGCAGGAACTTTTATTGGATGCAGAATGGGCAGACCCGAAAAAGCAAAGTTGAGAAAACTTATTGGCAATCCAAGTGTTTTATTTCCAGTAGGCGCTGAAGGCGGAAGATTCAGAAGTGTTAATGAATCAGTTAATGTTGGAAATGTTAAATCAGATTTTCCCCTTTATCTTTGCAAAAAATGCAATAAAGAAACAATTTATTATATCTGTGAAGATTGCGGAAGTCAAACAGTTGCGCTTCATTATTGCAGAGAGTGTCGTTCTAAATTTGAATCAAAAATTTGTCCAGAGCATAAACAAGGGCAAAGATATTGTTCTCAAAAAGTTGATATGAAACATTATTTTGCAAAGGCGCTTGAACTTTTGCAGATGCAAAAAGGAGAAGAACCTGCATTAATTAAGGGCGTAAAGGGAACGAGCAATGAAAATCATATTCCTGAAAATCTTGCAAAGGGATTATTAAGAGCTAAGTATAAACTTTCAGTCAATAAAGATGGGACTATAAGATATGATGGAACAGAGGCACCAATAACGCATTTTAAAGCGAAAGAAATTGCAACAACAGTGGAAAGATTAAAAGAATTAGGTTATGAAAAAGATGTTTATGGTAAAATTTTAGAAAATGATAATCAGGTTTTAGAACTTAAACCCCATGATATACTTATCCCTTCGTGTCCAGATACACTTGATGAAAAAGGCGACGATGTTTTTATAAGAATCTGCAAATTTATTGATGAAATGCTGATAAGATTTTATAAAATCCAACCATTTTATAATGTTAAAAAACGCGAAGATTTAATTGGGCACTTGGCTGTTTGTATTTCTCCGCATAATTGCGCGTGCGTTGCTGCAAGAATAATCGGTTTTTCAAAAACTCAAACTATTTTGGCTTCTCCGTATATTCACGCTGCATGTCGCCGCGACTGTGACGGAGATGAACTAGCGATTATGATGCTTTTAGATACCCTGATTGATTTCTCAAGGCAATTTTTGCCTTCGCATAGAGGGGGTACGCAGGATGCTCCGCTTGTTCTTAATGCAAGAATAAGAGCAGGAGAAGTTGATGACCAAATTTTGGATTTAGAGAATGTTTTTAATTATCCGCTTGAAATGTATGAATTGGCTGAACAAGGCGGACATCATTCCTCTGAAATAAAAATGGACAATGTAAAATATAGGCTGGCTAAGGGCATAGACCCTTTTGAGGGCACGGGATTTACGCATGATACTGATAATTTTAACAATAGCATAACTAATTCGTCTTACAAAACTATTCCGAATATGGCTGAAAAAGTTCGCGCGCAAATGGATTTAGTCGATAAATTAAGAGCAGTAGACTCAACAGATGTTGCAAGACTGATTATTGATAGGCATTTTATGAGAGATTTAAGAGGCAATTTAAGAAAATTTTTTGAGCAGGAATTTAGATGCGTCAGTTGCAATACGAAATTCAGGCGTCCGCCATTAACTGGAAAATGCACTAATTGCGATGGAAAAATTATATTTACTATTGCTTATGGAAGCATTGTAAAATACTTGGAGCAGGCATTATATCTTGCAGAAAAATATAAGGTTCCAAGCTATGTTCATCAAAATTTGCTTTTAACGAAACTATACATTGAAAGTGTTTTCGGAAAAGATACAGAAAAACAAGAAGCATTAGGCAAATATTTCAGTTAATCTGAAGTATATTTTAGATAGTGATTAATATTAAAAAGCATTCCAGCATTTTTTTTCTTATGGGAGAGATAATTCAGGATAAATGCGGATTATGCGTGGCGCATACTCTTCATGATGCTTATTCTTTTATTAAAAATCTGCAACATCGCGGAAGAGAAGCATGTGGAATTGCGGCAGTAGGTGATAGATTAGATGTTATGAAATGGAGGGGCGGAGTTAAAAGCGTTGATTTAGAAGATTTGCACAATATTTTTCCTGCAGAAAATTATCATACGTTTATGGCGCATGTTAGATATGCTACAAGAGGCAGAGAAGATAAGATTTTAGAAGATGCACATCCACATCATGTTGGCGGCAGGATAATTGCATATGATAATCATATTATTCTCCGAAATTGTGATGCTGTAGCCGTTCATAATGGGCAGATAGATTTTACAGGAGTTTTTCCTGCCGAAAAAGTTAAAGAGGTTTGCGATACTAAACTAGCGTTAGAATATTATTTACAAAAAGGCGAGCATGAGC
>Ga0172370_10007998_pt1 | contig 12807 bp, 8 predicted proteins | sample LakKiv5m_FD_114538 | JGI IMG/M metagenome (GOLD analysis project Ga0172370, IMG submission 114538) | Freshwater microbial communities from Kabuno Bay, South-Kivu, Congo - kab_022012_11.5m | ecosystem: Environmental > Aquatic > Freshwater > Lake | place: Democratic Republic of the Congo...
TCAGTAATCCATTAAGCATACCTCCCCACGAAGGAGCAATAAGCATTATTGAGAACACAGTTCCCAGTGATTGTGCCCAGTCAGGCGTTGCTGAATACAGCAAATGATGTGGTCCTGCCCATATATATAAAAAGACTAAAGCCCAAAAGTGTATGATTGAAAGTCTGTAAGAATAAACCGGTCTTTCTGCGGCTTTCGGCAGAAAATAATACATCATACCCAGAAATGGTGTTGTCAGGAAAAATGCAACTGCGTTATGACCATACCACCACTGAACAAGAGCATCCTGAACGCCGGCATAAACCGGATAACTCTTCAATAAACTTACCGGAAGTTCAAGTGAATTTACTATATGAAGAACGGCAACAGTCGAAAAAGAAGCGATGTAGAACCAAATGGCGACATACATGTGCTTTTCACGTCTTTTGATGATAGTTCCCAACATATTAATACCGAATGCTACCCAAACAAGAGCAATCAAAATATCAATGGGCCACTCAAGCTCTGCGTACTCTTTCCCGGTAGTATATCCCAGAGGAAGAGTAATTGCCGCAGACAAAATAATAAGCTGCCAGCCCCAGAAATGAAACTTACTTAGAAAATCGCTGAACATTCTTGTTTTACAAAGCCTTTGCAGAGAGTAATAAACTGCAAAGAAGATAGCATTTCCTGCAAAAGCAAAAATAACTGCGTTAGTATGCAAGGGTCTCAAATGGCTGAATGTCATGAGCGGTATCCCCAGATTCAGAGCAGGAAGATAAAGCTGAATTGCTATAGTCAAACCGACAAGCATGCCGACAAAGCCCCACAAAATTGCTGCCCAGATGAACATTAATACAATTTTGTTGTCATATTTGAAGGTTTCCGGATTTTGAAGAGTAGTTGGACTATCCATAAATTATCCTGAAAATTAATTTATATAGAAACATTAAATTCATCGGCTTTCGGCTTTTTCTTTGTCTTCAAGTAATATTCTGAGCGATGGAGTATAGTCGTCCTCGAACTGTCCGCTGCGGATAGCCCAAATGAAAGAAGCAAGAAATCCTGCTGCCAGAATAAAACTGACAGTAATCAGAACTAAAATTACATCCATCTAAAAATACAATAAAAAATAAGCAAATTTCAAGTACCAAAAATTAATAAAAAAATTTAATATATAAAGTATATTTTATTTTAATTTTAATGTTTGTCCGTTAATCGTCGTTTTTAAAATTGTAAAAACCACTACTGAAATTGAGCTTAGAGGCATTAGAATTGCTGCAATAACAGGCGATAGATTTCCGGTCAGAGCGAACGTGAATCCGACCAGATTGTATAAAATTGAAAGAGTATAGCTCATGTAAACCGTTTGTACCGTCTTTTTCGATAGTTTCAGAAATGCCGGAAGTTGATTTATGGAGCTTACGTTTAAAATAGCATCTGAACCGGGAGTGAAATTGGAAGTGTTGTCCGTTACTGCAACGCCTGTATCGCTTTGGTTCAAAGCTCCCGAATCGTTCAGACCGTCGCCGACCATCATCACCTTTTTTTTCAAGTTTTGAAGATTTTTAATAAAATTAAGCTTATCTGCAGGTTTCTGCTCAAAGTACATTTCAACGTTTTTATTTATGTTTTTTGTCAGAATTTCTTTGTCGGCAGGCAAATCACCGGATAGAATCACTACTTTGTAAGTATTTGACAGTTCATTAATAATATCGAAAGAAGATTCACGGTATCTGGATTTTATCAGAAAACATCCTTTCGATTCTTCATTGATTGAAACATACACAGCCGCTTCATCACTGAAACTATCTTGATTCAGGTCATTTTTATCATCATCATGATAAATCCAGCTTTTTTTGCCGATTCTGATTCTATTGCTGCTAATTACAGCATCAATACCCTGACCGAATATTTCATTGTAATTTTCGATTACATTAAGTTCATAATTCTTCAGGTAATCATAAATGCTTCTGCTGTAGGGATGAGTAGAATTTCGGGCTGCAGATTTCAACCAGGAAAATTCCTGCTCGCTTAAGGGCTTTCCGGTATAAGAAATCTCACTTTTTTCCGATTCGGTCAAGGTTCCCGTTTTGTCAAAAATGATTGTATCCACATCGGCTATCTTCTCAACTATTTTATCATTTTTAAGAAATAAATTAAATTTTGAAAATATTCGCAATGCCGTTCCATAAGAAAATGGTGTCGAAATTGCCAGAGCACACGGACAAGCGACAATCAGAACGGCAACAAACGCATTCATTGCCAGCTTAATATCTTTGTTAACCCAAAACAAAAATCCTCCGAAAGCAACAAGCAGAACGAGTATCGTAAAGTACTTTGCCATTTTGTTTGATATATCGGAAGTATAGACCTCTTTCTTATCTTTAAGCAGTTGATTGTCCCAAAGTTCAGTCATGTAGCTTTGCTGAAAGTTTTTTACAACCTGAACTTCAACTGTCGAGCCGATATGTTTTGCACCCGAATATATTTTTTCTCCGAATTTTACAGGTACTGGGATCGATTCTCCCGTAACAAAACTGTAATCGAGAATTGCTGTTTCGGTCATTAAGATAGAGTCAGTGGGAATGATTTCATTATTTCGAATGATAAGTGTATTGCCGATTTTAATATCTTTAATAGCAACATACTCTTCCTTTTCACCTTTTTTGCGGATTACTGACATCGGAAAATAGGACTTGTAATCACGGTCGAAAGATAGAGTATAAAAAGTCTTTTTTTGAAACACTTTACCGAGAAGAAGAAAAAACAGCAGACCTGCAAGTGAGTCGCTGTAGCCTGGTCCCGTAAATGTCAATACTTCATAGCTGCTTCGTAGAAATAATGCTATTATCCCAAGACTCAGGGGAATGTCAATGCTAATTATTTTCATTTTGATGCTGATGATAGCAGAACGGAAATAATCCGATGCAGCATAGAGAACAGGCACTGAAGCAATTAAGCTAAGAAAACGAAGATAAGTCCGAATATTTTCTTCAAGGTTGCCAAGAGCCAGGTACTCAGGCAAGGCAAAAAGCATGATATTAGCAAAACAAAAACCCGCAATACCTAATTTAATTATGAGTGAGCGATTGTCGTCAACGGGACTTTTCCTTTCCAGGTTAGCCATGTTTAGTTTCGGTCGGTAACCGATTGAAGCAAGCAGAGCGGCAATTTTTTTCAGGGAAGTTTGCTCTTCAATAAATAGTATGGAGATTTCCTTTTTTAAAAAATTTACTTTGGCTTCTTTGATGCCCGTATCCATCCTTGTAATATTTTCCAACAGCCAGATGCAAGCACTGCAATAGATATTGGGAAGGGAAAAAATTACTTTTGCTTTACCGTTAATCGAAAAAAGAAGAAGCTTTTCTTTGATTTCTTCATCATCAAGAAAGTCATATTCACCTTCTTTGACCGGTTTTGGCGAAATGGATTTCAGCTTGGAAATATCGTAATTTTTCTGAAGTGTTAAGTCATTCAGTAATTCATAGACAAACAGGCAGCCGGAACAGCAGAAATCACGTCCTTCTTTTTCAATAGCTTCCGACAGACATAAATCACCGCAATGGACGCAATATTTATCTTTTTTTTCGTTTATCATACTTCAAATAATTGTCCGTTCAACTCAAATTTTCATAAACTTCCCTACTCTTTCCCCTACCTTAACAAAATACACTCCTGGAGCGAGCGAAGAAACATCGAGCCGGAAATTCCCCTCTTGAGGGGTGGCTGACGAAGTCAGACGGGGTGGAATCTTAGTTCCAAAAACATTATAAATCCCAATATCCTGATAATCAACCATAGGGTTAACCCTATGGTTATTCGATGGGGAATAAGAGATTTCAAGAAAGTCCGTTGCGAGATTGGGAGAGATGTTTAAAGAGCAGGTATAGTCAGTGAGTTCCTGAACTGTATTAAAACCGTAATCAGACAAGTTACTACGATATACTTCCGACAAATATCCGCTTTCTACATTCATATCATCGGCAGAAGCAAATAAGTAACTACCAGCGATGGTCAGAGAACTCGGATACTTGCCAAGCCCATCATTCATTTGGATCCAATTCAGTCCAAAATCACTGGAATAATACACACCTGAATTCGCTGCGGCAAATAAAGTATTATCCTTTGATATTATGCTGTTCACCATGCTGTCAGCCAAACCGTTATTTCTTGATTCCCAACTTAATCCATTATCGGATGAAGTATAAATGCCACTTTTGTTAGAGCAGGCAAACAAGCTGTTTCCCAAAGAAATAATATTATGTATAATATCATCTTTTATGAGAGTTAAGTTCTTTTGCCAGTTGTCTCCGTTATCATCAGATGAGTATATACCGCATTCACTTCCGGCTGAACCAATTATTATCCTATCATTACTTACAAAGACTGAATAAACATCCCTTGAATTCTTTGGACAATTTATACCAAGCCATGTTACACCTTTATCAAATGAAACTATTAAGCCGGAGCCCCATAATCCTCCAAATATACAGCTATCGTTAACAAATAAAGCATGTACATGAGAAGTTCCATGTATTAACGATTTCCAGCATTTCCCAACATTTTCGGATAAAAAAATACCACCACCCCATCCCATTCCTATATATACTTTATCTCCAATTGTAATTGCACTTAAAGCTGTATAAGAACCCAGACTATCATTTCTAAAATACCATTTTTTACCGAAATCTGTAGATAAATATACTCCGCTTGCAGTCAGTCCATAAACGTTATTTCCCGAAGAAATAATTTTTGGAATGTTTGTCTTACAATATCCCTGAAATATTGGTTCCCAAGTATCACCTTTATCAACAGAGCAAAATATCGTTCCGAGATAATTTAGAAAGAAATCATCTTTTGATGGAATGATGGTTTTATCTTCAGTGAGTTTAGCCTGAGTCCATGTAATGCCATTGTCTGACGATTTGAATACTCCTTTCATGGATTTCGTAGTCAAAATTAAGCAATCTCCCATTTTTTGAACGGAATCCACACTCTTCAGGTAAAATTCATCCGTAAGTTTATTCCAATTTTGACCTGAATCAGAAGAAATATAAAAAATATCATTATTATCAATAGCGTACTGATAATTATCAAACTCGTATAATTTTTTTATTCTATTGTCGTTTAAAAATTCGTTTTTAGTCCAGCTCCGTCCTTCATCAGAAGAAAAAAGGACTTCATTATAATTAATTATATAAATTCCATTATGAGTTGCTGTGATTGATAGAGCGTATGGTGAATCATGAAGTTTTTCCCAATCTTTTCCGTAATTATAGGATTTCATAAGATAACCTTCTATAGCTGCATAAACGACGGTATCTTTAACAGCCATAATAATCTCTGGTGGAAATTGGGATTTTGGATCCCAGTCGAAGTTTATATATTCATAAGACAATTTCCATGTTTTACCATAATCACTTGAAACAACAAAATAATCCATAATATAAATATAGTTTGTCAATGACGTGGAATACTTGAAGAAAAGGTTATTAACTGCAAGGAGACCTCCCCTTTTGCTACACCCATGATACACTTTTTTCGAAGTATCTGGGTCCCATGAATTTCCATAATTGCTTGAAAGATGAATTCCGTCACAACCAAGCGTTATAATATTACTGTCAATCATAGCATATTTCTCAATACAGGGAGGATTAATCGGATTTGTTTTTTCCCAATTTGCCGAAATAGGAATTGTAAACAGAAAAATAAAAATGGAGCTAAAAATTACCTTTTTCATCTTCTAACCTTTATATTTTTAGAAAATTTGCTTTAGGTTTTATCTCTGAAACGCATTTAACATTTGAAAATCAACTTTAAACGACAAATATTCTCTCCTAATGTGGAACTTCTCCGATTTCATATAAAAATTCAGGAGCGAAATCGGCACCATTCTCCCATGCTATTGTATTTAGGCTAAGCTTAAAATTCTTAAAATAATTTTTATCTTTCAGCGGTTCAAACACTTCCCCCAACAAATATTCTTGCAGGTTCACTATTTTACTTGTGCCATCATTAAAGGAAATCTGAATGACAAAATCATTTATGTAATTTGCTTTTTCTACTTCTAAAAACATTTAACCTCCTATGGCAAAGGATTAATATGCACTAAGGATTTACCCTCTTTTGCGAGTTGCCAATCATTAAGCAAATCTTCTTTGTTGTTGTCGAGCCATTCGAATATTAAATTTAAAGCCCTTTTCGGCATTTCTCCCTTTACGATACCATCGAGTATGTTGATGGTAGCTTTAAATTCACCATACCATGCATGAAAATGAGGTGGACTGTGGTCATTGTAGTTCATGAATACAATTATTCCGTAAAACCTGCAAATTTCTGGCATATCCTCTAGTTCCCTTATTAAACATTTTTAAAATATAACGTTTTGAAATCCCAAAAATTTCATTTACACAAAAACTGCATTATTACTATTATCCCATTCAAATTCAAAAGACATATTTCTCCGGATTTATTCAAGAACATAACCAATTTACAAAAATTATCAAATCTTTACAAACTTCCCTACCTTTTCCCCAACTCTCACGAAATAAACGCCGGGCGAAAGCGAAGAAACATCAAATCGCAAATTCCCCTCTTGAGGGGTGGCTGACGAAGTCAGACGGGGTGGAATCTTCTCACCGAAGACATTATAAATCTCAATGTCCGCATCAACCACAGGGTTAACCCTATGGTTGATTGAAGGAAAAGAAATTTCAAGAAAATCTAAAACCGGATTTTGTATAGTTAAAACATCCTGAAAAGAAGCAATTTCATTTACAGAAGTTGAGCCTGTTTTAATGCTAAAATTCGCATCGCTGAAATCGAATTGGGTACCGTTCTTCAAACTTGTAACTTTCAGTGTATAAGTTGAATCGGTTGGAATAACATTTGAAATATTCCAAGAAAATCCACCGTAAATACTCGAAAGACTGTCCTTAATTACTCCTAATTGGTTTCCATTCTTGAAAAGTTCCAATCTGAACTGGTCATTTAAATTGTGGTTCCACCGTAAAATTACGGTTGAATCTTTGAATAGTGTCTCTCCTCCGTTAGGATAAACGACATTTACGAAAGGAGCGGAAGCACTAAAATCCCAAACATCCGACCAAGGACTGAATCCGGCTGCATTCTTTGCTCTTACAGACCAATAATAGGTGTTCTTCTGCAAAACAGGATATAGTTGGAGATAGTCTGTATTACTGACCAATGTATCCAGAATAATGTTGTTAAAATCCTTATCAGTTGCAATTCTCATCTCAGATTGAGCCACATCACCATTAATCAGCCATTTGAACTTGTTATTGGCATCTTTATTAAGGTAAGCATGGTTAACCGGCTGAAAGAGAGAGGGTTTTTCCGGTGGTGCCAGATTAACGGGAATTCCGAATATAAGCGTATCGAATGATTTCAAGCTGCTATTATGGTCAAATGAAAAAACTAAATTATTTTTAGCTTCATCATACGTAGTCATTATCCTGTGATAAATACCATTCTCATCGGTACGATATGCAAAAGTTGTCTTTGGAGAAACCATAGCAGGGAATTGTGCTGCATCAACATGATATTCTCCGGAAAATCCTTCCATATCCGCTTCCTGCGTCAATTTGTACGGAAGTACCATCGCCGGAACGGTATCAAAAACAGGATTGACCGGCGGGCAGTCAAATCGTTCAAGTTTGAAATTTGTAAAACTTGAAGAACTTGCTTTGAGGAAATTAATCTCAACTCCGGTTATATTCCCTGTACCATTAAAACTAATTACATCCCCGGCTTTCATTTTACTTTTGCCAACAGATGCAACCGCCTGGCAAACCGGAAGATGATATTTGTATGCACGGTAAGAAGCGTTATTAGCCGGAACTTTAAGTTCCAGAGCAATGGACTTATCGGGTTTGATTTCTGTAAGCAAGGTCTGCAATCCGGGAGAACCGCCACCCCAGTTGATTAATGTGTTGCCGTTATCAAGTCTTTGCACGCTTCCCATGAAGGCGCTGTAAATATCAGGTGTGTGTCTGTATTCCCAAACAAGTGTTACTTTTTTGTTAACTTCATCAAGAGCATATTCTACACCACGGGAATAATTTGGCGTTTTCAGATTGCCATTGTCATAAAAAGTAATGTTCCCGTTTTTGATTCTTCTGATGAAATGCTGGCATGAGAAATAAAGCGGTGCATTTGCTTCATTTTCGTTGATAAATGTAAATTGATTGTTCTTCCCGCCCAAACGCCACATAATATTTCCGGTAGCACGATTTATTTTAGTTATCTCGCAAAGAAACCTGACAGAAATCATCAGGTTGCCGTCGAGGTCATAAAAAACTGCATTCATATGGTTCGGGTCAACGTTCTGAGTAGTCAGGTCAACATACGAATCGGTCAATTTGAAATGGTCCCATGTTCTCCACTGAAAGACAAGGTTTTTGTCTTTGTCAAGTTCCTGAATCACGCATCCTGTAACAACGGCATTTGGTAATCCTCGCGGAACAATCTTGCTCATGTCAACCACCTGAGGGTCGTAAGCCATAACCACATAGTGTCCGTTAGGAAGCAGGGTAAATTCGTGTCCGTCAAGCACATATCCGTTCTGACAGCCCAAAAAATCCACGAGATTCAAATCCTTATCCATTATGTAAGCTGTTGGATTAATGGTAAAAGTGTATTGTCCGTTGGACTGAATTTTGAAATCCCAGGGAATGGCATTCAGTTTTTTCCATTTATATACCTTGCAAGAATCGTTTAGAATAAGTAGGTATGGTGGATACGATGTCTTGGCAAGAGGATAATTGCAGATAAAAATACTACCCGAATCCGGTTTGTCGTATGTTGATACGGTTATTGGAACTACATCTGCAGGAACACTATCGGCAAGGATTACATCTTTGTTGTTTTTTCGGTCATCTTTTCCGATGATTAATTCATCCTTTTCGTTGAAGTAATAATCAATAGGTTTGGTCAGTGATGTTGTGCGGAAATCGAATTTTACCGGTTCGATTGCATCACCACTGGTAGTAAGTATAGTATTCGATAGTTCGACACTTACATTTTCGGCGGGATTGTATTGAGTTTCGGGATTGAATACTAATGTTTTCCCGTCATCGGATAATATTACTTTCCCTTTGTGAAAACCGCTTGATTCACCTTTGACGGTTAGTATGTTGTCATAAACGGTAGCCGGATTAATCGGTTTATCGCATCGAAGCACGACACAAGCCTTTCGCATATTGAAATCCGAACCTGGGAGAGGCGACATATATTCAATTTTCTGTGCTTGAAGTATATTTGCAAAAAGAAAAAGCAATAAAGTCAAGGTGGCATATTTTACGTTACACATCAGTTTAATCCTTATTATGAAAAACATAAAAATTTTTTATGGAAAAATCCAGGTCTCTCCAGGATAAAATACAAAAAACTTTTCTAATGGAACACCAAATTTTATTAATGATTTCTTTAAAGAAAAAACCGGTTCAAATTGTTCGTCATCAGATTGCTTAAAAGTACCAAAGTGGATGCCCAAACTGTATTTGGAATTGAGAAGAATATGTGCCTTAACGGCTTCTTCTGAAGAAATATGCATTTCTTTCATAAACCATCTGGGTTCGTTCGGACCCAAAGGCAAAATGGATAGACGAATATTTCCGAATTTCTTTTTTATTTGTTCAAAGTGGCTTTCCCAGCCTGTATCTCCTGCAAAATATACATCGCCACAGTCCGATTTGATAATGAAACTACCCCAAAGTGTTTCGTTGAGGTCGTTTAATCCTCTCCCAGAAAAATGTCTTGACGGTAGGAAATAAATAAACTTTCCTTTATAATTTATCGAATCCCACCAGTCCAATTCCTGTACTTTAGTTAGACCTTCATCAGTCAGCAGCTTTTTATTTCCGAGACCGGTTAGAAATAACGGATGGAATTGTTTTTCAAGCTTTTTCAGTGTTTCCGTATTTAGATGGTCGTAGTGATTATGACTAATTAATACAATATCAATTTCAGGTAGAGATTCAAAAAGTAAACCGGGGTTCATTGTTCTCGATGGACCAATAAACGGCACCGGGCTAATATCATTGCTCCAAACCGGGTCTGTTAGAATATTTATGCTGTCCATTTGAATTAGTACTGTTGAATGACTGATGAAAGTAACAGCCAATTCTCCTTTCGGGACTCGATTTTTATATGAGAAGCTGACAGGAGTATTTCCCAGGTCGAGCCAATCTTTGCTGTTACGACTTACAATCCACCAGAGAAAATCGAAGAAATTTCGGTTTGTGACTGAAGTATCTTGATTATGGAAATACTTACCATCAAAATGAGAAGTTACCTTCGCCTGATTTGATGTATCGGTGAAAGAGCCGCAAGAAACAATAAATATACTTATAAAGATAAAAAGACAGATACTATTGAGACTTTTTAATCTCATTCCTGAACTTCAGACAGGTCGTCCTGGGGGAATTCCCTTAGCCTGTAGCCGACGCCTCTGATGCTCTGAATCAGTGGTTTTGTTCCGTCTTCTCTCTCAATTTTGGAACGCAGTCTTTTAATGTAAACATCAATTATGTTTGATTCAGGGTCAAAATTGTGTTTCCAGACATGCTGAGTTATAGTGCTTCTGCTCAAAATCCTGTTTTTATTATTAATGAGGTACTCGAGCAGTGCATATTCTTTTGTTGTAAGTTCAATTTCTTTACCAAAGCGAAAAGCCAAATGCGAGACAGTGTCTAGTATTAAATCCCCGCAGCGGAGTTTTGTAGATTTTTCCGGGCTGGAACGGCGAAGAATCGAACGAAGTCTTGCCACGAGTTCTTCGAAGCTGAATGGTTTCGGCAGATAATCGTCAGCTCCGAGGTCAAGTCCTTGTACACGGTCTTCTGTCGTACCTCTTGCCGTGAGCATAAGAATAGGAGTTGCAACACCGGCTGAACGCAATTCGGCAAGTACGGCAAAACCATCTTTCCCTGGCAGCATAACATCAAGCAGAATGGCATCAAACTGATTGTTCATTGCCATTTCAAGTCCGGTTATACCATCGGGAGCTGTTTCAACTATATATCTTTCTTCTTCTAAACCGTGCTTTATAAAACTTGCTACTTTTCTTTCGTCTTCAACAACTAAAATTCTCATCGTTACCTCCTTAAAATGCGGGAAAACAAATTACTTTGTTAACCATAAGCGGTTTAACATATAAAAAAAAACGTTTTAAGAATTTTTTAATTTAATAAATTTCTACTAAATAATAAATTATTTTTTTGAGTTGAAAGCGTAAGTCAAGTAAAATCATCTTCTTAGGAAAACCGGATAAACTTCCCTTGTTGAATTAGAAAATTCAAGTGTAAGATAATACAGACCATTAGCAGCCGGTGACTTGTCCCACATACCTCCGTCCCAGCTATCGCAGTATGCTATACCGGAGAATCTGTGACTGCTTTTGACCGGTTCTGCAACTATCCGATTGCTTTCATCAAGGATTCGGATTGTAATATTGGTTTCTTCGGGAACCTGATAGCAGATTTGAAGTTCTTCTTTCAACGGATTGAAGGGATTAGGAGAAACAATTCCTGTATTTTTCGGTTTGAAATTGTATATTGCTGTGTCAATTCTTTCGCAGGAACCTTCGCAGCAAAATCTTATAATTATTGTATCTGGGAGTGATAAGGGTATTTTCCAACTGTAGTTTTCAAGGTTACTGTTTATATTTTCCAAATGGACGTAGCTCGTACCGCCATCAGCCGATACAAGTACCGATATTGTGTCGCATGGCATGATAATATTGTTTCTGTTCCACTTAAATGTTAAGGTTGGGCATATTGTAGTGGAAGTATCATAGTTCAAAGGTAAAACCGCAGGTTTTACTTTCAGGATAAACGAAGCTGTAGTATCTTTGTAAATATAGCTGTATGCTACCAAACGAAGCATAACGGTACTATCATAATCCTTCGACTGGCAATTGAAAATTGGCAAACAAGGCATAATCGAACTTAGCATAAATCTGCCTGTCGAGTCAACCGGCTTCTCTGTCATTGCTATCCAGGTCAAGCTGTCAATGCTATACTCAAGTCTTAGTGAATCTACACATAATGTACTACCGGATATTACAAAATCAGAACCTGCCAGTATCGGTTCCGAAGAAACCGGGTCAATTGAGATTGAAGGTTTGGAAAAAATGTAGATTCGTGTTGAATCATAAATTTGTTTCGGATTGTTTTCGTTTTCGACAATAAATCTGCCGGATTTACCTAAAAGTTCCTTGCTGACTACATAAATGAAGCTTACAGTATCGGAGTTGTTTTTGTAATTGCCTGCAATCAAAATAGTATCAGCTGTCGGAACTCCACCAAGATATGTGTTAAATTTTATATTTACATTACCAAAACTTCTTATAAGATTTGTCCATTTGAATGATATCGTATCTCCCGCACAAATAGGCATCGGTGGCATTACATCGGGCAATATCATCAATGTATGCGGAATCAGGCTTCCGATCAAGTAAGTACGGAAAAATGTTGTAACAACCAAATCGTTCAAACTGTCGCCGTCAATATCCGATATAGCAACATTCGAAATAGTTTCATTCGGAAAATTCATGGAAAAAACAGTATCAAATGGCATACCGCTCTGGAATCTTTTATCGGTGTAATCTCTAAGTCTTACAACCCTAAGCATTGAACCGTCAACCAAAACAATTTCGTCTTTTTTGTCAGATGCTCCGTCAAGGTCGTTCACTGCGGCAACCCAACCGTTAATTCTTTGAGAAGCCAATGTATCGAATGGAAAAAGCACTTTATCGGGTGGTGTCGGTTTGGGTACTCTTGCCGTATCGTATTTCAAAATGAA
>Ga0172370_10007999_pt1 | contig 12807 bp, 13 predicted proteins | sample LakKiv5m_FD_114538 | JGI IMG/M metagenome (GOLD analysis project Ga0172370, IMG submission 114538) | Freshwater microbial communities from Kabuno Bay, South-Kivu, Congo - kab_022012_11.5m | ecosystem: Environmental > Aquatic > Freshwater > Lake | place: Democratic Republic of the Congo...
CGATGATAGGCCCGATTCCAACTCGGACTGCCATGAGGAATCGGCGTGAAAATTCGACGGTCGTCCTTGGTGATGTTTATCCTGACGATTCGACCATAATCCCCTGGATTGACATTCCCCAGATATGCCTATCCGGTTCACTCAGGTATTGTGGCCAAGATAACTTAAGAGCTCTGCCCCAATCGGAATACTGGAATACTGGAATGTTGGAATACTGGGTTTGGCGGAAAAGCTCTGTTTTCAGGTCCCAATATTCCATTATTCCACCATTCCGCATTCCATTATGTGGACTCATGCTGATACGGAGGAGCACACCTGAACTAACCGGATAGGCATGTTTTCGGAATCTTTCATTATTTGGTGCCTTGGCCGGTTGACGGAATATAACAGCCATTTTTTCGGGTGTGACGGTGCAGATTATACCTATTCCGAGGTTGACGCCCTTACGGTGCAAGGTGTCACAAATGAGACCAATTTTCCTTACACAACCTCTGATCCTGGTTCGTGCACTCACTGGGGGGATCCCACAACGGTCTTCGACTCATGGCACCGGGTTGGCTGCAACGATATTGAGGCCATAAAGACCGCAATAATGACTTATGGCGTCGTCGATGCTGCCGTGTATGTAGGAAGCGCTTTCGAGGCATATAGCGGGGGTATTTACCAGGACTCAAATACCTCCTGCGATTCCAGCCCCTGTTATAATGCAATAACCAACCATGCCATTGCCCTTGTCGGATGGAATGGCAACGGCGGCGATGGCTACTGGATTCTCCGAAATAGCTGGGGCACGAGCTGGGGGGAAAACGGCTATATGCGGATAAAGTATACCTCCGCACGAGTCGCCTGCGCGGCCGTTTATCTCACTCTGGGCGGATCTTCCTCATGCCCGGATTGCCCTTCTGAAGGCGTGATTACCAATGCAACATATCGCGCAGGCACCACCTGCTCATGCTCAAATGCTACTTCCATCACCTTAGGCGGCAACGTCACCGTCGAAAACGGCGCTACCGTCACATTCAAGGCCCCGATCATAACGGTAACCCCTGGTTTCCATGCGGAAAATGGTTCGACAGTCTATATAAAGCAGCAGTGAAAAGCGTTGTGGTTTCAGTGGCCAGGAAAAGTCGGAGGACCCGCGGGGAGAAACGACGGATGAGGTGCATTCAGACGGGCCCACTGAGGCTTGAGATAGGGTCATTTGATGGCGGACTTGAACTGCTCGGCCACGTGCAGGAGATTTTTTTCCCAGTCGGGCGCCAGCGGATCGGCGACGATCACGCGACCGGCGATGGCCTGGGCGATGGTCTCGGCGCTCTTTGTAGGGAACTGGGGTTGAACAAAGACCGCCCGGATCCCGTCCTGTCGGGCCTCGTCAATCAATCGCTGAAGGGTCTTGGGGGTTGGGCCTTTTCCTTCGACCTCGACCGGTATCTGCGCCAGCCCGTAGGCCTCTGCAAAATATCCCCATGCGGGGTGATAAACCAGGAAACGTCTGTGTGTGTCCCCGCCTGAAAGAAGTGCCGTGATCTTCAGATCCAGACCCACTAATTCCATGATGAAACTCTTATAATTGGCCTCATAGGCGGCCCTGCCGGCAGGATCGGCCTTGATCAGGGCGCTCAGGATGTTCCGGGCTTGAACCATGACTAAGGGCGGGGAGAGCCAGATGTGGGGGTCTCTGACACCGGAATGGGCCGCAGGACCCCAGTGATTTTTATCGCCATCGTGGTGGTGCGGCGTTTTCATGGGGATCTTTTCTATGCCTGCCTGAGTAGAAACGACCTCCATTTCTGGACTGGCATGGGCAAACTTATCCAGCCAGACCGTCTCAAATGGGACGCCAATGGCAAAATATAACCTGGATGTTGTCAGATCGACCATCTGCCTCGGTTTGGGCTCGTAGGTCGCGGGATTCGCCCCCGGCAGCACCATCACCGAGACCGCTACGCGATCCCCCCCGATTCGCTCCACAAAATACTTCTGGGGCAGGATGCTGACGGTGACCTTCAGGGGATTTCCGCCTGAGGCCGGCGATGTGATGGAGGAGCCCATCAGGCATATCAACATCAAAACCAGTCCGCAGATGCATAGTCCATTTTTCATTCTTTAACCCCACGCGCAGGGTTGGGTGGTTTCCATTTTTCCATCATAATGGATGTTATCAGGACGTCAAGGGGGTGTAAAGCGGATTATTGCTGCCAATTTCCTCGAAGAAATTCAGTGAAAAGATCTTCCCATAGAAAATCCCAATAGCAAACCTAAAATCTATCGGAACTTCCAGTTTGACATATCCGGGGCATCTATCTACATTCCGCGCCGACAGGGAGATTCGCTCGCAAATAGGGCGAGATCGCTTGAGAATCCACGGGATGACAAGAAGGAGATGCGAGATGGGCCAGGTGAAAAATTTCTTCGCGAGCCGTTGGGGGATCATCGGTGTGGGGGGCTTTATCGGGATTTTGGCCCCGCTGCTGCAGAACTGGGGCAACCCGGGCAACATGGGAATCTGCGTGGCTTGTTTTGACAGGGATATTACGGGCGCGGTCGGACTGCACCGGGCAGCGGTGGTCCAGTACATGCGGCCCGAGATCATCGGGTTTGTCCTGGGCGCATTGATCGCCGCCTACCTGTTCAAGGAATTCCGGGCCAGGGCCGGTTCCGCGCCGATTGTGCGGTTCATTCTGGGCGCCTTTGCCATGATCGGGGCCCTGGTGTTTTTGGGGTGCCCCTGGCGGGCCCTTCTCCGTCTTGCGGGCGGTGATGGAAGCGCTATCTTTGGCATTGCCGGCCTGATCTTCGGCATCTGGATCGGCACCCTGTTTCTCAAGGGCGGCTACAACCTGGGCCGCGCAGAGAAGACCCACACATCGGTCGGGTGGCTGATGCCCCTGACCATGATCGGATTTTTAATCCTCATGCTCATCTTTCCCCAGATCAAGGATCAGCCACAGAGTGGGATCCTGTTCTACAGCGTCAAGGGGCCGGGCGCCCAGCACGCGCCCCTCCTTGTTTCCCTTATCGTCGGACTGGCCGTGGGATTTGCGGCCCAGAGGAGCCGTTTTTGCACCATGGGCGCCTTCCGCGACCTGCTTCTCTTCCGTCAGCCCCATCTCTTTTACGGGCTTCTCACCCTTGCGGTGGTGGCATTCCTCACCAACCTGATTATCGGCCAGTTCCATCCCGGGTTTGCCAAGCAGCCAGTGGCCCACACCATGCAGATCTGGAACTTCGGCGGCATGGTATTGGCGGGTCTGGCCTTTGCCCTGGCCGGGGGATGCCCCGGACGGCAGCTCTTCCTGGCAGGGGAGGGGGACGGCGATGCAGCCGTTTTTGTGTTCGGGATGATCGTGGGCGCGGGCTTTTCCCATAACTTTGGTCTGGCCAGTTCACCGACCGGCGTTGGACCTCACGGGATCGCCGCCACCATCATCGGCCTTCTGGTCTGCCTGTTCATAGGCTTCACCATGAGAAAACGCGCATCATAAGGAGACATGACATGGGTACGATTGTCGATGCAAGGGGCCTCAGTTGCCCCCAGCCCGTCCTGATGACCATGGACGAGATCAAGAAGATGTCGAAGGGGGAGATTGAGGTCCTGGTGGATACGGATACCTCTAAGGAAAATGTGAGCCGGGCCGCTTCAAGCAAGGGGTGGACGGTGAAAGATGTCAGGGAAGAGGGCGAGGGGTATCGGGTCACCATTGCGAGGAGTTGATTGTGTCGCTCCTCTCATTCTTTAAGGGAAAGGGTTCCAAAGATTCCCCTAAGGTCGAGACTCAGGATCGCGGGATACTCGTTTTTGAACATACCAGCGAGGTGATACGGGCGGAGACCGTCCTCAAGGGAGCGGGATGGAAGATCCGGGTCATGGGCCCCCCGCCCGAAATCCGGACCGGGTGCGATCTGGTCATCGAATTTCCCCTTATCGAGGAACTGAATATCCTGAGGACCCTGGAGGCCGCAGGCGCAAAACCCCTCCAGGTGGTCCCGGTCAACAGCCCGCTCCTTCAGCCGGTGGATATCTTTCAGATCAAGGACTATGGTCGATACCTCATGGTCCGCGCCGCCAATATGAAATTGACGGTTGATAAGGAAACCCTTACCGTGGTAAACGTCTCGGGAGGGGGATGCCCGGACGTCCCCTATCTGGCCCAGGAGATGGTGGGGAAGAGCCTGTCGGAGGCCCCGGCGCCCGAGACGATCGGTCACACCCTGTGCGGCTACGCCCTTCAACTGGCATATGAGGAGATGAGACGTCAATGTTAGCCGTTGTTGGAACGGTGCCGGATACGAAGTTTCCTCTCGTCATCGGAAGGGTTTCGCTCAGGGGCGAGACGGTTTCCATCGACGGGATGGGGGCCCCGGTCAACCGGGGGACACCGGCCCTCCTGGCCGCTGCCGTCAAGGTCAGCGAGGTCCTGGGTCAGCCGCCTGTAGGGTACCTGGTGGGCGATATCGGTCTGGGGGAGGGGAGTCGACGTCTGTATGCCCTCCTGAGCGAGAACTCATTCAACGGCGATACCGGCGCCATCGCCTTTCACTACCTTCAGCCGGATGTGGACTGGCACAACCGCGTCCTGTTTGCCATACAGGAGATGGGGCATCGGCCCGTGCTGATTGCGGATGCCGGGTTCATGTATGCGGCCAAGATGAGCGGCATGGCCCCGGAATATGACCTGTTTACCCCGGATGTGGGGGAGCTGGCCTTTCTGGCGGATGAGGAGGCGCCCCACCCGTTTTATACCAGGGGGTTTATCCTGCACGAGGAGATGAAGGCGCCGGAACTCATTCGACGGGCCTACCAGCACGAAAATGCTGCCGCCTGCCTCTTGGTCAAGGGACAGCCCGATTACATCGCTGACCGGGAAGGGATCCATGCTACCGTCGATATGCCCGTGGAGGAGGCCATGGAGGCGATCGGCGGCACGGGAGACACAGTGACCGGCATGGTGGCGGCCCTGATCGGGGCCGGCATCGAGGTGAAAGAGGCCGCAGTGCTGGCCGCCCGGGCCAACCGGCTGGCAGGCCATCTGGCACGGCCCACCCCTGCCACCCAGGTGATGGATATTATCGAGCAGATCCCTGTGGCCCTGGAACAGGTCCTGAAAGAACAAAGCAGCGTGTCGGGGCATCGTCATGCCTGATACGAATGGACGTATCGATCCTCAGATGACGGTCCTGGACGTGGTTTCCCGCTGGCGGGAGACCGAGGCGGTCTTCAGACAATACGATGCCCAGGCCGGCGAGTGCATCTGCTGCCGGTCGCTGTTTGAATCGATCCGGGATGTGGCGGAGAAATACCATCTGGACTTGGAGAGACTTCTAACAGATCTGGAAGCGGCTATAGATTGAGGGATTCAGGAATTGAGGAATTGAGGGATTTATGAAAGGTCCTGATCCAGGACTATCAGGGCATTTTCGTGATAAGAGCGAGTGTGTCATTGATCTCCCTTCGTGGATGTTGCCGCCTGAGCGCCTTGACGCGTACCGGTCCACGAGCGGCCTGGCCATCGTTGAAATCGCGGGCCGCGACAGCGTGGCCGCTGCCGTGATGGCGGTTGAGGAGGAGGGATTCACGGATCTCCTCCCCACCTATGCCTATACAGCGACGGAGTATGGGGCTTGGTCGAGAGTAGGCGAAGCGGTGAAGCGTCTGTCGGCGCGACTCCCCGAAACCCGCATCCACCCCCTGATCGTTCTGGGATCCCCCCGCTTCTGGCAAGCCCTGAACGGCCGCTTCATGAGCGAGTTGATCGCCGGATACGGATTTCTGTCGCCCTGCATCGGGTGCCACCTCTATCTTCACAGCGTCCGCATTCCCCTGGCCGTGTCCCTGGGGAAGATCCCTATTATCTCAGGCGAGCGGGAGCGTCACGACAACACCGTCAAGATCAATCAGATCAGCGAGGCCCTGGACCGCTATCAGGCGCTCGCGACGGAATTCGATATCCGCCTGTTGCTTCCCCTTCGGCACATCTCAGACGGCCAGCATATTCGGGAGATCCTGGGATTTGAGTGGGAGGAGGGTCAGGAGCAACTGGGATGCGCCCTCTCCGGCAACTACCGGGGGGTGGATGGGTGCGTCCAAGTGACCATCGAACAGACAGTTCAATACCTGGAGACCTTTGCCTGTCCCGTGACACGAGAGATTATCACAACATATTTGGCAGTGGAGGTCCCTGATCATCTGAAAATCGCGGGCCGGGTGTTGGGGTCCCGAGGTGAGAGCGTATGAAACCCAAACTCGTCATGTGCAATATCTTCCCCGAGGTCGAGCAGGTAAAGGAGTTCGCCCTCGAAAATGGGTTTATGGGGATTGATTGGTCCTTTGATCTGGACCGGCTGCCGGAGACGCCGTTGCAGGAATCGAGGTGGGCAAGGGAGCAGGCCAAACTGTCGCCCTTTGAAGTTCGGTATCACTGTCCCTTTTACCAGATGGATCTGGGCCATGACGACCCCTTACTGGCAGCCAAGGCAGATGCCGTTTTTCGCCGTATCATTCGCCTGGTCTCCAAGGTGGGGGGACGATATCTTTCGATCCACATCGGTCTGGGCCACGATTCCACGGAGCCCCTTTCGTGGAAGACGACTCTCGACAACCTGAGACGGCTCGTGCAGTTCGGGGCCCGGCATCGAGTGACCGTATGTCTCGAAAATTTGGCGTGGGGGTGGACCAGCAAGCCCAATCTCTTTGAGAAATTGATCCGCTTGAGCGGGGCCGCGGTGACCCTGGATATCGGCCATGCCCATGTATGCGAATCGGTGACAAGTCAGGAGTATGCCGTTCGGGACTTTGTCGCCCCCCACCCGGACAGGGTTTTCAACGCCCATATCTATCACACGGAGGTCCCGGGCCATGGGCACATTCCGCCGGAGACCGGGGACGATGTCGCGGACCGGCTGGCCCTCCTTCAGGAGGTCGGGTGCGCATGGTGGGTCATAGAGATCAGGGAGCCCGTGGGATTGCTGAAGACAAAGGAGATCGTGGAGGGGTCCTTGAATGCCGGCGATGCCAATCGTTCCGAGACAGCACTCTCTTTACCCTCTGTTGCCTCTCTCTCACTTGGAAGGTCGTGAGGAGTTGGACATGAAGATCCTGCTGGTCCTCTTGGACGGACTCGGCGACCGATCCTACGCTTCTCTGGGAAATCGCACCCCCTTGCAGGCCGCAGATACGCCCTGCCTGGATCGGCTGGCCCGTATGGGGAGCAACGGCCTGTTGCATGCAGCCCTGACAGGGCAATGCCTTCCCAGCGAGACGGCCCATTATCTCCTCTTCGGATATGATTTAAATCTCTTCCCCGGTCGCGGTCTGCTCGAGGCCGTGGGGTATGACGTGCCTTTTCAGGATGACGACGTCCTATCTCTGGCCCATCTCTCAGGCGTCAGTTGGCGGGATGGCATGCCGATCCTCTTGCAGAGCAGGGCGGACATCAAAGGGGATGCCGATGCGATCGGGCAGCTCTACTCGTCGATTACTCCCTATTCTTCGGAGGGTATTCACTTTCAGCTCCACAGGACAGGCCTCAATGACGCCATCCTCGTGCTCAGCGGGCCCGTCTCGCCCCACGTCTCTGATAGCGATACCATGATGATCGGCACGCCCCTGGCTGAGGTGGTCCCGATGGACGGCAATCCCGAGGCGGATGTGGCAGAAAAAACCGCCCGTGCCCTGAACCAGTATCTCTCCCATTGTCATACGATCCTGAGCCAGCACGACGTGAACAGGGATCGTCTGAAAAAAGGGCTCCCATCGGCCAATTTTCTGGCCACCCAGCGGGCCGGCCGGCGTGTGGTCCAGGAACCGTTCCGGGACAAGTGGGGCCTCAAGGGGATGATGATCGCCTCGGGGGCGATCTATCTGGGCCTTGCCCGGGAACTGGGTATGACCGCTGTGAGGGTTGCGGATGGGAAAGATCCTGGAGAGGACCTGCGGGAACGTATCGAGATGGCCCTCTCGGACACGATCCACGATTTTATTCATGTGCACACCAAGGCCCCGGATCAGGCCGCCCATACCAAAGACCCCGTTCGAAAAAAAGATGTCATCGAGAGTCTGGACCGGGGTCTGGATGAACTGGTCGGGGCGATAAAACAGCGGGATGACCTCCTGGTGGCGATCACGTCCGATCACTCCACGCCCAGTTCATCCCTCTTGATTCATTCGGGAGAGCCCGTGCCGGTCTGTATCGTCGGACCGGAAGTCCGGCGGGATTCGGTGACGACCTTCGACGAAATCGCTGCGGCCAGCGGCTGTCTCGGTTTCCTGCGGGGAGAAGCACTCATGCTGATGCTTCTTAACTATGCCAATCGCTCCACACTGCTGGGTCATCGTCTGGGGCCTGTTGAGAGGCGGTACGTGCCAGAGGGGCATAAACCGTTTCGGATGAGTGAGTAATTTGATTGTCTTTTTCTCTGTGGGCTTTGTGGCTCTGTGTGATACCAAGTTAAGCAGGATGAAAGGGAAATGGAATGGCTGAGAAGAAGGCGCTTCGGCTGACAGAAACCGTTGCCGGGTCCGGTTGAGCCTCAAAGCTGCCGCCAGGGGACCTGGACCGGGCCTTGTGCGGGATGACCTTCCCGACGAATGAAAACGTGCTCGTGGGGCTGGATCGTGCGGACGATGCCGGCGTGTACAGGGTCACGGACGATATCGCCCTGATCCAGACCGTGGATTTTTTTACCCCCATTGTGGATGATCCCTACTGGTTCGGGCAGATCGCCGCGGCCAATGCCCTGAGCGACGTCTATGCCATGGGGGGCGTCCCCAAAACGGCCATGAACCTGGTGGCCTTCCCGCTTAAGGACATGGATATCTCGATCCTCCGCCAGATCATTCAGGGAGGCCTGGATAAGATGACCGAGGCCGGGGTGGTCCTGGTGGGGGGGCACAGCGTGGAAGACAAGGAACTCAAATACGGGCTGTCCGTGACCGGCTTCATCCACCCGGACCGCATCCTGACAAAAAAGAATCTCAGGGCCGGAGACCGGCTCATCCTGACCAAGCCCCTGGGGACCGGGATTGTCAATACGGCCATTAAAGGGGGTTTGGCCTCGGATGACATCATCGAACGGGTGACGCACCTGATGGCGACCCTCAACCGGAAGGCTGCAGAGGTCATGAGTCATTATCCGGTTCATGCCTGCACGGACATCACCGGTTTCGGGCTGTTGGGGCATATGGCCGAGATGGTATCCGATACCCCGTTCGGTATAAGGCTCACAAGCAAAGCGATCCCCATCCTGCCCGAGGCCATTGAGTATGCGGGCATGGGCCTGGTGCCTGCAGGGGCCTACAAAAACCGGGAATTCCGAGAATGCATGGTTGACTTCGTCCCTTCTGTGGATCGCCTCGTCCAGGACATCCTTTTTGATCCCCAGACATCCGGGGGCCTGCTGATCGGCGTGGACCCTGACCGCGCGGAGGACCTGGTGACTGAGTTAAAGGATCAGGGGGCAGAAGATGCAGCCGTCATCGGAGAGGTCACAACCGAACCCAGAGAACGGATTGTGGTTGATTAATAAGAGAGGACCTTTCCTCAACTTTAGGCACTTTAAACTTTAGGCACTTTAGGCACTTGCTTCAAAGGATAATGAAATGATGAAAGAAATCGATTGCCGCGGGCTTGCCTGTCCTGCCCCGGTCTTGCAGACAAAGGAGGCCCTTGAAAGAGGCCATCCCTCGGTCATCAAGGTGGTGGTAGATAACGAGGCCTCCAAGCAGAATGTGGCCCGTTTTATGACATCCCAAAACCTGGAGGTCTCCATACAGGAGGTGGGAAGCGAATTTCACATCATCGGCACGGTGGGCGGCCGCCCGGCGCCCGAATCGATCGTAGATGAAAAACCGGAAGGCGCACACAGAAAGATCATGGTCATGGTGACCAACAACTGCATGGGGCATGGCGACGATGAGTTGGGCAAAAAGCTCATGGTCAGCTTTCTGAAAACGCTGAAGGAAATGGGCGAGGAGCTGTGGCGGCTGGTGTTTGTCAATAACGGGGTCAAGCTGACCATCCAGGGGTCGAACGTGCTCCCGATTATACAGGAACACGAGAAGGCTGGGATCCACATCCTGGTCTGCGGCACCTGCCTGACGCATTTCAACCTGCTGGATCAGAAAAAGGTGGGAGAAACCACCAATATGCTCGACATCGTCACGGCCATGCAATTGGCGGACAAGGTCATCACGATTTAGTCTGATGTCAGTCGCGGACAGTACCCCTTCTTTCTATAGGTTTTGACGAATCATGTCGGCTTATATATCGGAAATTCCAGTTTGACAGAACCGAATACCTTAACCTATGTTACCGCAATAATCCCTGCAAGGAGTTCCTTCATGAATCGGTTTTTCGGCTTTACCTGAGCGTATATAAAAATACTGCCCGTGTTTGGTAGGCGCAGGGTATGGCCGGAAAACTGACTCTTCCTCGATTATCTTCATTCATACCCGACTGATAGATTCCAGCCATCTTCCCTGCGCTTGAGCGGATTTTAGTCAGGGGGCAATGGTGCTGGGCGCCCCGCGGGCTTCAAACCCGTTGGCCCGGTCTGCAAAACCGGGAGGAGGTTCGATTCCCCTTGCCCCCTCCAGCAATAAACAAGCGGTGATTGTACGGAAGGCTGCTGCAACATGATGTCGAAGTTCCTGACGGCCGGAGTGGCAGGCCATGTGGACCATGGGAAGACCTCCCTGGTCCGCTGCCTCACCGGGATAGATACTGATCGGCTCCGGATTGAAAAGGAGCGCGGCCTCTCCATCGAGTCGGGCGTTGCGCCTCTGATGCTGTCGTCCGGGGAACAGATGGCCGTCGTGGATGTCCCCGGTCATACCGATTTCCTCAAAAATACCATTCGGGGCTTGAGCGCCGTGGACCTGGGGATGCTGGTGGTGGCGGCGGATGACGGGGTCATGCCGCAGACCCTGGAGCATATCCAGATTCTCGACTTTTTCGGGGCAAAGGGCGGGTTTATTGTCTTAAGCAAAACAGACCTTGTGGATGATGAAACCAGGGAAATGGCCGAGCTTGAGATCAGAGAACTGACAGAGGGCACTTTCCTGGAAGAAAAACCGGTTGTCCCCTTTTCGTCGGTAGATCAGCGTGGGCTGGAAGAAATCCGGCTAAGAATCGAGGAAGCGGCAGAGGGGATCAGCGGCAAAGACTTTCAGGCCCCTTTCCGCTGCTGGACTGATCAGGTGAAGGGCTTTGCCGGCTTTGGGACCGTGGCGAGCGGCACCGTCCTCTCCGGGAGCCTCAGCCAGGATGATCCGCTCCACCTTCTCCCCTCAGGCCTCGAGACCCGCGCCCGTTCCCTGGAGACGCACCATGAGACCTGCTCGAAGGTCTGGGCCGGCCAGCGTGTCGGGATCAACCTCCACCGGGTGTCCGCTGACAAAATCAGTCGGGGAATGCTTCTGGCGGCCCCTGGATCAGTGGAACCGTCCTATCTCCTGAACGTGGACCTTCGGGTCCTTGAACGCGCCAAAATGCCCATCCGAAACAGACAGCGGGTGAAGCTTTACCTGGGGACCTCTGTGACCAATGCCCTGGTGGTTGTGATGGAGAAGGATCGGCTGGAGCCGGGCGACAGGGAACTGGTTCAGCTCCGGTTGATGAGGCCGGTGGCCGCCCTTCCGGGAGATCCCTTTGTTATCTGTCTGCTCAATGTCCAAACCGTCATTGGAGGCGGAAAGGTGATTGAGATCCCCCATGAAAAATTCAGACAGGCAAGGGCCCAGGCAACGCTCCCCTATCTGAAGGCCCTTCAGGAGAATGATCTGAAAGGATTTGTGGAGCATTTTTTTGCTGGGAATCTCTTGCGTCCGGTGACTTCCGGAGAGCTTGCCCGGGACACGGGGTTTCCCATCGCCCTGGTGGAATCGGAGATCAGAACGAGGGTATCATCCGGGGAATTCATCTCGTTCAAAAGCCGGGGTGTCTTCCGAAAAACGCTGTACCAGGAACTGAAGGCGAGGCTGCCGGGCGTGGTCGAGGCGATATTGCGGGATGATCCCCTCAAGATGAGTGCCACGCCTGAAGAGATTCGCCGGCAATTGGCCCCCTCTCTGGATGAGGCGCCGTTTCAGCGGATGTGCGCCGAATTGTGCAACGAAGGGGCTTTGATCAAGACCGGCGGGAGCTTCAAGGTCCCGAGCCTTTCCGTGAAAGTATCCCAGAAACAGGAGGAACTCATTGAGAGGCTGCTTGATTATGCGGAGTCATGCGGTTTTGTGCCTTTCAGCGCGGACACGTTCTGGAAGGTGTATGGAAGAGCCAAGTTGAACAAGAACGAGATCCAGAGGCTCCTCGATTTTCTCCATACCCAGGGACGCTTGATTCGTTTGAACAACAGACGTTTCCTGACCTCTAAGGCGATGGAGAAGATCAAGGAGAGGGTAACACAGGTCATCAGAAAAAACGGCAGCCTTGCTGTTGGGGACTGCAAAGAGGTGCTGGGCTATGGGAGGACGGTGGGGGTCCCGGTGTTTGAATACCTGGATGCCATTGGGTTCACCCGCAGGGAGGGAGACAGCCGAGTATTGAAAGAAGACAATCGATGAAAACAGGTGGTGTTCAATTGGGGTTGGATTATGGCGGTTTTCATCCATCGTGAAGCGAGATTTAGGAGGCGTCTCGATATCCTGAAGCGGGGGGACAAGAAGTCCTCTATGGCAGCAGAAAGGGCACAGGAACTCATCAGGAAGCTATTCGAAGAAGACCTTGAGTTCCTGGAAGAGACATACAATCGAACCAAACACGGTGAATTGCGGATTGACAAATGCCGGAAATATGATCTGGGGAG
>Ga0172370_10008002_pt1 | contig 12802 bp, 10 predicted proteins | sample LakKiv5m_FD_114538 | JGI IMG/M metagenome (GOLD analysis project Ga0172370, IMG submission 114538) | Freshwater microbial communities from Kabuno Bay, South-Kivu, Congo - kab_022012_11.5m | ecosystem: Environmental > Aquatic > Freshwater > Lake | place: Democratic Republic of the Congo...
TCCGCGGACCCGAACCGGCTATTGATCGGGGATGACGAACACGGCTGGTCCGACAACGGGGTCTTCAACTTCGAGGGGGGATGTTACGCTAAGGTGATCCATCTCTCGAGGGAGGCGGAACCGGAGATCTACGAGTGCACGCGGCAATTCGGGACCATCCTGGAGAATGTGGCCTTGAATCCCACCATCCGCCGAATCGATCTCAATGACAGCATCCTTACGGAGAACACCCGGGCCTCCTATCCGCTCTCTCACCTCCAGAACATCGTCCCTTCCAAAATGGCGGGCCATCCGAAAACCATCGTCATGCTGACGGCCGACGCCTTTGGCGTCCTCCCTCCCATTGCCCGGTTGACGCCGGAGCAGGCCATGTATCATTTCATCAGCGGGTATACGGCCAAGGTGGCCGGGACCGAGAAGGGGGTTTTGGAGCCGGCAGCCACCTTCAGCGCCTGCTTCGGGGCCCCCTTCATGGTGAGACACCCTTCCGTTTATGCCCAGCTCCTGGCCGACAAGATCGCCAGGCACCGGGCTTCCTGCTGGCTGGTGAACACGGGCTGGACCGGCGGGCCTTACGGCGCTGGTTCCCGCATGAAAATCGAGCACACTCGGGCGCTTCTCAATGCGGCCCTCAGCGGCCAATTTGAAGGGGTCGAGATGCGGTTGGATCCGTACTTCTCGTTTAGGGTCCCGACGCAGGCCCCGTCGGTTCCGCCGGACATCCTGAATCCACGGGAGACCTGGTCCGATAAAGCGGCCTATGACGCCCAGGCAAGAAGGCTGGCCGGCCTGTTTCAGGAGAACTTCGTGCAGTTTAAGGGCCAGACGCCGAAAGAGGTGCTCAATGCCGGGCCCAGAGTGAGTTGAGAGGGTTAAGAACGGTTACGGAGTGATATATGGGTAAAAGAAAGGCGCCGCGGGTGGCGCTGGCGCTCCTGCTGGCGGCGGCCATCGCCGGGGGATACCATTACTTTAAGAAGCGGGAAAAGGCCCCGGAGCGGGTCCTGACCCTCTACGGCAACGTGGACATCCGTCAGGTTCAACTGGCCTTTTACGACACGGGCCGCATCCTCCGTCTCCTGGTGGAAGAGGGGGACCGGGTCGAGGCCGGACAACTGGTGGCCGAGATGGACCCGGTCCGCTATGACATGGATGCGAGGCAACTCAAGGGGAAGTTAGAGGCCCAGCAACAGGCGGTGACCCGCCTCCACAACGGGACCCGGCCCCAGGAGATCGAACAGGCCAGGGCCATGGTTCAGGCCAACGAAGCCACGCTGAAAGACGCAGAGCTGACGTACGAGCGGATCAAGGGGCTGGTGGCCACGGATTTTGCGCCCCAGCAGCAGTTGGATGACGCCACGGCCAAATTGAAGACGGCCAGGGCCCACCTGAAGGAGGCGAAGGAGGCCCTTGAACTGGCCGTGATAGGCCCGAGGAAGGAGGACATCGCCGAGGCAGAGGCCCAGCTTCGGGCCTACCAGGCCAGTCTGGATTTGTCCCGGCAGCGGCTCCGGGACACACGCCTCTACGCCCCGGCCCCGGGCATCATTCGGGATCGCATCCTGGAGCCCGGGGACATGACCTTTCCCCAGAATCCCGTCTTTACCCTTGCCCTTACCCGGCCCATGTGGGTCAGGGCCTATGTGCCCGAACCCAGCCTGGGGAAGATCGTCCCGGGAATGCGGGCCGAGATCCGCACAGACAGCTACCCCGGCAAGGTCTACAAAGGATGGATCGGATTTATCTCGCCCACCGCGGAATTCACGCCCAAGAACGTGGAGACCCCGGACCTCCGCACCCGCCTGGTCTTTGAGGTGAGGGCGTACATCTGCGATCCTCAGGACGAACTCCGTCTCGGCATGCCGGCGACGGTCGTCATTTCCCTGGATCAGCCCGGCTCTGGCGCGGGCGGGTCCGATCCCTCCGGCCCCTGTCAGGAGGAATGATATGATGGAGGGGAGGGCTGTGGCTCCCGAGCGGGCTGTCCTTGACCTGGACGCCGTGACCAAACACTTTCGATCCGGGGGGCGCACGGTGATCGCCCTCAGGGAGGTCACGGCCAGGCTTCCCCAGGGGGTGGTGACGGGACTCATCGGTCCGGACGGGGCCGGCAAGACCACCCTCATGCGGCTCATTGCAGGGCTTCTCCTCCCCGACAGCGGCACGATTCGAGTGCTCGGCATGGATGCGGCCCGGGATGCCCTTCGAGTGCAGGCGGCCATCGGGTATATGCCCCAGCACTTCGGGCTGTATGAAGACCTGAGCGTCCAGGAGAATCTGGACCTCTATGCCGACCTGCAGGGCGTGCCCCGGGTCGACCGACCGTCCCGCTATGAGAGCCTCACGAAGATGACCGGGCTCGGCCCTTTTACGAGAAGGCTGGCCGGAAATCTGTCCGGTGGGATGAAACAGAAGCTGGGTCTGGCCTGCACCCTGGTGAGGCCGCCGACCCTGCTCCTCCTGGATGAACCGACCGTGGGCGTGGATCCGGTCTCCAGGCGGGAACTGTGGGAGATCGTCTATCGTCTGGTTGAGGAACAGGGGATGAGCGTTCTCTTGAGCACGGCCTATCTGGACGAGGCCGAGCGATGCCAGGAGGTCCTTCTCCTCCATGAGGGGACCGCCCTGGGCCAGGACGCCCCGTCTGTCTTCAGCAGCCGGCTTCGGGACCAGACCTTTCTTCTCACGTCCCCGTCGCTCAGCAGGCGGCAGATTCAGAAGCAGATCCATGGAAAACCAGGGGTCATGGACGCCATTATCTCAGGGGGAGGGGTGCGTCTGGTCATGGACAGTCCCTTAGAACCTGAGGCCGTCGCCGCTCTTATGGACGCCTCTCGTGAGGCCGGCGATCAGCACTCAGCGGCCCCACCTCCGAGCTCCAAGCTCCAAGCTCCAAGCCCCGATCCACCCGTCACGGTCACCCCGGTCCCGCCCCGTTTTGAAGACGCCTTCATTGCCCTGCTCACGGCCCATGTTGGGGGAAAAACAGGATTTCAGCCTGCGGAAGACCTGAGGGTCCCGGCACCTGTTTCAAGCGGGCCGGATGATGGGGACGTCATTGTCGTGGAAGGGGTTGAACGGCGATTCGGTGCGTTTGTGGCGGTGAACAAAATCAACTTCCGGGTCCGGCACGGGGAGATCTTCGGGCTTCTGGGCGCTAACGGGGCCGGCAAGTCCACCACGTTCCGAATGCTGTGCGGTCTCCTTCCCCTATCGGGGGGGAGGTTGACCGTGGCCGGGGTAGACCTTCGAACCGCTCCTGCCCGGGCCCGGGCCCGCATCGGCTACATGGCCCAGAAGTACTCCCTCTACAGCGGCCTGAATGTGCTTCAGAACCTTCGGTTTTTCAGCAGCGCCTACGGCCTGTGGGGGAAACGCCAGAAGGACCGCATGGCGTGGGCCATGGACTCCTTCGGCCTGGGTCCTGTGGCGGACATGGCCAGCGGGGATCTCCCTCTGGGCTTCAAGAAGCGGCTGGCCCTTGCCGCGGCCCTCATGCACGAGCCTGACATCCTCTTCTTAGACGAGCCCACCTCCGGGGTAGACCCGCTGGCTCGACGGGAATTCTGGCGGCGCATCAGTCAACTGGCCGAGGCCAACGTGACGGTCCTGGTGACCACCCATTTTATGGAGGAGGCCGAATATTGCGACCGGCTGGTCATCATGGCCCAGGGCGAGATCCTGGGGGAAGGCACCCCCGCACAGATCAAGGCCCGATGCCGGACCCCGGAACGACCGGATCCGAGCCTGGAGGATGCGTTTATCGCCATGATCGCGTCCGGCGAATCGTAAGGGTTCAGAGGTTCCGGGTTCAAAGTTGAGGGGTTGGGCACAAAGATAGAATTGAGGACCCGGAGAGCTGCCAAAGTAGGATATATTCGTAACGGGGAATCCGGGGAGAAGAAATGCAACCCTGAACCCCTGAACCCGTGAACCCGTGAACGGTCACGGCGAATCAACCTGAGGAAATCATCATGAAGGAATCCCACACGGCGAGGGCGCCTGCCGGTCTGGGGCTCATGCGCCTAAGCGGCCTGATGAAGAAGGAGGCCCACCAGATCGTCCGGGACCCCTCCAGCATCGCCATCGCCTTTGTGCTTCCCGTGATCCTTCTGATCTTGTTCGGATACGGCGTGTCTCTGGATGCGGAACATGTGCCCATTGCCATTGTGGTGGAGCATGCTGGGACCGAGACGGCCGGGTTTGTGGCCGGGTTTCAGGGATCCCGCTATTTCAGCCCGCGGATCATGAATACGATTCAGATGGCTGAAAAGGCCCTCATGCGTCGAGAGGTGGACGGGATCGTCTGGCTGCGCGGCAACTTCGCCAGGGAGATGCTCGGCCCAGGGCCGGCCTCCATCGGAGTCATTGTCAACGGCATGGATGCCAACCAGGCCCGAATCATCGAGGGCTATGTGACAGGGGTGTGGTCGACATGGCAGGAACGGCTGGCGTTGGAGCGGGGGAGTCCCCTCGAGATCCCGGTGGCGGTAGAACAGCGGATCTGGTTCAATGCAGAGATGCGGAGCCGCAACTTTCTGGTGCCCGGGCTCATCGCCATCATTATGACCCTCATCGGGGCCCTCCTCACCGCCATGGTGGTGGCCAGGGAGTGGGAACGGGGGACCATGGAGGCCCTGATGGTCACACCGGTCCGGGTGCAGGAGATCCTGCTCGGAAAGATCGTTCCCTATTTCATCCTGGGGATGGGGGGGATGGCCTTATCCGTCGCCATGGCAGTCTGGGTCTTTCACGTGCCGTTTCGCGGTTCCTATCCGGTCCTCTTTGCCACGGCCGCCCTTTTTCTCCTGACGGCCCTGGCCATGGGACTCCTCATCTCGGTGGTCGCCAAGAACCAGTTTGTGGCCGGTCAGATCGCCATTATCGCCACCTTTCTCCCGGCCTTTATCCTCTCCGGATTCCTCTTTGACATCGGTTCCATGCCCAAGGCCGTTCAGTTCGTCACCTATATCATTGCCGCCCGCTATTTTGTCAGCATTCTTCAGACCCTCTTTCTCGCGGGGGATGTCTGGGCGGTCGTGGCCTGGAACTCCATGGCCCTGGGGGTCATGTGCGTCCTCTTCCTCCTGCTGGTCCGCAGGCGGATGAAGAAGCGGCTGGAATAGGTGAAGACATGCTGCGTCGCATCATTGCCCTCATGATCAAGGAAATCATTGCCATTGTCGCGGACCCCAAGAGCCGGATCGTCCTGATCGGCCCTCCCATCATCCAATTGCTGGTGTTTGGGTATGCCGCCACCTTTGATCTCGAGCATGTGACCTATGCGGTGTACAACGAGGACCGGGGCCGGGCCTCCAGGGACCTCCTGGCGCGGCTGGAAGGATCCCCCAATTTTCATCGGATAGCCTGTGTGCAAAGCGACCGCGAGGTCCGACCCCTCATCGACGGCCGGAAGGTCATGGCCGTGGTGCACATCGGCCCGCTCTTCACGGAAAACCTCCTGCGGGGCCGGCCGGGCTCCCTCCAGGTGGTGGTGGACGGACGTAACTCCAATACGGCGATGATCGTGCTCAATTATGTGCGGAGCATTGTCACGGGATTTAACAGGGCCTGGTCCGAGGCCCGCGGCGACGCCCCGGCTCCGGCAGACCTGCGCATCCGGTTCTGGTTCAATCCCAACCTGGATTCCCGCTGGTTCATCGTGCCGGGCCTGGTAGCCCTTCTGACCCTGGTGGTGAGCCTCCTCCTGACGGCCCTCTCCGTGGCCAGGGAACGGGAGGCCGGCACCTTTGATCAGATGCTGGCCACCCCCCTGAGACCTGTGGAGATCCTCATCGGCAAGGCCCTCCCCGGGTTTGTCATCGGCATGGCTGAGGCCACCTTTATCCTCCTGATGGCCATATTCTGGTTCCATGTCCCCTTCAGGGGGGCGATTCTCCCCCTCTACCTGGGTCTGTTCATGTTTCTCCTGTCGGCTGTGGGGGCCGGACTCATGATCTCGTCCCTCTCCGTCACCCAGCAGCAGGCCCTCCTGGGGACCTTTCTCTTCCTGGTCCCGGCCATCATCCTGTCGGGCTTTTCCACCCCCATCGCCAACATGCCGCCGGCAGTCCAGTATCTCACCTACCTCAACCCGCTGCGCTATTTCCTCATCATCGTCCGGTCGGTCTTCCTGGAGGCCGCCTCGTTCGATCTCCTCTTGAACCTCTACTGGCCCATGGCCGTGATCGGCGTGGCGGCCCTAATGACTGCCGGGTGGCTCTTCCGCCGAAGGCTCTATTGAAGCACATCGGGCGGGCGTTGTGAAAAAAATGCATCTTTCGGTCAAGTACATTCATTTTTTTGTTGCAATGTGCTGCAAAAGTCCTATATTACCCCTCCAAACGGATGGGCTACAGATTTTTTTAGAAATCATTTAGCCAGAGAAATAAGCCAATGCGGTTTCAGTCATTTGGGTGACGAATCCTAATATACGAGGAGCATGCCATGCACGAGATCATGCAAGAGAGTAGTACATCTGAGTTTCTGATAGAGGAAAACGAGGAGCCTCCCAGCAGCGAGGAGACTGAGGAGCCTCCCAGCCGAGGGGCGTTGCATCTCCAACAACCCTCTATTCCTCCCTTTGTTATCACTCCAGCCCATTCTTTTCCCATCGCACCCTTTGTCCAGCTCAGACGCAGCGCCCGAACCACCCCCCGGACCCGGGCCTTTCGCAGGCGTTTCTATCCCCAGGCGACGGATTCCCAGTGGAACGACTGGCACTGGCAGATCCAGAACCGCATTCGAACCCTGGGACAGGCCGAGATGATGCTCCACCTGTCGCCCCCGGAGCGGGATGCCCTGGTTCATCTCGGGACATCGCTCCCCTTCGGGGTAACCCCTTATTACATGAGCCTCCTGTCAATAGACAATCCGCTGGATCCCCTGCGCCGCTGCGTGATCCCCACCGTCCATGAGCAGATGACCTTCCCGGGAGAGGCGGATGACCCGCTGGGCGAGGACGCCCAGAGCCCGGTGCCGGGACTGGTGCACCGATATCCTGACCGGGTATTGTTCCTGCTGAGCGATTTTTGCTCCACCTATTGCCGCTATTGCACCCGTTCCAGGATGGTGGGTCATGGATCGCTCACGCCTCAGCGAGATCGCTTAGAGGCGGCCATGGCCTACATTCGAGGAACGCCCAGGGTGCGGGATGTCCTTCTCTCCGGGGGCGACCCCCTGACGATGGGAGAGGAGAAGCTGGAGTGGATCCTCAAGGGACTGAGGTCCATTCCCCATGTGGAGATCGTGAGGATCGGGACCAAGGTCCCGGCCGTGCTTCCCCAGCGCATCACGCCGGCGCTCGTGCGCATGCTGAGGAAATATCACCCTCTCTGGATCAGCGTCCACTTCACCCACCCGGACGAATGCACGCCCGAGAGCGCAAAGGCCTGCGCCATGCTGGCGGACGCGGGCATTCCCCTCGGGTCCCAGACCGTCCTGTTGAAGGGGATCAATGACCGGGTGGAGACCATGACAGAGCTGGTTCACCATCTCCTCAAGATGCGGGTCCGGCCCTACTACCTTTATCAGTGCGACCCGATATCCGGCTCCGCCCATTTCAGGACCCCGGTGGAGAAGGGCCTGGAGATCATTCGAGGGCTTCGGGGCTTTACCAGCGGCTATGCCGTGCCCACCTACGTCATCGACGCCCCCGGCGGGGGGGGCAAGGTCCCCCTGATGCCCGATTATGTGGCGGGGAGGCAGGGGGATGCCCTCGTCCTTCGCAACTATGAAGAGAAGTTCTTCAGCTATCCCGATGTGGCGGATGTCTCCTGCCCGCAGGGCCTGTATCAGTAACCTGTAAGGGTTCAGAGGTTCCGGGTTCAAGGTTGAGGGGTTGGGCACAAAGATAGAATTGAGGATCCGGAGAGCTGCCAAAGTAGGATATATTCGTAACGGGTAATCCGGGGGCAGAAATGTAACCCTGAATCCCTCAGCGGGAAACCTTTGAAGCCGTGAACGGTTACAATAACCTTTCGGAGACCGGATCATGCATGTGGGACTGACCTATGACCTCCGCAGCGAATACCTGGCCCAGGGGTACACTGAGGAGGAAACTGCGGAATTTGACCGGGACGACACCATCGAGGCCATCGAAGGGGCACTGGGCGAGCTGGGCCACCGGACCGAGCGGATCGGAAACGCCCGGGCCCTGGTGAAGGCCCTGGCCGGCGGCGCTACATGGGACCTGGTGTTCAACATCGCCGAGGGGCTTCACGGCATAGGCCGTGAGGCCCAGGTCCCGGCCATTCTGGACGTGTACGGCATCCCTTACACCTTCTCCGATCCGCTGGTCCTGAGCCTGACGCTTCACAAGGCGCTGACCAAACGGGCTATCCGCGATGCGGGACTGGCTACGCCCCCCTTCGTCGTGGTGGACCCCGGCGAACCGGTTCCAACCGTCCCTTTCCCGCCGCCCTATTTTGTCAAGCCGCTGGCCGAGGGAACGGGAAAGGGCGTATCCGAGGAGTCCCTGGTCCACTGGGAGGAAGACCTGGCAGGCGTCTGCGCCCGCCTGGCGAAGCATTTTCAGCAGCCCGTGCTGGTGGAGGGGTTCCTTTCGGGGCGGGAGTTCACGGTGGGCATTGTGGGCACGGGCGTGAAGGCCGAGGCGCTGGGCGCCATGGAGGTGGTCCTGGGGGCTCAGGCCGAACAGGGGATGTATTCCTACGTGAACAAGGAGCGGTGCGAGGAACTTGTGGAATATCGCTTGTGCCGCGCCGAAGAGGATCCCCTGATTGCCCAGGTGGAGGCCCTTTCGCTGCAGGCCTACCAGGTCATCGGATGTCGGGACGCGGGAAGGGTGGATGTGCGCTGCGACGGCGAGGGGAAACCCCATTTCCTGGAGATCAACCCCCTGGCCGGGATCCATCCGGCCCATTCGGACCTGCCCATCATCTGTTCCCTTCTGAAGATCCCTTACGTTGTCCTGATCGACCGGATCGTGGCCTCGGCCCTGGAGAGGATGTGACAAGGGAGCCATGCGTGTAGCCGTTGTTCACCACGCCGTCAGGCCGGCGGCCCCTGCCGACGAACAGGATATCCTGGTCCAGGCCCAGGCCGTTTCCTCGGCCCTTGAGGCACTGGGACACGACGTGGTCATCCTCCCCTGCACCCTCAATCTTCTGGAGATGCGTCACGACCTCTCAGCCTTGAACAGCCAGGTAGTCTTCAATCTCGTGGAGACCCTGGAGGAGACGGGTCGGTTGATCCACCTCTTCCCCGCGCTACTGGACGCAATGGGCCTCCCCTACACGGGCGCAACCAGTCTTTCTGTAATGACCACCAGCCACAAGATTCTGGCCAAAGGGCGTCTCCGGGCCGCTGGAATCGCGACCCCCTCTTGGAGCGGACCGTTCCCGCAGGATGGGAGTGGGGGCGAGACATGCGGAGTCACTGAAGAGGATGAAGGGGATGTGTGGATCATCAAGTCGGTATGGGAACATGCCTCGGTGGGTCTGGATGAGACATCCATCGTCAGAGGAAACCGAGAGGATGTGGCTGCGATCCTCCCCGAAAGGGCGGCCCGCTTGGGCGGGGCCTGTTTTGCCGAACGGTTTGTGGAGGGCCGCGAGTTCAACCTGTCCCTCCTGACCGGCCCAGAAGGCCCGCAGGTGCTTCCGCCGGCCGAGATCCTCTTTGAGGACTTCGCGCCAGGGGTCCCCCGCGTGGTGGACTACCGGGCCAAGTGGGACCCGGCCTCCCATGCCTATCAGAATACACCCCGGCGATTCGCGCACGGGTCAGAGGATGCCCCTCTGGTGAGGGACCTAACGGAAAGAGCCCTGCGCTGCTGGAAGGTTTTCCAGTTGAAGGGGTACGCCCGCGTGGACTTCCGCGTGGATGGGCAGGGCAGGCCATGGGTCCTGGAGGTGAATACCAATCCGTGTCTCTCGCCGGACGCCGGCTTTGCCGCGGCCCTGGAGCAGGCGGGGATCCCTTTTGTGGAGGCCGTGGATCGGATCGTGCGGGAGGCGGTTGGGATTGATGATTGATGATTGGCGATTGAGGGTTGAGGTGCTGGATGCCGGATGCTGGATACTCGATAATTGCAACTTGCAACTGATCAGAGGCCGTTCGGTGGAGCGCAGCGAAACCCAACGGCTGAACCTCTGAACCCTGGAACCTGTTTTCACGGTGTAGACATGCCTGCCATTACATGTAACCATCAAGCGATTCTGAAAGGAATGGCCTTTCGCTATGAGGTCCTGCCCCGGGATGTGGAGGAGGTGCGCAGTCTGGTGGTGCGTACCGGCTTTTTTCGGGAAGACGAGATCCAGGTGGCGGCCGAGCTGGTGACGGAGGGGCTGAACCGGGGGCCGGAGAGCGGGTATTATTTCGTCATGGCCGAAGAGGGGGGGCGGCTTACAGGCTATGTCTGTTATGGACCCATCCCCTGTACGATCTCGTCTTACGATCTGTATTGGATCGCCGTTGAACCACACCTTCAGGGGAGGGGGCTTGGAAAGGCCCTGCTCTGTGAGGCCGAGCGGCTGATTCGGAAAATGGGCGGGGACCGGGTTTACGTGGAGACCTCTTCCAAAACCCAGTATGAAAGCACCCGTCTCTTCTATGAACGGTGCGGATATTCAAAGGCATCCGTACTGGATGACTTCTACGGCCCCGGCGACAGCAAGGCAACCTACCTGAAGCGCCTTCGTGCATCTGGCAAGGAACTGCTTCAGCCCTGAGCGCTTCAGGATGAGATGTGTCTGTCCATCGAAGGGGGCATAAACACATAAAATCATCCCCGTGCCGCTTACCACCCGTCCCGCTTACCACCGACAAAGCGGCTGCGTCGGCCCTTCTCTCCGCCATCGCCAATCATATGCAAACGGCCTCCCAACAACCGGATCGGGCATGATCTGTTGATCCCCTTTGGCTTTCCTGCTCCGATGTTCGCACCTAATGAAATGTTTCTTGACTATAACCTTATATGGTAATATTATAACTACATGCAATACGAGGTCAAAATCAATAAGAAAGCCCTCCGTGGGCTTGACAAGCTTCCCACAAACGTTCGTAAGCTATTGTTTTTATTGATTGAAGACCTTATAGCAGATGGCCCGATACAAAAAAGTTGGCACAATTTTTCACCCTTGGGTAACAATACATACCACTGCCATTTGAATTATCGCTATGTGGCATGCTGGACTTGTCGGCAAGGGGAGATGGTAATTGAGGTGTATTATGTTGGCTCTCGTGAAAAAGCCCCGTATTGAGATATCCCTTCAAGGTGAGCAGGTTGATGAACTCATCGAATGGATTAAAAAAAGATTCGAAGTGAGTATTCTGACATCAGACGCATCCGAGAGTATTGCTATCGAAGAAACTGATTTCTGGAAAGAAATGCAGTCTAACAGAATCGGCAACCTTCTTTCCGCTGCCCGGCTCAAAGCGAGCCTGTCACAATCACAACTCGCCGATAAGCTCGGTGTCCGCCAAAACATGATCAGTGACTACGAAAGGGGCAAGCGTAGGCTTTCGCCGGCAATGGCAAAACGGATAGCTGAAATTCTTCACGTCAAAGTTGAAAGACTTTCTTAGCACATGGTTTCACAAATACCTTGACGCGTCCTAAGGAACTGGATTCCGGCTTTCGCCGGAATCCAGAAATGCGAGCACCGGAACACGGTTCAATTGGGCAACATGTCACCGAATTTACGAAACAGAGTGCTTAGTGCGAACAAATGTTAGGATGGGAGGGCGCCCTTTATATTTTTGCATTTCCGCATTTCGCCTCCAACCCGCATCTCTCCGAACACATTTCCCCTTGACAGGCAAGAACATTGTCTCTATGCTTTTACCTGAAAAAAGGAACACCTATCCCAACAACCACGCGCCCGAACCACGTCCCTCCATACAGGACCGGTCGATGGCCGTGAGCGACCCATCGGGCAACACTTCAAGAGGTGAATCGACATGTCCGATCATTTCATGGCGCAGATTTTGCTCTCTCTCTCTCTCTCTCTCTCTCTTTACGCTTTTCAACGCTAAGGGGATTTCCTTTATCCTGTCTCCATATGCCCCGGTGCGTGTAAGTGCGGCGGGATTTTTTTGTATACCCGAAAACGGGTTACGGCCGCCTGCAGCGCCATTTGCGCAAGCAATGATATTTCACCGCTCGGTTCGCTACCTATGGAGGACGCTGTGAAAGATGATCATAAGACAAACAAGGAGTTCGACCATGAAGTCGAGGAATTGCGATCGCAAAATGCCGATCTGAAAAATCAATACCCGGGAATATATCGGCTGAGCTTGGGGCCGAGGAGGCCCGTCGCTACGCCGAAAGTATTGTGGAGACGGTTCGAGAGCCCCTTTTGGTCCTGGATGCGGACCTGAAGATCATCTCGGCAAACCGCCACTTTTACACCACCTTTAACGTCATTCCCTCTGAAACGATTGGATGTTTCATCTATGACCTTGGAAACAACCAATGGGACATCCCCGTACTTCGGGAACTGCTTGAAGAAATCCTTCCTGAAAAGCAGGCATTCGACGACTTTGAGGTTGCCCATGATTTCCAGGACATCGGCCATAAAGTCATGTTGCTCAACGCCCGCCAAATATATCGGAAAGACATCGATGTCAAGATGATCCTTCTCGCCATTGAGGACATCACCGAGCGCAAGCGACTGGAAGCGTTATTAACCGAGTCTGAAGAGCGCTACAGGCGTCTTTTTGAGACCGCGAGCGACGGGATCGTGCTTCTCGAAAAAGGCGAAGGGAAGATCACGCATGCCAATCCGGCCGCCGAGAAGATGTTGGGCTATACCACAAAGGAGAGCATCGGGAATAA
>Ga0172370_10008003_pt1 | contig 12802 bp, 17 predicted proteins | sample LakKiv5m_FD_114538 | JGI IMG/M metagenome (GOLD analysis project Ga0172370, IMG submission 114538) | Freshwater microbial communities from Kabuno Bay, South-Kivu, Congo - kab_022012_11.5m | ecosystem: Environmental > Aquatic > Freshwater > Lake | place: Democratic Republic of the Congo...
GGAATTCGGCAAACGGTTACGGCCATCCCGCACAAGCGGCTCAACAGTGTTCAAGGAAATCCGGCCAAGAGAGAGAAGCGCCTCGTAACATTGGCGTTATGACGGAGGGAAAGGCTGTCTTAGGCAAGATATGGGAGTTTTTGGGGTGGGGTCTGGGGAGGGCCTTTTTGCAAAAAGGCCCTCCCCAGATTCTCCTCACCTCTTCACCTCTCCTCTCCCCACCTCACTTCACCCCACAGGTGACCTATGGCGCGTGATTTTGGAGGCGGAGTCGATGTCGGCTCCTGCACGACAAAAGCGGTTGTAGTTGATCGAGAGGAGCGCATTCTCGGCAGTCATGTGCTTTATTCGGGCACGGATTTCGAGGTTGCGTCCGAAGAGGCGTGGGCGGAGTGTTTAAGGGCCGCGGGCGTCAGTAACGAGGATGTCACCTCCATTGTATCCACCGGATACGGGCGGCGGAGTGTGCGTTTCGCTTCAGCCAGTCGAACGGAGATTTCTTGCCATGGACGTGGCTGTCTTCATTTCTTTGCCGGCCCTATAACGGTTGTGGACATTGGCGGGCAGGACAACAAGGTGATAAAGATTGACAAAGACGGGCACCGAGTAAGCTTCAAGATGAACAGGAAATGCGCTGCCGGCACCGGCGCATTTCTTGAGGAGATGGCTTTGAGGCTGCGGCTCCCGCTCGGAGACCTGGACGGCCTCGCCCGAAACGCTGAAGGTGAGGTGGCGCTAGGGAGTTATTGCACGGTCTTCACCGCTACCGAAGTTCTGGAGAAGATCAAAGCCGGGCATCGGGTTGATCGAATCGTCCGGGGGCTTTTCCATTCCGTTGTGAAGCGAATCCTGGAAATGGAAGTTCTCTCAGACACCGTGGTGCTCACCGGCGGAGTGATCGAGCACAATCCGTTCCTCGCGGAACTCATCAAACAGCACACCACAAGCCCGGTCCGCATACCGTCGCATCCGCAGATAACCGGCGCGCTCGGAGCCGCTCTGTATGCTCTGGAGGAGGAGTAGCGGAGCAAGAAATGTGGGGAGACCCTTTTTGTAAAAAGGGTCTCCCCACGCCCCTCCCCAAAAACTTCCATGTGATGCCCCATCTCTCCGGCCCGCGATGGACACGCATGAGGGGAAATGGTTTACATTGAAAGGGATTATCAATGCGCAAGAAAGACCGGGAAATTACCGATCCGGCGCTGATACAAACTATGCTTGCAAGGGCGCAGGATTGTCATATCGGCCTCAGTCTGAATGATGTTCCGTACGTCGTTCCGGTCAATTTCGGTCACAAAGACAATCGAATCTATTTTCATTCCTCGATTAACGGAATGAAGATCGACATACTGAGACATAACAACAATGTCTGTTTTGAAATGGAATGTGACGTAGAGGTGGTCCCCGGAGAGACCCCTTGCGACTGGACCACGAAATACTACAGCATCATCGGATTCGGAAAGGCCCATATTGTTGAAGATTATTCCGAAAAATTAGAAGGGCTCAGCATCATTATGGAGCACTATACTGGAACAGCGTCCCACAAATTCCCCGAGCAAAAGGTCAACAAGGCCGCCATCATCAGGATCGACATCGAGAGCATGACTGGCAAGAAGCTGGGGTATTGATTACATGGCTTGACCGTGATGTCAGGTCAAAGGGCGCTTGCTCCAGATCCCGCATCAAAACGCATGACACCTTCTGTCGCTTCGATAAACGAAGCTAGCGGCGTCCGGGCCACCCATTGATCGTTGTCCAGCTCCAATCTTGCATCTTGTGTTTATGGGTGGTACATTGTATGTACCATACACGTCATGGCCGGAGGATTAGATGATCAAAAAGCTCACCAAGCATGGAAATAGCCTGGCCTTAATAATTGACCGGCCTGTGTTGGAATTGCTCAAGATTGATTCCGATACCCCGTTGGAGATCTCTACCGATGGACAAGTCTTGCTAGTCTCTCCAGTCAGAGGCAAAGAGCGTCAACGTAAGTTCCGGAAAGCCTTGCATGCGGTCAATCGAAAATACGGCCATATGCTCCAGCGCTTGGCAGAATAAAACGTGGATATCGTTTTCCTCGGTCTGGATGAAGTTTTGGAAATCCATCGCGATCAAATTCGACGGTATGGGGGCTTGACCGGCGTTCGTGATTTTGGCCTTTTGCAGTCGGCGATTTCCATGCCCTGCGCCACGTTTGAAGGAGCTTATCTCCACCAAAGTCTCCTCGAAATGGCATCCGCCTACCTATTTCACCTAGTCCAGAACCACCCATTCTATGATGGCAACAAAAGAACCGGCGCGGTGGCTGCGATGGTTTTCATGGAAATGAACGGAATTGACATAAGGGCAGACGAAGAAGCCTTTGAGCAGCTCGTGCGAAATGTGGCCGCTGGAAAGGCTGACAAGAAGGCTATTACAGCCTTTTTCGAAAGAAATGTCTAATTGCGGTCATCGTGGGTCAAGCCGTTCACAAAGAACTCGGCTACATTTCGCGTCCCACCGGGTTCCAGCCTACTAACCTCCTGTCGCTTCACAACCCGGACGCGGTGGCGTCCGGCCCAACCGCCCAAACGCGTCGCAGAATGAACCCCGAACTAAGAGGTGACTCACAGTCGGCGGGCACAGCCCGCCCTACGAGAATCGCATTCCAAATGAATTGGTAGGGCCCGGCCTCCCTGCCGGGCCGAACTTGTTGATTTGTATGCGCAAAATGTGCCGGCACGGAGGCCGGCTCCTACCAATTTTGAAGGATCGCTCTTCACAATCGGACAGTAATTTTGGCAATCCCTATATTGTGGGGTGCAGGGACTCGGCTGCTGGGCGCCAAGGACCTGCGTTTTGGGAGGTTCGCGCTGTCTTCCTGTAATACGAACTTGCATTCAAGTTGAAGCTCCCAGACTACCACGCCACATTTGTCGCCCTCGGTCGAGGCATGCCTCGCCCCTACACGGGCGCGGTTTTCTTACCAGGTTGATCGCAAATTGGTATAACACCAAGAAGCACGGACCTGGAAACCAGGTCCGTGGCGCCCAAAGCCAGCCTTGGCAACTGCCGCGCGTATTTGTCTTTGGGTAGAGGCATCGGCGCAAAAGGCCGGTGCACTCAGCGGACTCTGACTCCCCAGCCGCCTCTGGGACCGACACGCACACCCACGCCTCCGGCGCGGACCGCCACACCGCCACGAGGCCCGACCCGCACTGCCACCCCGGGGCCACCATAAACGCCGTACCCGTATCGCCGATAAGGATAGTATGGGGCGCCAACATAAGTGCGGACCACTGGAGCGGGCTCGACATAGGTGACTGCGGGAGGCAGCGCTTCAATCCCAGGCACGTATGCCGCCACTACCGGCCGGATTTGAGACCCCGTGACCCATCCTTTTGCAGGCATGTCGATCTCGGCCCAGTTGTTCCGACTCCACACGCCGGTAAGCCGCAGGCGCTCACCCATGCGTACGCATCCGACAATTGCATACCCGGTTCCCGGTCCGCTTCTCACCCGGAGGCAATTCTCAGGTCTGTCTATGGAGACGACCACTGCGCTCGGGTAGTTCTGGGCTTCGGCTTGGAAAAAAGAGGCCATTGTCATCAAGAGCGCCAAGCTGCCTATAACCACTATTGAATGCCCTGGTCTCATGCTGCGATACCTCCTCGTGGTGAAAGTTGCGGTGCACGGTTAGCGGCGTCTCTTTTTGAGGCGGGACAGACGACCCCGATTCGGCCGTCCATTTACTTTAGACTCCGGGATTTGATAAACGTTTATCCGCGTTTCATTGTTTCTTCCCGGGCGGCACGGACCTGCGGTTTGGTAGGTCCATGCCGACTTCTTGTAACACCAAGAAGCACGGACCTGGCGGTCAGGTCCGTGCCGCCCAAAACCTGAATCGGACTTCAGCCTGACCTATTGCCCTTCTTCAGCGGCCGGGAAATGATTTTCAATAATCTCTTGGACTTCTCGGAGCCATTGTTCGCGCTGCTCGGGACTGCTGACAACTACCATTGTAAACATTCTCCGGTAAAAGCTCTTTACCCCGCAAAGGCCGAAGATGCAGTCCTTCCACAACCTCTCCAGCGGATCGCCGAAGGCCTCCAACTCCCTTTTCATTGGTGTGTTGGAGGTGTTGAACACGATGGCGACCTTGGTTTTAAGCAATCCCATGGGGACGCCTTCACCGCTGTCTCCTTCCAGGAATTCATAGGCCACTCCAGGCCGAAAGACTCTATCGATCCATCCTTTCAATATCGCAGGCGGCTGTCCCCACCAGTTGGGATGAACGATCACAATACCATCTGCACTCGAGAGTTCCGCGCAGTGTCTCGCGACAACGCTGTCCAAGGAAGCGCCCTTGGGAATCTCTGCCTCTGCGAGGATGGGATCAAATGCTTCCTCATGGAGATCATGAAACATTACTTCATGTCCATTGTTCCGCAATGTTTGTACGGCAGTGTCGGCAATGGCTTTATTGAGGCTGCCTCTACCAGGATGCGCATAGATAACAAGTACGTTCATTAGGTCAGTTCCGTGTCCACAGTCATGGTTTGGGTTCCGGACCCAAGCTTATGCGTTTGTGTTTCTGCCCAACTTTCTCATGATTGGACGCAGCGCGTGAGCGAGTTCTTCGGGCCTTTGGGAACCAATAAGTAAGTGCCTGCCCTTGACAAACTCGAGTTTCAAGCCTCTGTTCCCACTGACGTTGTATGCGTTCCCGCGCCAGCCGTATCTTATCCCCCATCCACCATATTGAAGGATAGGCCGGTACGTCACCACGGTAAATTCTCTTATTGACTCCAGCGGTATTCGCTTGAAGGAAAAATGAAGCGGGTAGAATCTAATGTACAGACCGTCATCTCGAACTTCCGTTATCAATTTCATGACGTAGATAAGGTACGCAGTGCCGATCATTACCAAAACGCCGCCTGCCAGAACCGCCAGAGCGACACCCTGGGACTTCCAGGACACAGGGGGAGCAGGGGACCGGAACACCATTACAGCCGCCCATCCGCAGGCTGCAAGGGTCACGGCAAGGCCCGCAATCGTAACGAGCCAGACAAAAGGCTGACGAAACTGCTGAACCTCTCGAAAGATGACGCGATCTGGTACGGCATGGTTCATTGCTCACCCCCCGAAATCACTCTAAGCGGTTGAGAGCCAGCTGACAATCAGATATTATGTTGCTCATATTACATAATAGACGTCGCTAGCAACAAAGTCGAGCGGGGGCAGAATCAATGAAACTTACCGGCGACATGCTGAGCCGCTTCATAGAAAGCCAGATATTTTTCCCGGACCCTTTTCTGATATGCACGCCCGCTGAGGCGGTGCTCGATTATGAAGACGTCCGGTTCGAAGCGGCCGATGGTGTTCGCCTACACGGCTGGCTTGTTCCCGCGGAGGATAACTCCCCGCTCATGTTGTTCTGCCACGGAAATGCGGGGAACGTGTCTCATCGCGTAGACAATATTCGCCGGTTGCATGATATTGGGCTCAGTGTCTTCATTTTTGATTATCGCGGATACGGGCAGAGCAGCGGTCGCATAACAGAAGCAGGTTTTTATCTCGACGCCGAAGCCGCGTACGCTAAGGCAAGGGAGTATGCGGACGGGGCAAGTCTCAAACTCGTCTTATTCGGCAGATCACTAGGCGGCATAGCCGCGGTCCATCTGGGGGCCCAATACCGAAGCTCGGGGCTGATACTCGAATCAACCTTCACGCATATGGCTGGGATGGCCGCAGTGCATTTTCCTCTGCCTGTTCCGGCAAGCCTGCTGCAGAACCGGCTGAACGCCTTGGACAAGATCGGCCATATCAAGGCCCCGATTTTGTTTTTTCACGGCGATCTGGACGCCATAGTGCCTATCGGCCTTGGTCGCGAACTCTTTGATGCGGCAAAGGCGCCGAAGGAATTCATTACCATTTCGGGAGCCGAGCATAATGACACATATTTTGTGGGCGGGAGCCAGTATTTCAATAAGATAAGAAGCTTTGTAGATTCATTGCCCGTTGAGCAGGTTTGATTTGCCGGCTGAGCAGCGGGCAGGCCCTTTCGGCAAGGGGGATCCATGAAACGCTTTCTGAAAGATCTGTCATTGACCTATGCCGCAGGCAGCCTGGGGGCTTTGGCCAACACTCTGGCAGCCTGGCTTTTCGGAGTGCTGGGAATAACAGCCGGTCTTGGAGTTCAGTCCGCTCCCGCGCTTACCGTGGGTTTTCTCTATCCGCGGCTTGTGTGGGGAGGCTTGTGGGGCTTCCTGTTCCTCCTGCCTTTTCTCCGGAGATCGGTGGTATGGAGAGGCATTATCTATAGCCTGGGGCCCACCGCGGTGCAATTGCTTGTGGTCTTTCCTTTCAAGGTTGGCAAAGGATGGCTGGGCCTTGACTTAGGGACCTTAACTCCGCTGTTCGTCATTTTCTTCAACATCGTGTGGGGCGTCTGTGCAGCGGCCTGGCTCCAACTCGCAAGTGGAGAAGGCCCCAGATAAATGGACCGATTGACAGTTTTTTGCCCCTAGGGTAGAAAAAACTATGACCCACCAAAATGACCCTGATGTCAGGTTCCTCATGGGGAATGAGGCCATCGCAAGGGGTATCGTCGAGGCCGGCTGCTCAGTTACAGCGGCTTACCCCGGTACGCCGTCCTCTGAAGTCCTCGAATCCCTTGTTCGCTGGAAAAAAGAGCTTAAGCACCCTATCTACGTGGAATGGTCCGTCAACGAGAAGGTGGCGTTTGAGGTCGCTTACGGCGCTTCTCTTGGCGGGGCACGCGCGGCAGCGGCCATGAAGATGGTCGGGCTGAATGTTGCGTCGGACCCTTTCCTGAGCGCGGCGTACCTTGGAATTCGAGGGGGACTGGTAGTAGTGGTCGCGGACGATCCGGGACCTCATTCCAGCCAGACTGAACAGGATAGCCGGTTTTTCGCGTGGTTCGCTAAGGTTCCTGTTTTGGACCCGGGAACTCCCACGGAAGCCCTGGAGATGACGCTGAAAGCCTTCGAGCTTTCGGAAAAGTACCAGGTGCCGGTCCTATTGCGACCCTGCTTGAGAGTGTGCCATGCCAGGCAAAATGTCTCCTTGAATACCCCGCGGCCGCCCGCATCCGTGGGCCCGTTCAAGAAAGACTGGACCCGCTGGGCCGCTATACCCAAATACAGATTGACACTTCATCGGGAACTGAATGAAAAGCTGGTGAAGATCGAACACGAAGAACCTGAAACCCGGCCGATCCTTCTAAATGAAGGAGCAGGAAACACCACGGCGCTGATCACCTCCGGCTCGGTGTCCTCGCACGTGCGGGACATAATAGCTTCCGATACGCGACTCCAGGGCATCGACGTTTATAAGGTGGACCTGCCCTTCCCCGCGCATCGGGCGGCTCTACAACAAATAGTTGACGAGCATGAAAGGACGCTGGTACTGGAAGAAACCTACCCTGTCCTGGAGTTGCAGATAAAGGACCGACGTAAGGTTATCGGCAGGCTTTCAGGGGATGTGCCTTCGCAAGGCGAACTTGTACCCGAGCTTGTGGAAGAGATCATTCTGAGCACTGCCGGAGAACGACCTGTCCAGCGAGAAGCCCCTGCCATCAAGCCAAGACGCCCATCGCTTTGTCCGGGATGCCCTCACAGGCCCGCGTTCTATATGATGCGACAAGTGTTCGATCAGGCGGTCTATGCGGGAGACATCGGATGTTACACCCTGGGAATAAACATGGGAGCAGTGGACACGTGCCTCTGTATGGGAGCTTCCATAGGCATGGCAGGCGGCCTGGCGAGGGCGCCGCTTACCGAGGGAAAGACCAGAGTTGTGGCTACCATTGGGGATTCGACTTTTTATCATGCGGGTGTGCCTGCTCTGGTCAATGCGGTTCATACAAGAGCGCGATTTGTCCTCATCATCATGGACAACAACATCACAGCCATGACCGGCGGCCAGCCAACGCCTGCGCAGGATTTTCTGGCCGACGGATCGCCGGGAAAGGCCGTTGACATGGAACGGCTGGTCCGAGGATGCGGGGTGGACTTTCTGGAACTTGCCGACCCGTATGACGCCAAAGCGATGAAAGAGACCCTGGAAAGGGCGAAGAGCCACGCTTTTGACGATGACCAGGGCGTTGCGGTAGTTATCGCTCGACGCCCTTGTGTGCGGGCCCCGAAGATTGAGCTGCCTTCGGATAGATTTGAGGTCGGCGATGCCTGTGACCTTTGCATGAGCTGCATCAAGGATCTTGAGTGCCCGGCCTTCCGATACGTGAAAAGCGAGAAGAGGATGGAGATTGATGCAGACATGTGCGCAGGTTGCGGCTTCTGCGTCCAGGTGTGTCCCTCGCAGGCTATTAAGGCAAAAGGGGCTTGATTATGGTTGAGCTGGTTTTGTGCGGTAGAGGTGGTCAGGGGATCGTCTTTCTGACTCGACAAATTGGACAGATTATTGCCTCGAAAGGGTTGAGCGTAATATCCTCCGAGACCCACGGCATGGCGGTCCGCGGTGGTTCCATCAACAGCCACCTGAGGGTTGGCGAATTTTTTTCTCCATTGATCCGGTCAGGACATGCTGATTTTCTCATTTCTCTAGACGCAACAGAAACGGCTAACAACAAGCATTACCTGAAGCCCGCCGGCCTGATCGTCGAGAACTCGACCCTGCAGGACGAAACTGGGACCAAACGGATAGCGGCAGCGAGCCTTGCCAGGGAACTCGGACGGGTTCAGCTTGAAAACGTTGTGCTTCTAGGGTACGCCGCCTGTGTTGAGGGATTTCCCGTCACTGCGGAAGAGATCCGTGCTCACCTGAATAAGGAGCCGAGAGAGAGCGTCCGATCGCTGAATCTTAAAGCCCTACAAGCCGGAATAGATGCGGCATGAAGGAGCCTTGTTTGCCGATATCAGCAAGATCGAGGGCATGAGGGTCGTGTAGCCCTCTTCCATTCCGGGTTAAGGTGTGAAACGGCCTTCTGCTCGCCTTTCTCCCCTTGACCTCATTGGCCAAAACCTTTACCCTGGAGTGAAGGTATTTCGAGGAGGAGCCGTGGGGATTGAAGAAGTACTCTTGGGGTTAGCGGACCGTGTGTTGGATTTCGATGAGGCTTCTCTTGCCCAACTCCAGGAGAAGTACCTGAAAAAAGTGTCCGAGTTCTCGCCGACGCGAGACTGGGAACGGTCCATCGTGGTATACTTCTTGATAAACTCGGTGAGGGTCAAGAACAAAATATTTAATGAAAAGGTGAAGGGGTCAAGGCCGCCTGAACCTACTAAGCCCTCAAAAAACCTACTTAAAGTTGTCAAATAACTTGATTCAACGGCAATTTTGTAGGAACTATAGCTACTTATAGCTGAAGATGCAATTCTGAGAAAAAGGAATGTTTTTTCAACTTGATTTTGCTAGCAAAAAAAGTATAATGTAAACGGAAATACCCGAGGCGGTTGGAATAAACGCAGCTAGAACTAATTAGATAAGCACGGATTACGCGTGTCGGCATCAGAAGTCCCTTTCGGGACTATTCATGCCAAAAGGAGATTCGTCATGCGAAAGATGTTGGCGGTGCTGATAATGACTGTCGCGGGACTGACGCTTATGGCGGGGTCAGCTCCTGGACAGTGGTCAGTACAGGGTAGTTATGGGGGTGGTGACGCATCTTCTTTGATGGAGACGCCCACCGGAGGCTTTGGAAATCAGCCGAGCGTGTACTATCCGTATTGGCAGAATTACCTAGACAACTTGCAGCGTGAGGGGGGCTATTACTCCGTGACCGGCAGCTATCCCGGTTCCGCGCCGATGACCAGCTACTATCCGGCTTCGCCCTCCGGCGACGCAACTTCTCCTCGGGCAACTGAGTCCGGTATGTATTACAATCCATCGGACTACTATTCCACTTATGGCGGACAGGCGCCGGCCGGTCAGGCCTATCAGCAGCCTCAAACCTATCAGGCCCCCAGCGGTCAGGCGTACTATCAGAGCCCGGCTCCAACTACGCCACAGACCACGGCAGCCCCTCAAGGGGCCACGGGAAAGAAAAGAAGATTGAGTGCGAAGCGCCAGGCAGCGGAAGCCGCTCAGCAACAGGCTTATGCCCAACAACAGCAACAGGCTTATGCGCAGCAACAGCAGGCGTATTACCAGCAACAACAGCAGGCCTATGGACAGCAACAGGCCTATGGGCAGCAACAACAGGCATATCAGCAACCTGGCGGTTACCCTGCTGGCTATCAGCAGCAGGCCTACGGCCAGATGCAACCACAAACTGCTCAACCACAACAGGCATCAGGGCAACAAGACCCATTGAGTTCCGATCCGCTGGTCAGATCCGCTCAACAAAAGGCTTACGAGCGAGCGGTTGCTCGTCAGCGAGCGGCGGAACTGGCGGCACAGCAGCAGGCAGCGGCACAGGAACTTCAACAGGCTCAGCAAATGATGCAAACTGCGCAGCAAAAAGCGGCAGAGCAAGAGCGCCGGCAGGCGGAGCTCCGTGAGGAATACCACAAGAAGGCTCTGTCAGAAGCGTACGAAGGCCTTCGAGCAGCCCAGCAAAGATACTATGAGCTTATGGGAGTTTCCGGCGAAAGCGGCCCTGCCGCAGGCGGTTATCAGGCCAGAGCGACGCCTCAAGCTCCGGTCCAGCCGGGCGCTGCCGCGCAGTACCCGCAGCCGGTGCAGATGCAGCCTCAACCGTACCCACAGCCCGCCGCGGCGCCCGGACAGGCCTACCCCGCTCCGGCTCAAGGTTACCCGGCCACTGCCGCAGCTCCCGGAGCGCCACTGCAAATCATGCCTCAGCAGGCCCCTCCGGGCCAAGCCACTCCGCTGCAGGTGCAGCCCCAACAGCAGCAGGCTGAAAGTGGCGGAGGTTTTTGGTCCACCTTGAAGGAGATTTTTGCTCCACCGACCACCAGCGGCCCCCCGCCTCAGCGCGGGATGTTTGACAGGGATAAGTCTCGATGGTCGGATTGAGCCGAATAGTGGATCGCGGATTTGCATGCGAGTCCGGCCTCTGGCCGGACTTTTTGTTTGGGATCAAATTTGAGGGAATATGGCAGTTCTCGACAGTAATCACGGATTGACTTATGGGTGCCACTACTGGCTTGTCCAGCATGCGATCCCATTCAGACAAAACTCTTGAGAATCCCTATAATATCGACTTCGGATGGGCACAACAAAAAGGCGAATCGCATCACGTGCGTGAACGGTTCGCCTTCCGTCATTATCGCGCCTTTTCTTCCGACCCGTCTTGTCGGTAGGTGAGCTGAATCATTTCGTTCAGAAAGCGTTCAGGGTTTTCCATAGCTACCTTGGGAATGACAAATTCGTATTGCCCGGTTCGTTCCATTACCAATTTGAGTCCATGGTGATAATTCTGGAAGATCTTGCGACACACAATGAGTGCTTCTTCTGAACCGTTGAGCACGCGGCGGATCAATTCGTAGAGGGCGTCGTCGGCAAAGCGTATCCTCAGTCCGTAGAGGCTCTCGAATTCCTTTTCAAAATCATGGATCTCGCCGTCCACCCTTATATATCGCCGGTACATGGTTTCCGGCACGATCCCCTGAGATACGGACGCGTCTACAACAGCTTCCAGAGCCGCTCCGGTCAAGGCCCGACCGAAGGATTTCTCAAGTTCCTTGCCCCGCCTCTCGAGTTCTGCCAGTAATTCGGCACGCTCCTGCGCGTCGATTTGGTCGAATACCTCACATCGAGATGGATGCGACTCATCGTCCAGAATCTCCTGCAGCAAGATTCTGGGCTTGTCCACCAACTGTTCTGTAACGGTGAAACGTTTCACAAAAGTCGATGGAAGTGTCCGCTCAAACCCGACCAGGATTTTTTCCATCACGCTTATGAGCGCTCTGGCCCCTGTCTTTTCGTTGTGAGCCAAGCCGGCCATACGCTTCAAAGCGCCGTCCGCGAACCGGATATCTATGCCGTAGGATTTGAAATCCTGTTTCTTGGCTGTTACAACGGAAGAGTATCTGTTCTTTAGGATCTGATACAGGTCATCCTCGTCGAGATCTTCCAGGACAGCTATGACCGGGAGACGTCCCACGAATTCGGATTCAAAACCGTACTCGATGAGATCCTCGGCCTTCACCTCGCGGAGCAATTCAGTCCTGTCCTCTTTTACTTTCAACGTCGCACCGAAGCCCAGTCCCTTGCGAGTGAGCCTCCTGGAGACAATCTCGTCCAGTCCGTTAAAGGCTCCTGAGACTATAAACAGGATATCCCGGGTGTTTATGGTGCGTTTCAGACGTTTGCCGGTCTTTTGAAAATGAGCCGCGGCCTCCATAAGCGAGACGGGATCGTGCGCGACTTTAAGGTCAACCTCCGTTTCTTCCATGGGCTTTAGAAGATTTCGCTGCACGCCCGAGCGCGACACATCCAGACCAATGATATTGCCGGAAGAGGCTATCTTGTCTATTTCGTCTACGTAGATTATCCCGTAGCGCGCCTTTTCGATGTCTCCATCAGCCTCCTGAACCAGATCGCGCACCAGGTCCTCGACATCCCCGCCAACGTATCCGGTCTCGCTGAATTTGGTGGCATCGCCTTTGACAAACGGCACTCCCAATTTGCGGGCGATCAGCTTGATGAGGTAGGTCTTGCCCACGCCGGTGGGACCGATCAAGATGATGTTGTTCTTGATCCTGCCAAGTCCTTCACGGTCCTCGCTATCTCCTTTTTCCTGAAAATATCGAATCCGATTGAAATGAGTGCATATTTTGGTGGCCAGCATCTCCTTGGCCGCGTCCTGGCGGATCACGAAGCGATCCAGGTACTCGTGGAGTTCAGCCGGTTTCATATCGAAACGGATTACAGA
>Ga0172370_10008006_pt1 | contig 12796 bp, 16 predicted proteins | sample LakKiv5m_FD_114538 | JGI IMG/M metagenome (GOLD analysis project Ga0172370, IMG submission 114538) | Freshwater microbial communities from Kabuno Bay, South-Kivu, Congo - kab_022012_11.5m | ecosystem: Environmental > Aquatic > Freshwater > Lake | place: Democratic Republic of the Congo...
AACACCGAAGGCAATCTGAACGGCGACGGCTCTACGGCGGCGAGTACATGGACTCAACAGAAATCCACAATCAAGAGCTGCTCCAGGCCGCTTGAGCCATGACAGAAAATAGCGGCACCCATTCGGAATGCAGGTAGCCTGGCCCACTATTGAAGCCGTCGCAAAGACCGAGGCTATCGACCTGTGGGTTCTTTTTCCGCTCGGCGTAGCGGTCAATCGTATGCTTACCAAAGACGGCCAAATCAGCGAGAAGTGGAAGCGCAAGTTGGATGACATGTTCGGGCGAGGCGATTGGTACGAGACCTTCTACCGCGCGAATTCGCAACCCTCACTCTTTGATGAAGGCACGAAGATGCAAAAGACGGCCGAGTTCGCCGATATCCTGACCTACTACATCGACCGATTGAAAACCATCTTTCCCTACGTTGCTGAAAATCCTTTGCAGCTCTACAATTCGAAAAACAACCCTCTTTACGCGCTCTTCTTCGCAGCCGGTAATCCTAAAGGCGGCAAGATCGCGGTTAAGATAGCGCGGCACATCCTGCGGACCTGAAGTATGGCAACGAAGTCAGCAATCGAATGGACCGACTCCACCTGGAACCCGATGACGGGATGCACAAAAATAAGCCCAGGCTGCATTCACTGCTATGCCGAGCGCATGGCCTTGCGCCTTCAGGCGATGGGGCAGGCCAATTATACTGACGGGTTCAGGATCACGATCCACGAACAAGCTCTCGCACTGCCTCTTCGCTGGCGGAAACCCCAGAGCATCTTCGTCAATTCCATGTCAGACCTCTTCCATAAAGCCGCTCCTTTTGATTTCATCCGCCGGATTTTCGCGGTAATGGAGAAAGCATCCTGGCATCGTTTCCAGGTCTTGACCAAACGTTCCGACCGGCTTGTCGAGCTTGCCCCATTATTGCCTTGGCCAGAGAACCTCTGGATGGGTGTGACGGTGGAAAACGCTGACTTCGCCTATCGCATCGATCATCTACGTATGGTGGATGCGGTCGTGCGGTTCCTGTCACTCGAACCGCTCCTCGGACCGATACCGGAGATGGACTTGTCGGGAATCGATTGGGTAATCGTGGGCGGGGAATCCGGTCCGAGGGCGCGACCTATGGAAGCCGAATGGGCGCGCGATGTGAAATGTCAGTGCAGAAAGGCAGATGTTCCGTTTTTCTTTAAACAATGGGGCGGGGCAAACAAAAAAAAAGCGGGGCGACTGCTGGACGGCGAGCTATTTGATGCCATGCCCGTTCCGCGAAAAAAACTGGCTTGTGGGTAATATAAGCAACCTTATTTGAAAGGACAATTGCAGCGAACAAGGCCTGCGCGCCGCATTCGCGCAGCGGGAGGATCTCCGTGACGGAAATTGCTTTGCTTCTGATCGCGCCTCTCGTGGGCATCCTATATTCTGTCGGAGAATATTTCGGCATCTGGGACAAGCTGACTGGAAGAGACAAAGCCATAGAAGGACTGAGCCGACTCAGAAGCGGTGCTGGTTTTCCGAAAAGCTTCATATATGACGATCCACAAGACAAAGTAATTTTTGAAGCTCTATTTCGGCGAATTAGGAGGCATTCTCTTTCGCAGGATTTGAGAGCTGCTCTGGAGAAGGAGAAGCCATCAATGATTGCCCCAGTGGGCGCCCCCTTTCATATTCAAGGTGTTCCCCAAGATTGGCCTCAAGACAGAAGAGCTTTCTATTCTGAAAATCATTATGTGCTTGTTGGTTTTGGAGCCCACAGAGAGGGCTCCGGGGGCTCCGGTAAGCGAGGCGTCGCCTACCCGGCATGTAGCTTAAAAGACCTGGATGATTGGCTCAAGGAAGAAGAGAGTAAGCGAAAATTCTATGTAGGAACGTTGATGGTGGCGATTTTGTCAACTTCTGTGATTCTTCTGCGGGCTTGTATGGCAGGGAAGCCATGATCGCCAAATTCTGTTTGTAATGAACAAGACCGTAAGGTAGTGGGTCAAACTGACCCACTACCTCTTTTTTACGTTGCTTTGCACTGCCACCTCTCGTATCGTATTATGAACCAAACTCCGTGATCCCCTTTTTTGACACATTGGGGGTGCTCTGATGCAATGCCGAAGGGTTCCGCGAGTGGGCGCAAATGGAACAGCGGTTCAGCTGCTGGGAGTTTCGGACGAGACTTGCATAGCCGATCACCCCGTTGAGGGCGGGTTGCCGCGCTACAGGCTGTACAAGGCCCCCGGCGGCTTCGGTTTCGGACCGACCTATGGCCTGATAATAGAGAGGTCTGGCGAAAGCACTTACACCGTGTGCAAATTCAATGACGCTCGGGATTGCTATTGCAACATGAACGTGTGGATACACCCCGATGATCTTTCAGGCATTTTGAGGCAGGCTTGTCAAAACGATCCGGACCTGGAAAAGATGCATCAGGAATTTCATGCTTGAGCTGGGTGAACTCAGTGCGGTGTTTTAGTTTCCTCCTTACGGCCCACCCCACCTTATTCGCTCTGCTGTGATCCGTTGTCTAGACCCCGTAGAGTTCACCGTACTTCGTGGACAGATAATCAATCAGATACTTGGGGTCCAAAGCTTCACCAGTGACGTGCCGGATCAGATCGCGGGGCAAATATCGTGACCCTTGGGAGTGAATGTTCCTGCGTAACCAGCCGAGAAGCTCACTGAATTCGCCTCGGCTGATCTGGTCTTCCAAATCAGAGATCTCCTCTTCGGCTTTGGCAAAAAACTGAGCCGCGTTGAGATTGCCCAGAGTATAGGTCGGAAAGTATCCTATCGACCCTGACGACCAGTGGACATCCTGCATGACCCCCGAAGAATGATCAGGTGGAGTCAGCCCCAAATAAGCGCGCATCTTTTCATTCCACGCGGCAGGGAGATCATCCACCTGCAAATCTCCTCGGACAAGTGCAACCTCCAGCTCAAACCGAAGCAGGACATGGAGATTGTAAGTGACTTCGTCAGCCTCCGTCCGAATCAGGCTCGGGGTTACCTCGTTGACCGACAGCAGGAAGCTTTCAAATGGGACGTTATGCAACGCGGCGAACTTGGCCTGAGCTTCGGGATAGAATCGTCTCCAGAAAGCCGCGGAGCGGGCCACCATGTTTTCCCACATCCTGGACTGAGACTCATTTATCCCGAGAGAAATCGGGCGGCAGAAAGGCGTCCCCCAATGTTCGAGCGGCAGTCCCTGGTGGTACAAGGCATGGCCGGCCTCGTGTATAACCGAGAAAAAGGCCTCGCTGAAAGAACTCTCTTTGTACCGAGTTGTTATCCGCACATCCCCAGGGCCGATCCCGGTCGTGAAGGGATGAGCCGACACGTCCAGTCGCCCCGCGTCCATGTCGTATCCAATGCGGATCGCGATGGCCTTTGCGAATGACTCCTGATCGGCGATTGAAAAACGCATTCGTTGGAGGGACAAATCGGGGACTCTTGCGCTTCCCTTGATTCGTTCAAGCAAATCGACCAGAGCCGGCCTGAGACGGGCAAAAATGGGTTCCAGGCTACGCGCGGTTTCACCTCGTTCGTAATCATCCAGGAGCGCGTCGTATGGCTCCTGTTCATATCCTAGAGCTTCGGCCTGCTCTCTCTTAAGAAAAACGATCCGCTCCAGGTAGGGCTTGAAAAGGCCCCACTCATTCTTTGGCCGTGCCTTCTCCCACGCGGACTGGCCCTCCGCTGATGCTCGTGCCAGCGCAACGGCAAGCTCTTCGGAAATCTTTACCGCGCGATCGTAAGACCTGCGCCATTCACGGATGTTCACCGCCTCAATGCTAAACGGATCATGCGTCAGTTCCGAACCCTCCACAACGGCAAGCATTTCACCGATGATCGGGTCTGTCACCATTTTGTGGCGCATCTTGGCGAGGATGGCCAATTGGCCGACTCGATGCGCGTGGCCCTTGGGCGGAATTTGCGTTCTCTGGTCCCAGTGCAGGACAGCTATTGCCGATCCCAGATAAGCCGTTTCCTTGCTGTGCGAAACCAGCCGTTGATAAGCTTCTGTAACATCCATTTAAGTCGCTCTTTTGGGAAGATGCCTGCAAACAGGCAATTCACTGGGGATGCTTTTGGTCGGCAAAGGTTCCCCTGGACCACCTTCAGGGAGACTCAATATTCCGGCAACATTGCCGCTTCCGTCGTCAGGAAGCGGCAATGCCGCCGGCGTATAGGAGTTTTTAAAGAGGGGTGCGGGGCCACTCGGCGTGGGGCCATATCTATCTTCGATTGGCCCCTCGATTCGTGAAGGCCTCGGCGGCATAAAGACTGGTTATCGCCCTGCGCGCAGCAGTTTTTGCAAAAAGGTCCTCCCCGCCGCTCTTTTCAACACTCTTGTCGGTTCATGATGGTGGCTGCGTAAGCCGCGCCGAATCCGTTGTCGATGTTTACCACGACCACACCCGGCGCGCACGAGTTGAGCATTGCCAGGAGGGCCGCGATGCCTCCGAATGACGCGCCGTAACCGACCGAGGTTGGAACCGCGATCACCGGCCTGTCAACAAGACCTCCGATAACGCTCGGCAAGGCCCCTTCCATACCCGCGACAGCGATGATGACAGATGCGGACCTCAACTTATCGTTGTTGGCCAAAAGCCGGTGAATGCCCGCGACTCCAACGTCGCAGAGGGTCTCCACTTTGTTTCCCAGAGCGTAAGAGGTTACCTTGGCCTCCTCAGCAACCGGCAGATCTGAGCTGCCTGCGCATACCACCAGCACGGTGCCGCGACCCTGTATTGGGATTTCGCCCGCGGAATATAAGAGTGTCCGAGCTACCGGATTATAGTCCAGGCCCGGAGCGTCCTGGAGGATTTGGACAGCCTTTTCCTCGCTGATACGGGTGATTAAAACCGTGTCCTGCCGGGTCTTGAGACTTTTCAGGATGGCGACTATTTGCTCGACCGTTTTGCCCTCCCCAAAGATCACCTCCGGAAAACCGAGCCTCAACGCTCGGTGGTGATCAACCGCGGCAAAACCCAGGTCCTCTGTCTGAAGATCCTGAAAGGCCCGAGCTGCTTCTTCCGGGGTAATGAGCTTGGCCCTGACGTCCTCCAACATGCTGATTATGCGGCGCCGATCCAATTGTTGTGTTCTCCTGAATTCATAGAGTTTAGTCCTTATGCAGAGCTGACGGGAAAAGGGCAGTGGTTTCCATCCGGATCAAGTGCGGAAGGGGTTGGGCGTACAAAGGAAAGCCCCGGAAAGGAGGATGAGAACCGGGGCTTCGCATGGGGAAAAGGTATGTTGAGCAGCGGGCTACGCCTCCCGCTGGTTGACCGCCGTTAAACCATGATTCTGATGACTTGTCAACAATAATTAAAGAAACTTCTAGAAAAAAAGAGATTTGATGAAAGGAAAAGATGAAGTAAATCATATAACATCCATATATTATTAGTGTTAAATTAATGACCTTATGACGTCTGCTTTTCCCAAAACCCCCACGATCTTCCCCCTGTCCACCACCGGAATCGTATAAATCTTCTTTTCCGCCATGATGCGCGCAACCTCTGACAAGTCCGTGTCCGGTGCCACGGTCACCGCGGGATGCGAGTAAATATCCCCCACTTTAGTGGCCGTGAGCCTTTTGAATTCCTTTTCAACGCGCCAGGGATTCTCCAGCGGGATCACTGAATCCAGAATTACGAATACGGTAGGAATGTGCAACGGCCTGTTCTGATTTACGAGATCAGATTCGCAAATGACGCCCAGAAGGTCCCCATCGTCGTCCACCACAGGCACTCCGTTGATGTGTTTTTCAGCGAGGATACGCGCGAGGTCCCGCAGGGAGGTCTCCGGTGTCACGGTGATCGCGTCCCGAGTCATCACGTCGGCTGCTTTAGTCATGATTCGCTCCTAGGATCATGGTTTCAGAACTTGGTACCCCGGCTTTGATCGGGAGAAGCCCCAATCCATATTTGCCTCTGACGCACGGCATGGCATAATTCTGTGTCCAAAGGAGGGGGCTTCCCCTTAAACAAGGAGGATACCATGAAAAGTTATCGAAAGGAGCTATGGTTCAATATCTCCAAGAGACGGGACTTAGTCAATATCACAGGCGAGGTGGAAAAAGCCGTTTCCGAAAGCGGTGTGAAGGAAGGTCTGGTCCTCGTGAATGCAATGCACATCACCGCGTCAGTCTTCATCAATGATGACGAATCGGGCCTCCATCAGGACTACGAAAAATGGCTCGAAACGCTCGCGCCGCACGAGCCCGTGAGTCGGTATTTGCACAACCGGACCGGCGAAGACAACGGAGACGCCCACCTCAAGAGACAAATAATGGGGCGAGAAGTCGTGGTGGCTATCACAGAGGGACGTCTTGATTTCGGAACCTGGGAACAGATCTTCTATGGGGAGTTTGACGGCCGCCGCCGCAAGAGAGTCCTGGTAAAGGTCATAGGCGAATAACTGTCGTTATACCAAAGCGCTTTCAAAGAAGTAAGACGGGGAGAACCTTTTTACAAAAAGGTTCTCCCCGTCTTACTTCTTTGAAAGCGCTTTGGTATTACACGCTGAAGCGCCATGCACAGAATTCTTCGTCCGGGACTCTGTCGGGGGGGCACCAGACGCATTCGGTCTTGATGCGAGGGTCTATAGCCTTGGCAAAGTTGGTGTACTCGACGATCCCGGCTGTTTTGCAAGGGTACTCCTGCATGTCCTTTCTGCGCCGTGCAGATTGGATTCGGCACTCGGTCATTGTAAATACAAGCGTTCCATCATCGCTCCACGTAGACGAGTGAGCGTTGATGCTGGCATAGATCCTTAGCTTCAGGGCTTTTTCCAGAGCCTCCAGCCCACCTGCTTCTCCGATCTCCAGATATTGACGGATCTTGTATGCTTCCATGTAAGCAAAATGGGACCAACAGGCGTCGTTGACGCACTTAGCCGCATCCGTCGTGAAGGAATCCTCGACCACTTGCAACCAGAGGCCGTCTCCGGTAACCCAGGTCTTTGCTATATCTGCAATGAGGAGCAGCAGTTCCTCTCGCGATTTGTTCGCCAGGACCCGCGGCACGCCTCCATCCATGTCGATGCCGAAATGAGTCGCAAGCCTTTCCGCGGCTCGCGAATAGTACGTTCGCAGAACGTTTTCGTCCAGCTTGACAGCGGTCTCGATGCCCTCGCGATGAACAATCTCGCTGAACCACATTCCGTAATGAATCAAAACATCTCCCATGAAGATGCCTACAAGTCTAATCAGCTCTTCCCTCGATAAATCAGTAATGTGTAGCGGCTTGTTATTCATCAGCGTCCTCTCACGCCAATTCGCGGTCAACCTGGCACCATTATTGAAAATCGGCAAAAACGCCGACCGGCACCGTAATATGGTGGTGGTGGCCGCGCCGAGGCTTGGCGCGCGCTATGCTTGCTGCCAGGAAAGCGAATCAATATTACCCATCATCGCGAGTCCGCTTGAAATGTCCTGAACGGCCCCCGCTCTTCTCCATGAGGCGGATATCCGACAGCACCATGCCTCTGTCCACGGCCTTGCACATGTCGTATACGGTGAGAGCCGCGGCAGCTACGGCTGTCAAAGCTTCCATCTCCACTCCTGTTCGTGCCGTGACCTTGACCCTAGCCTCGATTTCAATGGCGGACCGACCCCTGTCGGGAAAGAACTCGATTTTGACGGACGCCAAGGGAAGAGGGTGGGCGAGCGGGATAAGGTCCGGGGTTTTCTTGGCAGCCATTATCCCCGCGATGCGCGCGACGCCAAGAACGTCCCCCTTTTTTGCGCGGCCTTCAAGGATCAGGTCCAGGGTCTCCTTCTTCATGCGGACCTTACCGCGTGCGATAGCCTCACGGACAGTAACGTCTTTGTCGGCTACATCCACCATCAGCGCCTGACCCTTTTCATCAAAATGAGTGAAACCAGCCATGCCGCAGGCTCCTTGTGAGAGGAGAAAATTGCGGGGAGACCCTTTTTGCAAAAAGGGTCTCCCCGCACCCCTCTCCAAAAACTTCTATATCCTGTCTGCTGGGTAACTTCCGCTGCCGGCGGAAGCTACCCAGCAGACAAGATATGTTGTTTTCTCATTGAGGTACCGTGCAAACATTCTTGCACAAAAAAGCCTTTTCCACGTAAATTCGCTATCCTTCTTCTCCCAGCCTATGGGTAAGTGCGGCCGCGTGTGCGGGGAACCCTTCGTACCGGGCAAGGACCAGAGTCTTGGGGGCAAGGTCTTTGAAGCCTGCCGCGGTCACTCTTGAAAACGACATGCGCCGCGTGAAGTCTCTAACAGACAGAGCTGAAGCTGTTCTCGCGAACCCAGATGTGGGTAGAATCGCATTCGGACCGATGGAATAATTTGCCAGCGTGCCAGGCGTAAAAGGTCCCACAAGAACTTCCCCCGCGTACTTGATTTGTTCCAGCGTCTCTGAGGGATTTTCAGTCAAAATTTGAAGATGTTCCGGCGCGAACCGGTTGATGAAGTCAACAGCTTCCGTGATGTTTGGCGCCAGGACAACTCCGCCGCTTGAGCGCAAGACCGCCTCACAGAACGACCGCCGCTCCTCCGGCAAGCGGCTGACCAGTTGCGTGATCAATTCCATCGCCTTGGCTGCCAGGGAGGCATCGGTGGTTACGAGGAACGCGCTCGAATCAGGTCCGTGTTCCGCCTCGATCAGTAGGTCCGTGACAGCGGTCATAGGGTCCGCGGAAGAGTCAGCCAGGATAATGGCTTCGCTCGGCCCGGCAGGAAGACCGGTGTCCACTTCCGCTGAGAGGATTTGTTTCGCGGCCAGCACATAGCCGGATCCGGGGCCAACTATTTTGTCCACCCGCGGTATGGAATCGGTGCCGAATGCAAGAGCAGCTACCGCTTGGACGCCGCCCACAGCGTAAACCTCGCCAATGCCTATCATTCGAGCCGCAGCAATTGTCGCCCTGTCGGCCTTTCCGTTCTTATCCGGCGGCGTGACCACGACGATGCGCTCCACTCCGGCAACCTTGGCAGGAACTCCTGCCATCATCATCATGGAAGGAAATGAACCCTTCCCGCGTGGCACATAAAGGCCGACGGAAGCAATCGGAAGGACCTTCTCTCCCGCAATGATTCCCGGGCTGATTTCCATTTCCCAGGCAGCAGGCTCGATCTGACGTTCGTGGAATTTGCGAATGTTGCTTATGGAAATCCGCATGGCCTCGGTCAGGTCTGCAGGGAGTTCATCCACCGCTCGATCCATCTCCTCGGCCTTGACTCTAAAGCCAAAAGGTCTCATGTCCACGTGGTCAAATTGTTGGGTGAGTTCAAATACGGCAACGTCCCCACGCCGTCGGATCTCAGCTATCATCGGGGCCACCAGAGCGACCAGCTCGCCTAGGACCAACCCACCGCGACGGCACAGGTCGGCTCGTTCGCCAGGGCTCATTGCGGCAAGTTCAAAAAAGTTGACCTTCATCAGTGTCCTCAGCGCCTTGGGTGATTCTAAACAGTGACACATTGAAGTCTGGAGGCAATGTCGTGCGCACAGGGCGGCAGGGGCACGGTATGCCGGACCCTCACGCGCACACAATACCGCGCACTGAGTTGCTCTGTTCAATGGGCATTCGTTTCATGAACATCCCTATTTGCGACCATCAGCAAAAAATTAGCCAGGATCTGCTTGCCGGCGTTTTTCACCAGCGCAGGGTCGTTCGCCGTGTCCCAGCCTCTTTCAGGATGAAACGCGAGACCGTAAACTTTCTTTCCTGGAATCCTCATCAACTGTGCCTCTGACATTTCACTCCTGGCGAGGTTGACGAAGGGTGGAGGAACTACCTTGACCTCTTCGTAATGGCTCTCCATGACCTGGAAGACACCAGGATGCCTTGCCACACCAGCGAGAATCGGGTCTTCTTGCAGCGTGTGGAGCGAGACCAACCCGCGCTCCGCCGCAGCTTCCCTGGGGTAGCGCTCAGGATAACTCCCGGCGAATCGAGGATCAATAAAATCGACCGTCCCTCCGAAAGTGATCGCCAGAAACTGGTGGCCGCCGCATATGCCAAGCACAGGTACCTTGCTATCCGCGATGATCCGTTTCAATAGATCTTTGGCCAATTGCAGGTGAAAGCCGGCCTGCCCGTGGTACATGCGCCACGGGGTGGACTGCGGGCTCAAAATCAAAAAGTCCAACTCCGCGGAATCAAGGATGCTCGGGGCCAGTTCGCTGAAATGGACATAGCTCACTGCAACTTGCAGACTTCGTAACGAAGCGACCTCGTCCTGAAGCCTGTGAGTCAACGCGTCCCTCAACTCCCCATACCGTCCGGGATCGGGTCCGGCGAGTTCCAAATCCACCAGCAGACCGTTCAATTTATGTTCCCTGGGATAGAACTTTGAGATAAGCAAAATGCCGGCAAGGAAAAGGACCGCGAATACAAGGAGCAGCTTGACGGGACTCGTGAGCCGAGAGTTTCTCACAGTATTTCTAATGGCAGGATGCTTCACCACATCCCTGAATGCGGGAATCCCCACATGGGGTAAGGTCTGCGCAGGATCACCTTGTAAGCGTCACCGTCAGAGGCTCGAAACATGCCCTGGATACTCCCATCCGGATAAAGGAACCCCTGAAAGGTGTGGCCATCCTTGTCTCCGTAGATCTGGTTGCCGCGTATCTTGCCATTGATGCTGAATTTGGCACGGCCCAGAAAATTGCCACCCTCGACAATTCCGTAGATGTCTTCGCCATCCTGATGCGTGATTGTGACGCTGCCCTCGGCTCCGAAGATAGCGCCCGAGGCCTTTCCTACCCACTGCCCCCTGATGTCGTAAACCATATCGCGAGCGGCGGCACGAGCCGCGCTCGCCGACACGACTGCCGTCAAAACAAGTATTAACACGAGGATCGGCTTCTTCATAGCTGCATTTTACCATATTCCCACGGGAATTTACAGCCCGTTAGCGGGAAATACTGGCTGTGCGCCCAAGTTGGCGCTCTGGATTGTCCCCGTCTCATAGTCATATTCCCGGCAATTCTGAATCCCTGCAAGAGACTCTATTCGCGGAAACAAATTGTCGCTTCTTGTTCGAATCGGGCCAGATTCTCCCGCTCTCCCATGGCGATCAGAGTATCGTTGTCCTCTATCACGGTGTACGGGCCGGGGTTGAACACCATTTGTCCGTCGGTTTTCTTGACGGCAATAATGATCAGATTCAATTCTTTCCTAATGTCCGTATCCATGAGGCGTTTCCCGCTATAGGCCGATCGTTCGGCAACTTTGACTTCCTCCAGCTCCACATGCAGCCTGTTGTAGTCCATAGCTTCTTCCAGGAAGCTCATGACAGCGGGCTTCAGTATTCCCATGACCATGCGCATGCCGCCTATCTGATAGGGGCTCACGACTCGATTGGCACCCGCACGCATCAGTTTTGTCTGCGCCCCTTCCTCAGCGGCCCTGGCTATGATTTCCAAGTCGGAGTTCAGCACACGTGCGGTAAGAACCACGTAGACATTCGATGCGTCGGAATTCAGGACCGACACCAGACCCCTGGCCTTTTTGATTCCTGCCTTGACCAGCACCTCTTCTTCGGTCGCATCGCCGGGCGACAGGAAGTAGCCGATCTCCATGATCTTGTCCTGAACCTCGGGTTTATCCTCGACAACCACAAAAGGGATGCCTCGCTCATGGAGCCGACTGCATATCAAAGACCCCATGCGCCCAAACCCGCATATGATAAAGTGATCTCTGATCTTTTCCAAAGCCTTCATAGATCGCCGCCTCGTGATGATCTGTCTGACTTCGCCCTCAACGATCATTTTCGTACCAGTCAAAAAGGCATAAGCGACGGTTCCCATTCCGGAGAAGATGATCACTAAGGTGAAGAGCTTGCCCTGATTGCTGAGAGGATGTACCACGCCGAACCCAATCGTAGTAATTGTAATTACCGTCATGAAAAAGCTGTCGAGAAGGTCCCATCCCTCAATAACCCTGTAGCCGGCTGTCCCGGCGGCGATAACTATCGCCATGCTAATGATAGCGGTCATGAGGGAGTGGCTATTACGCTGCATCGGTGACTCTCTCGTCGTAGTCTAGTTCTCTCACCGTGTCTATTCCTTGCCCATGACAGTGCAGGTCTCTGGAGGATCGGCAGGGCATTCTTCTTCCAGAACATATATGCCCGGCAGATAGCGGTAGGACTCGTCGCAATCCAGGCCATATCCCACGAGAAAACCTTCTTTAACTTGGAATCCGCAGTAGTCTAATTGCACGTGTTTTTCGCGTCTTCCGGTCTTGTTGATCATTGCAGCGGTTTTCAAGGACCGAGGGCCCTTTTTCCTCACGTGTTCGCGAAATTCGCTCAGCGTGAGTCCTGAGTCCACTATGTCATCCACCAGGATTACATCTCTGTCTTTGACTTCGGCCCCCACATCCAGGATCACATTTAACTTGCCGCTGGAAACTGTTCCGGAGCCGTACGAGGAAATCTTGGCAAAATCGATTTCGCAAGAGACGGCCATCTTGCGCACCAGGTCGGCCAGAAACACGAATGATCCTTTCAGAATCCCTATCAGAAGAAGATTCCCCTCCGGGTGACTCATCGAGATTTCTTTTGCCAATTCTTCCACCCGGGACGCAATAGAGACCTGGTCAATTAGCACGCGTTTCCTGAACTCTCTCATTTTCCACCTCACGGGCTCAACGGATTTGCACACAAGGACCACCGCCAACGCGATAGGAACGATTGACACACCGTCGCCTATCATTCCCGAGAAAGCGGGAATCCGGATTAAGACGTAGCAAGATCATACAGATCTTTCAAGTCAGGGAGTATTCTTTTATGGACTGAACGATTACTTGCTTCTTTGAACACAGAC
>Ga0172370_10008007_pt1 | contig 12794 bp, 10 predicted proteins | sample LakKiv5m_FD_114538 | JGI IMG/M metagenome (GOLD analysis project Ga0172370, IMG submission 114538) | Freshwater microbial communities from Kabuno Bay, South-Kivu, Congo - kab_022012_11.5m | ecosystem: Environmental > Aquatic > Freshwater > Lake | place: Democratic Republic of the Congo...
CGTTCTATAATGTTCATCGGGCTGTGCGACTCCTATGTGCTGCGTGTTCCAACTACAGCATCGTCGCACGGCCCAGTTTTGTCAACTCAGCAGATCACCAACACACTTTGGAACCGAGTCGAACCAGGGATCAGGGATCAGGGATCAGGGATCAGGGATCAGGGATCAGGAACCAGGGATCAGGAACCAGGGATCAGGGATCAGGGATCAGGGATCAGGGATCAGGGATCAGGGATCAGGGATCAGGGATCAGGGATCAGGAACCAGGGATCAGGAACCAGGAATCAGGGATCAGGAATCAGGGATCAGGAATCAGGGATCAGGGATCAGGAATCAGGGATCAGGAACCAGGGATCAGGAACCAGGGATCAGGAATCACACGCTCTACGTAACACGCAACACGCAACACGCAACACGCAACACGTTCTACGCTCAACGTTCTACGTTCCACGAAAGGGGGGTGACATAACAGAGAATTAACTCGTCGTACGGGGAGACTCAGCGCCTGGCCCTGGCAATAACCTGCCGGGGTGACGAGGAGGAGGTTCCCCACCGCAAGGTGGGCGCTAACGCGGCCGGATGCTGGAAGCTGGAAACCTGGTATTTGATGCTTTCGTCAGCTTCGAGCTCCAGGCTTCCGGTTGTCGGCTGCGGAAAATCGATCAGATCGGCGGATGCCTCCAGGGTTATAACCATCCTTTTTCTCCCCTCCAATCTCCAACATCCCAATACTCAAAACCACGGAGGGAACCCATGTGCGGTATCGTCGGTTACATAGGGCCGCGCAACGCGGCCCAGATCATCCTGGACGGACTGCGGCGGCTGGAATATCGCGGCTACGATTCGGCGGGCATCGCGGTGATCCAGGACGGACACATTGCCATCCGCCGCGACGTCGGCAAGCTGAGCAACTTATCGGCCAGGCTGGCCGAGGCGCCCATCGAGGGCAACATCGGCATCGGCCATACACGCTGGGCGACGCACGGCAAACCCACCGAGCGCAACGCGCATCCCCACGCCGATAGCGCCGGCCGCCTGGTCGTTGTGCAGAACGGCATCGTTGAAAACTTCCGGGAGCTCCGCGCCGAGCTCGAAGCCGAGGGCATCGAGTTCAAGTCGGACACCGACACCGAGGTGATTGCACACCTGGTGGGGCTGTACTACTCGGGCGGTCGCTCCCTGGCAGAGGCTGTCGGCGCGGCTCTGCGGCAACTACGTGGCCCCAGCGCCATCGTTGTCATGTCGCACCGGGAGCCGGGAACCCTGGTGGCTGCCCGGTTGGGCAACGCGGGCGGCGTGACGGTAGGTTTCGGTGACGGGGAGATGTTCGTCGCGTCCGACATGCCTGCGATCCTGGAGCACACCCGGCGCATGGTCTTCCTGGAGAATGGCCAGATGGCCGTGGTGACCCGCGACGGCGCGACTTTCAGCACGCTTGATGGCCAACTGCTCAGCCCTAAAGAGCATAGCATCCCGTGGGACCCCGTCTCTGCGGCCAAAGGCGAGTACAAGCATTTCATGCAGAAGGAAATCTACGAGCAGGCCAACTCGCTGACCGATACCGTCCGTGGCCGGGTCGACCTGGGAAGCGGTGAGGTGTACCTGGAGCAGGTGACGCTGACTCCCGAGCGGGCGGGCGCGCTCACGCAGATCGTCAGCATCGCCTGTGGAACTTCATATCACTCGGAGCTGGTGGGGCAGTTCATGTTCGAGCGGTTGGCGCGGCTGCCCGTGCGCGTGGACTACGCGTCCGAGTTTCGCTACCGGGACCCCGTGATCGACGATCGCACGTTGATGCTGTCTATCACCCAGTCGGGCGAGACCGTGGATACGCTGGCCGCGATGGAAGAAGGGCGGGACAAGGGCGCGCACCTGGCGACCATCGTCAACGTGATCGGCAGCCAGGCGGCGCGTGTCAGTGATAGCGTCATCTATATGCACACGGGACCGGAGATCGGCGTCGCATCCACCAAAGCGTTCACCGCCTCCATGGTCGACCAGTATCTGCTGGCGGTCCACCTGGGCATGCTGCGCGGCATTCTTTCCCATGAACGGTGCCGGGCCTTGCTGGATGACCTGGCGCAGCTCCCGGCGCTGGTGGGCCAGGTGCTGGACCCGGCGAACCACCGCCAGTACGAGGATCTGGCGCAGGCGTTCTTCCAGCACACCGACTTCCTCTACCTGGGCCGGGGCATCAACTTCCCCATCGCGCTGGAGGGTGCGCTCAAGCTGAAGGAGATCAGCTACATCCACGCTGAGGGCTACCCGGCCGGCGAGATGAAGCACGGTCCCATCGCGCTGATCGATGAGCATATGCCGGTGGTGGTTGTCGCGCCGCAGGATCGTGTCTACGACAAGATGATCAGCCAGATCGAGCAGGTGAAGGCGCGCGGCGGCATCGTCATCGCCGTAGCCAGCGAGGGGGACGAATTCATCGCCACCAAGGCCGACCACATCCTGCGCGTGCCACGAGCGTCCGAGTTGCTGACGCCGGTGCTGACGGTAATCCCGTTGCAACTGCTGGCCTACCACATCGCGGTTCGCCGCGGCGCGGATGTGGATCAACCCAGGAACCTGGCCAAGAGCGTGACGGTGGAGTGACTCCGTTTAGTGCGGATTCTCCGCATCAGGGTTTGGCGGCTGCAAACTGTACCGCCTCCTGCTCCAGTTTGAGCCCGCGTTCAAGCATATGCGTGACCACGGGCTCAACATCGGCCAATGAGGCATAGCCTTGAAGGCGGGCGAGCAGCCGCCGGTCGTTCTCCGATAGCGGTCGTGCCCAACGGGCGTGCGCCTCTAGCGTTGTCACGTCCATGCGGCAGGGAATGAATCGAGGGGAAATCAGCTTGCGGAGCTGTGCGAGGATGTTAAGCCCGCCGTAGTCCAGGTCGGCCCACACCTGGAGCGGGATGTCGGCCGGCAGCGTCGTGGCCAGGCGCGCGAGCAGATGGCGCACCGGCGGCGCGGGGTTACCCCACAGGCACAGCGCCGCCAGTCCCTCCCCATCGTAGCGGATAAGCTCGTAAAAGGACGCCAGGTTCTCGACACAGATGACGCGAGTTACCTGCGCGATGTCCACCGCGACGTGCTGTATCTGCGCGATCATCACCGAGGGCAGGCCAACGGCCGGGTAGAAGTCGTCCAGGGCGACGAGCTGCCCGCCAGCGCTGATCAGCCGCCAGGGGCCGTACAAGAAGACATGAGTCGGATTGGGCGCCAGCCCCAGCTCGCGCAGCACTTCTTCCGGTGTCAGCTCACCCCAACCGGAGCCATGCCGCCGGGCCAGGGTTGCCAGCGCGGCCTTCAGCGGTTCAAAGGCTTTGCTGTCGTTAAAGGTGCGGACGCTGAAGACGCGGTAGGGTGTCTCCTCGCGTACGGCATCCAGGCCCACCAGCGCGGCCAGCAGATCGCGGTTGAAACCGGGATCTGCCAGGGTGAACGGGGCGGGTGATTTGCCGGCGCGGAGCTGAGCCAGAGTGTGGTCGACAGCCAGTCGCCGCCAATCAGCTTCGGCAAATCGAAACCGGTCCGCCAACAGCAAGTCGCGTAACGCCGCAGCCTGGGCGGCCACGGGCTCGCGGCTCAGCCAGGGGAAAAGCTCGGCGACGTGTTCCGGGAGCAGCGTCACCGTGTCCAGCAGATGTCCCGTTTCGCCAGGCAACCAGGCCAGGCGCACGAAGCCCTGCTGTGCCAGCGCCCCCAACTGCTCGTTGGCCGTCTGGCGCGGGGCCGGGTCGAGCTGGCTGGTGTAGCCGGGCAGGTCAAGCTCGTCCAGGCGCACGCGAATCGCGCGTGTGAACGGCCGCCCTGGCTCATGCCGCTCATAACTGTCGAGCAGCGCGTTCAGGATCGCGGCGACGTCGGGGCTGGGGATAAAGGGCACGTCTGGCATGGTGGTCTCCCGTGCGCGAGATGAGTCTCCGTTGATGGAGCATTCGTGCTGCGTGTTGCGTAGTGCGTGTTGCGTAGTGCGTGTTGCGTAGTGCGTGTTGCGTGAGCCTCGAAGATCCCATGCTCTACGCACCACGCACCACGTCCTACGCTCTACGCTCCACGCACCACGCATCACGCATCACGCCTCCACCTCGCGCTTGTCGATCTCCAGCACGAAAGAATGGTTGTCCTGCCGGACGACAGTGCGGACGCTGTCCACGTAGGGGAGCAAGCCACCGGCCTTGTCGGGCGGGGTGGCGAGCAGCACTTGCAAGCCGGTATCTACCATGAATTTGAGCGCGCTGGCGGTGCGCGCGGTGTCCATCTTGCCGAACGCTTCGTCAAAGACAGCCAGCCGGATAGTGTCTGAAGGTCGCGCCTGGTTCAGACGGTAAGCCTGGGCGAAGCTGGCGGCCATGGCAACGTAGAACGGCGTGGTAGTCTCACCGCCCGACTTCTTGGCGCTGATCTGGCTGTGCAGCGCGCGATCGCCGTTGGGGTAGTGGATGCGGATATCATAAGCCAGGTAGTTGCGGTAGTCCTGCAAGCGACGCAACTCTTCCACCCGTTCATCGTCCGCGCCGATGGTGAGCCGCTCGAACAACAGATCCCAACCTTCCTGGTGCTTGCGCCGAAAATCGGAGTCGAACAGCGACGCGCCAAGCACGGCCTGGCTGTCCATCACCAGGTCGTAGACGCGGCGCAGGTCGGGTGCGGGGCTGGTGATGAACTCGTAGCGCTCGCCGCCGAAGCGCAGCTTGTTCAGCGTGCTGTTCAGGTGGTCGAGCTGGCTGCGGGCATCCTCAATCTGCTCGCGCAGACGATGGATGAAGTTCTCGACGAGCTCCTGCTCGGCCAGGCCGCGCTGACGGGCAACCTGAGCCTCATACTCCGGCAGCTCCGACTCGATGTAACGTTGGCGCTCCGCGGTGTAACGGCCCGCATCCTCGTCGCTGTCGTAGCCGAAATCATAGCGCAGGCTGTAAGCCTGCTTGGCCTCGCGCAGCCGATCACGGCTCTTGGCCTCAGCCTTGGCGTGGTCATCCTCGTAACGGGTAGCATTTTCCAGCACGATTTCCAATGCCTGGCGCTCCCGGCGGCGGGCGTATTCCTTCTCGGCCTCGTCGGCCATATCTCTGGCGCCTTCCAGCAGCAGGAAACCACGGGCGGCCTCGACCGCGGCCGCGCCCCCGCGTTCCAGGTCGGGGATGACGTCGCGATCCAGGGTGTGCACCAGGCGTCGCAAGTCGCCGATGTTTTGGTCAGCCTGCGACAGGCGATTCTGCACTGCGTCGGCCGCGGCGCGGGCGCGCTGCACCTCGGTTTGCAGCGCGGTGACCGTGCGGGTATCCAGCGCAGCCAGCTCGGCGCGTGCCGCAGCCAGCGCAGTTTCAGCCTCCGGCAGATGGGCCAACTCGGGCAGGCCGCGCTCCAGGTCGATGAAGCTCCGCACGCGGTCGCGGGTCAGGCTCAGCCGTTGCTCCAGGCTGGCAAGCTGCCCGGCCAGCCCGGCCAGCTCGTCGCCGATGGACATCAGCCGCGCTTCCCGCTCCGCGATCTGGCGGGGGATGGCGCGGCCGCCGATGAACCAGCGGCGGTAGTGTCGCGGGTCGAGATGGCTGGTGCTGAACTGGCGGCGCACAAAACATTCGCGGGTGACAGCCTGGCGCTGATCGCGCAGATCTTCGAGCGCCTCGCACTTGACGTAACCGCCAAGCAGCAGATCCACATAAGCGCGGGCGATTGGATGATCGGTCCGGACTTCGGCAGCCAGGCTGTCGGGCCTGCTGCGGCGAATCTCACCCTGACGGACTGCGTGAAGGATGCGGTCGCCGTCAGGCAGGCCCACGCCGTGCAGATCGTCCTTGAAGCGGCGGCTGCGGTAGATGCGCATGGCCGCGTCGTAGTGGGCGGCCGGCACCAGCAGGTGGAAGCGCGCCGCCCCCAACACCCCCTCGACCGCGTCCTGCCACGCCTCGTCAGCCACGTCCAGCATCTGGCAGAGGTAGACCACCTCGTCAGGTCTCAGGTCCAACTCGGCGCGCAGCAGGCGACGGAGCCGCGCCGCGGCCGGCGCTTCGGCCTCGTAGCTCGCGTCGCGATCACCGGTGCGCAGTTGGGCGATCTCGCGCTGGAGGCGCTCGCCTTCCTCGCGCAGGGCGCGCACTTTCTCCGCCAGGAGGGCACGTTCGTCGGCGTAGCGTTGGCCCAGGGATTCGAGGACGTACTGCGTGTTGCGTATTGCGTTGACCGGAGTGTCACCATCGACGGTCACTCTGAGCGGATCTACTACAATGAACGCCTCCAACTCCGGCGGTATCACATGGCCGTCGGCCAGCAGCAGGTCGCGCAGTGTCCGCATCGCGGTGACTTCAGCAGCCAGAGCGGCGGACAGCTCGGCCGCGCGGCGACGCAGAGCGGCGAGATCGGTTTCCAGGCGGGTGATGACGGCGCGGAGTTCGGCCTGGCGCGCGGCGGTACGGTCAGTTTGGAGGGCGATCTGCGCCTGGAGCAGGGTCTCTTGTGCCAGCTTCAGGTTCTCCTGGAGGCCGTCGCGGGCGAGCTCGGCGCGTTGTAGGGCCAGGTCGGCCTCGTCGCGTTCCAGTCGCCGGCGTTTGAGATCGGCCAGGATGGTGTCAGCCTCGGCCTGGCGTTTCACGAACCCGTTGGTGATGCGCCGGCGGCGGTTGGCGATCCGCTCCGCGTCATGTTCCTCGATGCGGCCGAGCTCGGCGATGCGCGCCACGATGTCGGCCACCAACGTCTCGAAATGGCGCAGCGTCTCCAACTGCTCCTGCAACGTCTTGACATCCACCAGCGCCTCGTCCAGCAGGTAGTTGTGGACGAAGTCCCGGATGTTGGTCAGCGGACTGAAAGCGACGCCTTTGACGAGCTTGGCCGGGAAGGTGTCGCGGAGCTGGCCCAGGCGGTTCAGCAAGTTGGCGCGATAGTCTTCCAGCCGGGAGAAGACCTGCGCCTTGCCGCCCGCGGGCAGTGCAAAGTGCTCAAGATGGCGCCGGAAGCCGCCGGTGTCGAAAAGCTGGCCGGGGGCTTTGAAGAACCATGCATCGTTCAGTTCGGCGCTATGGACGATGAAATAGGCCAGGTCGGGGCTGTGGTTGTCGGCGTAGGCGTCCACCAGCGCGCCGTGGACGAAGCGTGTACCGTCGGGGTTGGCGAACTCCAGCGCCACCAGCCCGGTGCAGTCGCCGCGCAGATAGCGTTGCTCTTCGGTGCCCAACTCCCCGCGCACGTAGGAGCTCAGCGTGCGGCGCGATCTCGCCATCGCGGCCTGGTTGAACTTCACATCGCGTTGCCCGCCCACCAGCGCGAACTGCACCGCGTCGAGGATGGTGGATTTCCCCGTGCCGTTGACGCCGATGAAATAGGTGGTGCCCTGGCAGGTGATGGTGGTGTCGGCGAAGAGGTGCCAATTGACCAGGCGAATGCAGGTGAGGTGTTTCATGAACGTATTCCGTATTACGTGGTGCGTATTAGTCGAAACTCCGAGTCGGCAGGAGTGCTACCGGATGGTAACTCATCGTCTTACCCTCCTTCACGACAGTTCTGGGATTCTTCGTCAGATTTGTCAGGCCAACCGGACATGAACGGCCCGAACGGTATTGCTATAGTGCAGCGTCCGCCAAGTCTGGCTGATGCGCGGCAACAAGAGCATGTTGCCTGTGACTGGCGTTGAGGATCGTCATTCCCACAACCTGCTCGTTCTCATACCGGATGATGATGTCGTCGTCGGTGAGTTCGGAATCGTCCGCGTGGCTCGGTTTCTTGAAGTTAACGTAAAGCACGTCGGCTTCCTCGTCATAGGCCAGCCAAATTCGCTTAGCAGGCGTCATTAACAACTGCGGCATCAGGGTCAACATTCTATCAGCCTCTAGCGCTACCGCTGCCATAGGATCTGTCTCCTTTCAAGCTGTCTCTTGCGTCGGGTCAAAAAGGCGGTGATGACGAACCCGTCATCCGTGCTCAGTTCTCTGTAGACTACCGCCAGGTATTTGCTACTTTCCACCTCTCTGACGGCCAGACACTCACCGGCATTGCCTCTGCAAATCACTACCGGGTCTTCGATGGTCTCAAGGACGTCGAAATAGTAGCCGGCCATCTCTGAATGCTCTTCGGTAATGTGAAGCCAGCGTTCTGCTGTCAGCCTGATCGGCACGTCGTTTCTGGATCTGGCTATGTCCATCAGTCACTTCGTTTTCGACTTGCCGTACAAGCGATGGTCGTGCTGGTGCGCCAGGTCGGGAATGCCCATTTCAATACTGCTCATCCTGCCCACTTTCCTTCCCTTATCCAAATTGTACATCGTAACACCCCTTCCGACAACTCGCATTCGTTCCGGCACGGCTTGGTGAGTGCGCGTTCCTGGTGTATAATTTCTGCTGTGAGTCAGCCGTAAAGCCGGGAGCGCTAAACCATGCAAGCGGAACAAGACCCGGGTAGATGCCTATCTCGCCGCATGGATCGAGTTCGGTGAACGCATGAGGGCAGAACAAGCGCGCAATCCGACTCCGACCATGCTCCGCCTCCGGCAGCTCAAAGCCGAACGGGAGGCGGCTAAACGCGCCGCCCGTGAGTCACAGCCAGCATGAGCGCCATCAAGTACTTGCTGGACGAGCATGTCAACCCGCGCTTTCGGCAGGCGTTGGTGTGGCGCGAGCCTGAAATGGTTGTCAGGCGCATCGGCGATGTCGCAATACGCAACACGCAAAACGCTTAACCGATCACTCCTCATCCTCCCCATCTCTTCCCTCCACCCCACCCGCCCGATATCGCTTCACCCACGCCTCCATCTCATCCGCGGTCTGCACCGGCAGGATCATCTTGAGCGAGCCGCGCAGCCGGAGGCGGGCTTCGCTGTCGCGCACGTTGATGCTGCGGCCGTCCAGGGTATCCACCAGCCCCAGCTTGCGCAGCCGGCGCAGGAGCGTCTCGTACTGGATGACACCCAGGTCGCGCTCTTTGCCGGTGATGGTGCGATACTCCTCGCGCACCTCGCCGACGGTGACGACCGGGTCGGCGGCCAGCCGCAGCCGCTCGGCCTGCTCCTCGTAGAGCTTGCGCAGCACCACGATCATCAGCGACTCGTCGAGCTTGTAGCGCGCCCGGCAATAGCTGTAGTCCGATATCACCTGGAAAATGCGGTGGTAGTCGTCGTGCAGCAGCGTGAAGCCGGCCAGTCCCAGGGCCGCCTCAAACACGGGGCGGTGGCGGGAGACGGTGTAGTAGTCGTCCTTATCGTCCTCCACATCCTGGTAGAGGAACGTCTGCCCCAGCAGCCGGTTGACGATGCGTGGCACATCCTTGCGCGTGCGCTCGGGCAGGCCGGTGGTGTCGAGGAGGGAGTCAAGGTTGAACATGGGCGGTTACTCGGTAAATCGGTAGATTGGGAAACTGGTCAACTGGTAGATTGGGAAACTGGTAGACAAGGTCGGTTAGCAAGTTGCTTACTCTCACGTCGAATTGTTCACCCACCGATTCGCTGATTCGTTGATTCGTTGATTCATCGGTCGCACCTTCACCAGCTCGAACGGTTGCACCAGGTACGGCCCGATCTCTACCGGGGCGCCGTCGGCCGGCTCGACGCCGTAGCTGACCTCGGGATGGTGGCCGTAGGCCAGGGCAAAGATAGCCCACTGCATGTCGGCGAAGAACTCGGGCGGCAGCTCATCCGCGCGCAGGCGTAGATGGCCGTTGAAGAACCGGCTGACAAATTGCTGGATCTTGCCGGGCGTGATGCCGGCGCTGATTTCACGCATGGCAATCATACGCAACGTCTCGGCATCCCGCGGGTCGAGCAGTGGTTTGCGGATGATCTCCGGCTCAAACGGCGCGCGGGCGGTGGGCATGGTGTAGAAGCTGTCGTGATCGGGCGCATGCACTGGGGCCTGCCGGGGCCCGGGCGCATCATCGGGCAGGAGGCTCAGCCCGTCTGCTTGTAGCCGCGCCAGGCCTTGCGCCAGGGCGGCCAGCCGATCCTTGAAGTTGCCGTCGGCGCTGCCCATCTGGTAACGCACCTGGCGCAGCGACGTGCGCAGGTACTGCGTGTGCCGGTGGTCAATCTCGGCCAGGAGCGGGTCGAGCCCCTCCAACTGTTCGATGATGAAGCGCAAGGCGTGGCCGATCTCGTGCTCGGCCTGCGCGGGGGTGACGCGGCGTTGGAGGGCCAGGTCTCCTGCCGCGCGGTCGAGCCAGGCGCCGTCCAGCAGCCATTCCTCAAGCCGGTTGACGATGTCGCGGCGATAGCGCGAGACGTGGTCACTGGTCTTGAGCGCATGATAGGCCGTGCCCAGCGCTGGCGCGTAATCATCGAATTGCATCCGCATCAACTCCGGCACGGTCTTGTCACGGGTGACATGCTCGGTATAGCGGCGGATGTTCTGGTTGAGCTCGTTAAGGCCGCGCACCATGCTGCGCACGTTCTCGTACGCCTGGGTGACGGCCAGCGCCGGGGAGAATTCCTCGTGCTCGCTGGTCAGAAGCTGGTGCGCGGCGTAGAGTTGACCGGTGTACTCCCGCGGCCGTTGCTGGCCAATAGCACGGAACGCGTCCAGCAGGGTGAACGCATAGTCGGGCAGGATGATCGTTTCGGTGTAGTCGGCGGTCTGCTCGCGCTCGATCCAGCCCGACTCGGCCAGCCGGCGCAGCAGCCAGCTCGCGTACTCCTGCAGCGACTTCTCGCCCGCCAGGCCGGCATCGCAATCGGCTGCGGCCGACGCGGCAACCTCGGCTGCGATCCCCGTGTCCCCCAGGTAGTCCACGATCTCGGCAAGCACTATCTCGCGCGTCAGGCCGAAGCGGTTGAACTCCGCCAGGTCGTAGAGGCGCAGCAGGATTGCCATGTAGTGGCGCTGCAAGTTGCCGGACCCGCCGGTGCCCAGGATGTTGAAAAGCTGGGGCGGCAGGGTGTCGAAGGGGTTGGCGACAGGCTGTGAGTTCATAATCCGGCCGTCCAATGGTCGTTCCACACCAGGATGTCACCCGGCGCGCAGCCAAGCACGCGGCACAGGCTGGCAAGGGCTTCCAACTCAATGTAACGCGCCTCGCCAGCATCAAGCCGGTAGACCAGGTCTTTGGGTACGCCAGCCTGTGCGGCCAACCCGCGGAGAGTAACGCGCTGCCCAGTGGTCGCCTGGAGGCGCCCCAACAAGATGGTCAAACGATTGGTCGTCGTGATTTCGGTCATGACAAGCACTCAAGTCGAACCTTTGTTCTATCTGAACCAATAATACTACCATCTGGCGCATCTGTCAAGATAGCTGTGCGGGCAAATAGACATTTCGATGGGGGGGTGACGTTTGGACTTCGATCCGTGTTTGAAGGTATACTTATTGTCGTAGCTGATGCTGCTCGCTATTTGCCCAATCCGGCTTTGCATGAGCAATACAATGCGGCATACGAGAAGGTTTTCTGCGGATTTATCCCGCTGTCGAAGACTTTGCCACTCACATGGTAAGGATAGGCTATGCCTGATTGGCGACGTACCCTGTATACGATCTGGTTTACGCAATTTGTAGCCATCGCCGGGTTCAACTTTGTCCTTCCGTTCATCCCCTATTACATCCAAACGCTGGGCATCAGTGATGTGGGCCAGGTCGCACTATGGGCTGGGATCAGCACATCAGTTACGTCACTTGCTCTGGCCATCATGGCGCCGATCTGGGGTTCGCTGGCCGATCGTTATGGGCGCAAACCCATGATTCTGCGTGCCACTTTTGCAGGGGTGGTGATTCTGACCCTCATGGGTTTTGTCACCTCGGTGTCACAATTGGTCGTTTTGCGACTGTTCCAGGGGGTGTTCACCGGCACTATCGCCGCCAGCACTACACTGGTTGCCTCAATCGCGCCGAAAGACCACCGGGGGTCTGCGTTAGGCTCGCTGCAAATGGCCATCTTCCTTGGCACGACCGTCGGTCCATTATTGGGTGGATTGGTAGCCGAAGTTTTCGGCTATCGGCAGAGCTTCTGGATCACGGGGGGACTGCTCCTGATCTCAGCCTTGGGCGTGCTGTTCTTGATCAAAGAGGATTTTCAGCCGGCGGCAGATGGTGTAGTCACGAGCCGCGCTGCTTATGGTCAGGCGCTGACAATGTTGTTTGGGGCCAGCGGACTGATAGTGGCTATCCTGGCCGCCCGAATCATACTGCGCGCAGGCACGATGACGCCATCACCTGTGCTGGCACTGCTGGTGCAATCACTTCTGCCGTCCAGCTCGCACGCGGCCCTGGTCACCGGCCTGACCTCGGGCGTCAGCGCGGTAGGCGGCGCTTTGGGCGCGCCGATCATCGGAAACTGGGGTGACCGGTGGGGCCATCGGCGTTGGCTGATCATCAGCGGTCTGGCTGCGGCACTGTTGTATCTGCCGCAGGCCTTCGTTCCCAGTGCACCCTGGTTAGTTTTTGGGCAGTTGCTGAGTGGTTTTGCCGTCGGCGGCACCCTTTCCACCGGCATGGCCCTGCTGGCCGAACACACGGCGGCAGGCCACGAAGGCGTGGTCTTTGGCCTGGATGCCAGTGCCACGGGCCTGGCGAACGCGGTCGGTCCCTTGTTGGGAGCTGGTGTGGCGGCGGCCTTTTCTTTGCGTGCCCCGTTCCTCCTGGCTGCGGCGGTGCTCGCCGCCGGGACGATGATCGTTCTGCTACGCGTTCGTGAAGCATCTGCTAAGGCCGCGCTGCGCTTCGCCCAGGATGCTTCTCTGAAATAACTGCCCCGGTGGTTGGAGACTCGGTTCCAGATTGTGTTGGTGAGTATTTGCAGGAGATTTAGGCCCCTAAATACAGCGGCTCCCGAAATCCCTAGCACTACATATAGGGCTGGTTCGTGGCTCCAGAATGCCACCAACA
>Ga0172370_10008013_pt1 | contig 12788 bp, 10 predicted proteins | sample LakKiv5m_FD_114538 | JGI IMG/M metagenome (GOLD analysis project Ga0172370, IMG submission 114538) | Freshwater microbial communities from Kabuno Bay, South-Kivu, Congo - kab_022012_11.5m | ecosystem: Environmental > Aquatic > Freshwater > Lake | place: Democratic Republic of the Congo...
CAAATCCGCCTTCCGCATCCGCGCAGGAAGGCGATATTAACGTCAGTAACCCTTTTTCCCAAGCCAAGTTTGTCCCCGACATTTCCTTGATCGTCGATTTTTCCGCGGTCGGACGGAATATGAAAAATGAAAAGTATGCAGGCCTTGCAGTTCCGGGACTCTTGCATGCACACAGCCATGAAGAACATTCTGGCCCTAATGCAAAAAATGGCTTCAATTTTAATTACGCCGAAATGTCCCTTTATTCTGTTGTTGATCCCTATTTTGATCTCTTTGGCGTTTTTCATCTCCATCAGGAAGGTTTCGAGATCGAGGAAGCCTTTCTAACCACGAGAAGGCTGCCCTTAAGTTTGAAGGTCAAGGCCGGAAAATTTCTGAGCAGTTTCGGTAGAATGAATGAACAGCATGCGCATTACTGGGATTTTGCCAACGCGCCGCTGGTTTATCGCGCATTTTGGGGCGGAGAAGAACTCAATGAAACGGGTATGCGGCTAACCTGGCTGGCACCGACCTCTTTTTATCTCATGTTCGGCGGTGAGGCGCTCGTCGGCGAAAACGAAACGAGCTTTGGCGCTGTAGGATTTGAAGATGCCAGCGGTACTCATAAAATAGAAGACAGCAATGGTCCTAATCTTTATGTAGGATATGTTAAAGCATCTTTGGAAGCGAAAAAGCTGGTCGCGCTTTTGGGCGGCTCTATTGCCCACGGAAAAACACGAACGAACGATGGGGTTGATCAAAGCGCCGATGAAAATCCCGCGGACTTTGGCGAGTATGGCAACACCTCCCTATTCGGCGGCGATCTCACACTGAAATACTTGCTCGGCTCGTACCGCTATCTCTCACTTCAGACCGAATATCTCTATAGAACCATGGCTGGAGACCGCTATGATAATGCCGGCGGGATGATGAGTCTGGATAAAAAGCAATCCGGGCTATATTCCCAATTGGTGTACAGGATTTCACAATGTTGGCGGGCCGGTCTCCGCTATGATTTGCTGCAGAAAAACGTGATCAAAACCGGCGGCGCCTCGGCAAACCTCCCCGAGAATCGGCCTCGTTACTCGGCCATGCTGGAGTATAATCCAACCGAGTTTTCCCGCATACGGCTTCAGTATAGTCATGACCGCTCCAGTTATCTTGATGCAGGAACATCCCCAAAAATCAATAACGAGTTGATTCTCCAGTTCAATATAACCATTGGCGCTCATGGCGCCCACGCATTTTAATGAGAAGAGAGGTGCAACAATGAAAAGAATAATGCTTTCAATTTTTCTATCATGTATTTCACTACCCCTATATGCCGAAAAGCTTCACGTAGCCACTACCTATCCCTACATTGCGAGCATCGTACAGCAGATTGGAGCCGAGAAAGTCAATGTACATGCACTGGCGGACGGTGATTGGGACCCTCATGTGGTTGTGCCAAAACCATCGTATATCGCCAGGCTCAGAGCGGCTGATTTGCTTATTATGAGCGGCGCCCAGCTGGAAATTGGCTGGCTCCCGCCGCTGATGAATCAGGCAAACAATCCAAAAGTCAATGTTGGCTCTAAGGGGCTGCTTGACCTGTCGCGTTTTGTCCAATTGATAGAAGTGCCGGTGGGCGTTTCGCGCGCTCAGGGAGATATTCATCCCGAAGGGAATCCCCATTTCTATCTCGATCCGTATAATATTCCGGTTCTTTCCAAAGCGATCGCCGAACGGCTTGCTGAGCTGGATCCGGCGGGGGCAAGCGACTATCAAAATAACAACAAAGCTTTCACTGAAAAATGGAACAGCAAGCTCGCAGAGTGGAGTGGAAAGCTTGAAAAAGTGAAAGGGATAACGATCATTGAATACCACAAACTCTATGATTATTTTCTGCGCCGCTACAATTTGAACCTGCTTGGCACCGTGGAAACGCTGCCCGGTATACCTCCCACCTCGAAGCACATCGAATCGCTGGAAAAAATGATTACCTCCGAATCCGTGCGCTTCATTTTACAGGATGTCTATCATCCTGACGATGCCGCGAAGCTCCTCTCCAAAAAGTACGGCATCAGCCTTATCAAGATTCCTCATGATGTAGAAGCGGTGGCTGAGGCAAAGGACATTTTCGCGCTCTTTGACGAAATCACCCAGAGGTTAACGAATGAATGACATACTTCTGTCCGCCTTTTTTCTGTCAATAGTCCTACTCGGAATTCATTCTTATTTCGGGTTAGAGATCATTCGGCGGGGCATCATTTTCACAGACCTCGCCATTGGACAAATGGCGGCGTTCGGCGCCGCCTTGTCCATATTGTTTTTCCACGGAGAATACCTCTATCCTATCTCTCTCCTTTTTGCTTTGCTTGGCGGCTACAGCATCAGTTTGATTTCGCGGCGAGAGAAAAATCCCGAGCCATTTATCGGCCTCATGTACGCCTTTGGCATCTCTGGCGTGTATATCCTCCTGTCCAAATCCTCTCATGGCATGGAGACCTTCCAAAGGCTCATGGCGGCCGACATCCTTTTCACTCCATTTAGAGAAATAGTCAAAACCGCGGTCCTTTATGCGGCACTGGGATCATTCATCTTTTACTTTCACCGAAAAACAACCGGTTTTGTTCGGGACGTGCTTTTCTTCATCACCTTTGCAGCCACGGTGACCAGTTCCGTTAAACTCGCCGGCGTGCTCATCGTGTTCGCTCTGTTGTTGGCGCCAGCACTCATTGCTACCATTATGGGTAAGGGTATTCCACTTATCACTGCGTGGATCATCGGAACAATTCTTAATATCATTGCTATCATCGTTTCCTATCGCTTCGATTTCCCGACGGGATACACGATTGTTTTTTTCCATTCTCTGGCAGCACTTTTAGTAAGCATGTTGCCTGTTAGAGCTGTACTCGGATTGAAAGGTAGGGAAGAAACTTGATTTTCACTGCTGAATCTTGTATTTACATTCACCCTTTTATTAACAACCACAAAAACACAAAAGCAGTATGGAGGGAAAATGTGGAAATATATTCTCTATGTACCATTGATGATTTACATTGCCTACTGGCTGATCGCGGTCATTCGCAAGCGAATGATTGGCGAGATTTATGAAGCTTGTGGTCTGGCTCTGTATATTACGCAGATATTCTGGAGCCAATCCTGGCTCAGGCTTAATATCCAACCTGTGCGAATTATCGGGTTTATTCTCTTTGTGCCTGCGGCCTTCTTTGTTGCTTCTTCATTTGCTACTCTAAGAGCAAAGGGGAAACCGACCGATCATTGGGAATCCACCACCGCCATTATCAATACAGGCGTTTATCGGATAACCCGCCATCCAATGTATCTGGGAACGGCCATCTGGTCCATCGCTCTTGTCTTAGTCATCCAAAGTCTTGTTTCTGTGATTTTAGCCGCAATGGCCCTCTTTTGTTTCTGGATGGCTTCTGCAAAGGAAGAAGAGTTTAATCTCGATAAATTTGGCAAGGAGTACCAGAAGTATTTGGCAAGCGTACCCAGGTGGAACTTTTTAAAGGGGCTGAGGAACTTAAAGCCATGAACGGTCTAAGGAAAAATATTCGATGACTTTGCCGTGGAAAACATGGAGTAAGAACAGTGAAAGGATCGGGAAGATATGAAGATGAGCGCCAATATAGTACATCATCTGCCCGAGCTAATGAAATCTTTTGGAAAAATACTCGTTGTTGAGGGTACAATTTTAAGATTGAGAGGGGCGATATATTTAGATTCCTCAAGTTTCGAGCTTCCGGGAAGATCTTACCTATCATGTTCGCGGTCAGATGGGTCTTTATTAGGACAGGAAAGGATCTGATGTCCAAAAAACTTGTGAATATCTTACTTGTCGGTGTAGTCTGTCTTTCATTACTGATACAATCTTACAATTCCTGTGTAAAGCTGCATTTTCACAAAGACAGCTTTGGCCGAATCATTGCCCACTGCCATCCTTGGCAGGGAACGTCCAAACAAACCAATCCTTTCCCGCAACATACCCATTCAAAGATAGAATTCCTCGTGCATTTTATCCTTTCGATGGTGGAATTCCTTCTCGTTCTTCTAGTTTTAAGATTCGCTTTCAAAGACCCTTTTAGTTATTTCAGGCTTCAAACTTGCAGAGTAATCAAATCAAGTGTTCTTTTCCCCGTTTTGTTTCGCGCACCTCCTTTGATGTAATTTACTTTCTTCTCAGAAGGCTCGGCTTTTGTCGTCACCAAAGATATTGCCTGGGGGTAAGATTGTCAGGGAGAGGCTAATATCCATCTTTTATTTTGGCGGAGCCTTTATTAGACTTTATTATTCGAACAAAGGAGAATTTAGCAATGCAAATAAAGCATATAATTTTCATCATCACAGCGGCTTTTATGGCCATTCTGATACCTATCCAGACTTTTGCAGGGGCGGCTGCTCTGCCTGCTAAACAAGGCAAAATTCAGGGGAAAATTATTAATGATCAGACCAGAGCGCCCCTTGTTGGTGTCAATGTCATTATTGAGGGAACGACCTTGGGGGCCGCCAGTGATATGAATGGCAGCTATGCGATCTATAGTGTTCCAGCCGGCAAGCATAATCTTATTGCCTCTGCGATTGGATATAACACCATTGTAAAGAAGGTAGAGGTTCAAGCAAGCGCCCCTGCAAGCGTTGATTTTGCCTTAAAGGAAAGTGTGATTGAACTCGGAGCCATAGTAGTCACCGGCACCCGTACTCCCAGATTCATAAAAGATGCCCCGGTGCGTACGGAGGTTATTACCGATCGTATGATCGAAGAGAAGGGTGCTCCCAATCTTTACGAGGCTCTGCAAGGCTTGCCAGGAATAAGAGTGGAACAGCAGTGTTCCCACTGCAATTTTTCCACCATTAGAATGCAAGGATTGGAAAGTGGGCACTGCCAAGTGCTGATCGATGGCCAACCCACCTATTCGGGTTTAGCAGGAGTATATGGCCTGCAGCAGCTCCCGACGGCCAATATCGACAGAATAGAAATTGTCAAGGGAGCCGGTTCTGCACTCTACGGTAGCTCCGCCATTGCCGGGGCGATTAATATTATTACTAAACAGCCGACTGCAGATCCACTTGTCGAAGTCGGTTCCAGTTTTGGCACCGCCAATACCAATAATTATACTTTGGCTGCTTCCAGAAAAGTAGGAAGCATGGATATGATGGCGACTGCACAAAAAAACACCGGAGATGAAATTGATGAAGACGGTGATGGTTTTACAGACCGCGTTAAGAGCGATAATCTGTCGCTGGGGGTCATGCTAAACTCGTATAATGTATTTGGCGCTGATCAGTTTACATTCACCGGCCGAACCTTGAATGAATCCCGGCAGGGTGGTGAATTAGCTACCTGGGAAAATCCTTTTGCAGCATCCGCTGAAAACATTAAAACCACGCGCTATGAAGCAGGAATTGGATACAAGAGAAGGTTTGGCTATGGCAATGAGATTGCCCTGAACCTTGGCTATGCTTTTCATAACCGTAATGCTACCAACGATGCCTTTCTAAGTGACTATCAGGCTACCCATGATGATGCCGTTCCTCCAATAGACGAAATGCGGCCCTACCTTGCCGACGAGAACCTCTATGTGGTGGATTTCAACTATTCTCATCCCCTCGGAAGCCACCGCCTATTGGGAGGAGCCCAGTATTCGCATAATAAATTGGAAGAAACAGGCAGGTATGTCATTGTGGATGATAGAGATGCCAATTATGGCGGCACATACACTTCCGAAAGTGAAAAGTATGCCGATGACATGGGGGCTTATCTTCAGGATGAAGTTCACATGAGTGAGGCCATGGAACTGGTGATGGGCGCCCGGTATGACATCCACCGCTCTCACGATGATTTTGGTGGATCTGGCAAAGTGGCTCCCAAAGAGAAAATTGGGCTAGATTACCATGAACAAGCCTTCAGCCCAAGGTTGGCCGTAATGCTTAAGGCCTCTCACCGTTTTACTTTGCGCAGCAGCTTAGGTACTGGCTTCCGGGTTCCTTACGGCTTTAGTGAGGATTTGCACCTGTGCAGCGGCTCACCCAGGGTTAATAAACCCGCCGGGCTAAGGCCGGAAAGATCAATGAGCTTCAACCTGGGGGCAGATTACTCCTCCGAGAAATTTGTGCTGAATGCCAATCTTTTCCGCACTAATCTGCACGACAAGATTGGCTTTGCGGATGCCGGCGAAGCGTCAAAGAGGTTGGGCTACACTTATGAATGGGACAACATAGGTGATGCTTACACGCAGGGGGTCGAGCTGGGTGGAAAAGTAGCTCTGATACGCAACTTAGTTCTTGATCTCAATCTGGCTTACACCGATGCGCAATATAAAAGCGCGCGTGAAGATTGGTTAGAGAACCATCCACAATATGCGAAGGACAGTAAATATATTCCTCGTGTCCCCAAGATTGCCGGCGGCCTCCAGTTGACCTTCACCCCAGGCCGTTGGGATTTTATGTTAGACGCCGATTATAGCGGTAGAATGTATATTGATTACTACCAGGAAGAGGACATCGAACAACCAGGGAGCAAAATTGTACATACGCCTGCTTTCTGGGTGTTGGATGCCAAAATCTCCAGAAGCTTTAGCAATGGAATGACCCTCTTTGTGGGTACGAAAAATCTATTCGACTATGTCCAAAAGGAAAGACACCCGGATGATGCTGCTTTTATGTATGCACCCTATACGGGACGAATCATCTATGGTGGGGTGAAAGTGAAATTTCATGGTTAATTCTGCAATTTTGGGCGGTGCAAGTTAAAATGCGCGCAGGCTTCATGTTAAAACCGCGGGAGGTTACTTTTTTGACAAAATCAGCAACGCATAGGTTAAGAAAGTCAAAAGAAGTCTCCCGCAGGTTCGAAACCTAATACTCACAGGTAACCGTACCATTTCAAAATCGAAAGGAGCGAAATATTTGAATTCCTCATTCCAAGTGGCGCGTGGGAAGCCACCACCATTAAGATGCTCATGAAGCTCGTTAAAGCCTACAGAAAGAGGAGCCTCCGGTTAAGAATTCGACATTTCCGTGCAGGGGCGCAACTTCACTGCAAGCCCCTTAGCAAAATTACCATTCCATAAACATCATAAGGAGGAGTGTATGAAAAGCACGTTAATTATCTTCTTGACTGTTACCGGTATGGGATTGCTAGCAAATGCACATTCGCAAGCGATCAAGAAGGAAGACTGTTTTTTCCTTTCGAGTTTACACTATACCGCAAAAGGAATGTCATATTGGTATGACAAAGCCAATGGTGGCTTGGAGAACATTACCGGCATACCGTATTCCGAATTAAGTTGTCAAAATTGTCATGTATCCGGTTGCGATGCCTGCCATAAGACCGAGAAAGATGGGAAGCTTTCCTACTCATCAAGCGCGGCTCGGAACCAAGAGATGTGCCTAAAGTGCCATGCCCGAGAAGCCGCGGTCCTAAAGATCGACCGGGCAGCAAATCAACAGGATGTCCACTTTGCCAAGGAAATGCAATGTATGGATTGTCACACGGCCATGGAAATGCATGGCGACGGTATTGAGTACACCTCCATGAAACAAAAGGATGCGATGGATGCAAAATGCGAGAATTGCCATGAGTCGGTTACCCAAAGCATTTCCCATACGGTTCATGGCGGAAAGCTGGACTGCAAAGCCTGTCATGATCGCCACGTGGTTAGTTGCTCAAACTGTCATTTTAACACGCTTATCAAAGAAGGTAAGCGCGTTTCCCTTCCCATTTCCGGCTGGGTCTTTCTGATGAATCATCATGGCAAAGTGACGTCAGCCAACATGCAAACTTTCGTTGTCCAAGATAACAAAACCTTTCTCATGTTCGCTCCCCAGCACAGCCACTCCGTGATGAAGGACGGCAGAAAGTGCGACGATTGTCATGCCACGGAAATTGCAAAAAAAGTCCAAAAGGGGAAGTTGCCCCTCACTTGGCTTGAAAAGGGAGAAGTAAAACATCAGACCGGCGTTGTGCCTGTTGCGGATGGCACTAACTATGAAATGATTTACCAGGATTATCAAGGCGGCAAGTGGATTCCCATTAACGATGCCGCCAAGCCGGTTCTGCACTATGCTGGCTTTGGTGAGCCTCTGACAAGGGAACAACTCGGCAAACTCACCAACAAGGTAGGCGAAAAGTAGGAATCTCTGACAACCCCACCCCAGGGCCATCACGACTCGCCCTGGGGTTTACTGTGCAATGGCGGCGAGAACGATCGTTTGCAGCCCTAATGATCACACACATTCTCGCCTGTCCTCAACTCCCCTTTTACATGGGCAAGGACAATATCCTCGGCCCTGCCGACTGCCGCCCCGGTCACCACCTGCACACCGTTTTGCTCGAAAAGACTTTGTGCCCTCGTCCCCATACCGCCGGCTAAGACGATATGCACCCTTTCCTCATGCAGCCATTTTGGCAAGACGCCGGGCTTATGCGGCGGAGGCGTCTTAACCTCCGATTTTAGGATCTGGCGTGTAGCCAAATCGACATCTACAAACACAAACTGCTCACAATGCCCAAAATGTTGACAAAGCATGTCATTGGCGGTCGGGACGGCATAACGGCGGAGGGTCGCAGGCATAGGGTCCTTTTCCTTTCTTTTAGGTAGCGTTCCATTTTCGACGGAGTGGATAAGCTGATGAACGATTTCTTCAAACCTGAGTGCAGTTTCGCTTTTATTGTGAAAATAGGCAAACGGTCTGCCCGCGTCCCCGTCTAGCACAATATCAGGATCAATGGGGATTTTTCCCAAAAACGCCACCTTCATTGTTTTAGCAAGCCGCTCGCCGCCGCCCGATTTGAAAATATCTACTGTCGCACCACAATGAGGACAAACAAAGCCACTCATATTCTCGATCACTCCCAGCACGCGCAGGCTTAGCTTCTCACAAAAAGAAATGGATCGCTGCACGTCCGCCACGGACAAATCCTGCGGCTGGGTGACGACGACCGCGCCAGTGGGATTCTTGAGCAATTGCACGATCGAAAGCGGCTCGTCTCCCGTTCCGGGCGGACAATCAACAATCAAATAATCCAGCCTACCCCAGTCGACATCCTTCAGCAACTGCTTGATAGCGCCCATTTTTATAGGCCCGCGCCAGATCACTGCATCGTCCGCGTTCTGCAACAAGAAACCCAGCGACATCACCTTAAGATTCTCGCCATAGCCGATGGGCATGAGAAGGTTTTCCTTTACTCCGACTTTACGATTTTCCAAACCCATCAGCTTGGGAATGCTGGGGCCGTGGAAATCAATGTCTAAGAGACCAACACTTCTGCCAACTAAAGCCAAAGAGGTCGCCAAATTTGCGGCGGTCGTACTCTTGCCGACGCCGCCTTTGCCGGATAAGACAACGATCTTGTACTTGATCTCAGCCAGCCGTTTTTCCAATGCGATGCTTTCCAGCGCCTCATCCAACGTTTCATCTTTTCGAACCTTGCATTCGTTGGTCACAAATAGCTCCATATACTTTGCCACACACTCACAATTTGTTTGCTTAACGAACCATGGTCAGACTCCACCACGCTTTTGCCGGCGACTTGGGCATGCGTCACCTTCGGATCAAAGGGAATTTTGCCCGCGATCGGAAAGTTTTTCTCGCCGCAAAAAGCTTCAATTGATTGGCTGAGATCGGCATTCAGATCGTGCTTGTTGATGCACACCATTGCAGCAATATTGAAATGTTTTGCCAGCGCCAGCACGCGCTGCATGTCTTGAATGGCCGACAAAGTCGGCTCGGTCACCACCAGCACTAAGGATGCCCCGGTAATCGAAGCGATCACCGGGCAGCCAATGCCGGGCGGCCCATCGACAATTACCAGTTCATGATGATTCTCTTCCGCGATGCGGCGGGCTTCTCGGCGCGCGATCGTGACCAGCTTGCCGGAATTCTCCGCCGCTGCGGCCAGGCGCGCGTGCACCATGGGGCCGCAGCGGGTCTCGGAGATCATCCACTCGCCGCTAAGGCGTTCCGGGAAATCGATGGCCTTTTCAGGGCAAAAGCGAACGCAAACTCCACAGCCCTCGCAGGCGATAGGATCGATGAAAAAAGCCGTCCCGCCTGCGGCTGTTCCGTTCATTCGTATGGCACCAAAGCGGCAGTGCGCCAAACAAACCCCGCAGCCAGTGCAATCGCTCTCTCGAATGATGGCTTCGTGCCCACTGCGAAATTCATGATGCTGCAATACTCGAGGCGACAGCACCAAATGCAGGTCTGCAGCATCAACATCGCAATCAGCGATGACCGGGCGATCTGCCAGCACCGCAAATGACGCGGTCAGGCTGGTCTTCCCAGTGCCGCCCTTGCCGCTGATGACTACGAGCTCCTTCGTCATCTCCTCCTGACGGCCTCGAAAAATATGGCACCTTGCTTCCGCACCAGTCTTACCGCCCCCTCTTTGCTCAACGCCTCCAATCGTTTCACTGCATCGCTGGCATGCATGCCCAGCCCGGCAGAAATGCCTTCTACCGTACAAGGACGCCGGCTAAGCAAGGCCAAAATCTCGGCATCCTCGTTTTCGCTGGCAAAGGGGACACGCGTTTCATCCCGTCCGCTTTCGCATATCACCTCGGTCGCATCTCCAAAAAGCCTTTTAAGTTGCTGCATCTGCTCAAATGCAACCGGAAAGGCGAACTCCTCGGCGGGCGGTCGAGAAACCGTATTCAGTTGAATGCGCCCAGGACCAATGCGCTTCGCAAAAGCAGCAATCTTTTTTACTTCTGAGGCTGTGCCGGTGACTCCTGCAAGCAGGAGAACTTCCAGCCAAACCGGTTTGGCAAAATCCTCAACAAACTCTGCCAGTCCGGCGAACAACCTACTAAATGTGATTTCCTTGTGTGGACGGTTGACGTAGCGGAACATGCGCTCATTGCCTGCATCCAAGGAGGGAAGGACGAGATCTGCTTCCAGTAGGGCGTCGTGCACTTCCCGCAGCCACAAGAGCGAGCCGTTGGTGAGCACGGCCACGGGAATCTGGGTCATGCTCTTGATTCCCCTGATCACCTCGCCGATCCGCGCATGCAAAGTCGGTTCTCCGGATCCGGAAAGGCTGATATAATCAGGCGCGGGAATGACGGCCAGTTTTGTTTCCAGCTCTTGAAGAATCTCATCCACCTTGACGTATTCTTTGCGTTCAACGGTCTTTTGAGTGGTGCGGCCAAGTTGACAGTAGATGCAGTCATAGGTGCACGTCTTGAAAGGCACCAAATCAACGCCAAGGGAACGGCCTAACCGCCGTGAAGGAACAGGACCGTAAAGATGTCGAAAGCCAGCGTCCATCATTCGCCCTCCTCACAAGGTGGACGAAAGCAGCGCTCGCTTTGCCCGCAGCAGCAGGTTGTTCCGGCTTGATCGAAGGAGCAGCCCTTTGTGCGATTATAGGCTCGACCTTGGCGAGAATCCTTCAGGATAAAACCTGCTCCCCCGCTGACGAGCCTTCGGACTTGGCCTTGGCAGTCCGGGCATGAGAAGATGGGCGCATCCGTCATAGCTTGCAGACGCTCAAAGCGCGATCCGCAGGCCGTGCATTCGTATTCGTAAGTCGGCATCCTTCAATTCCTCTGTGCTTTCAATAAATCCGATATGTTCTCAAATAGAGTTCTAAAGAAATGGCCGTACTCCGGCAAGGCGTCCACAATCAACTTACCCTTTGAGTAAGCCTCAGCGATGCGCCGGTCATCGGGGATTTCGAGGAGGACCGGAATGCCTTGTGCCTCACAAAACACCTTTACCCGCTGGTCGCCGATGCCGGCACGGTTGACGACCACGCCGAAGGGAATTCCGACTTTTCTAACCATATCCACAGCCAGCCGCAGGTCATGTAATCCAAATGGAGTAGGTTCCGTAACCAGCAGCACAAAATCTGCTCCCCGGATGGTGGCGATCACCGGGCATGAAGTTCCTGGAGGCGCATCCAGAATCGTGTGTGTGCCGTTTTGTATATGTGCCTTTACCGCGCGGATAAGCGGCGGAACCATGACCGTACCCACGTCGAGTCGACCTTGGATCAGGGTGATGTTACCTGCTTGAATCGTCTCTACCCATCCTATAGGTCTGTCAACTTCGTGGATAGCCTTCCTGGGGCACACCTTTGCGCAGCCGCCGCAACCGTGGCACATCTCAGGGAATACAAGAGGCTCGCCTCCGAACGAGACAATGGCGTGATATTCACAAAATTGGCTGCATTCGCCACAGCCATCGCAAAGCGACTCATCCACTTGCGGAACCGGTATGCTAACGGTCTCAGTTTCACAAATGTCACCCTTTAGAAAGATATGTGCATTCGGCTCTTCTACGTCACAGTCCAACAACTGCACCTCGCAGTTGAGCATTCGGGCGAGGTTCAGGGACACGGTCGTTTTGCCGGTTCCGCCTTTGCCGGAAGCAACGGCAAGAATCATATCTTCATCTCCGAGCTTCCGTCAGACATTGACATCCGAGAAATCAGCCAAATCCACAAAATTGGCAGAAGACCGCATAAGGACATGCGTTCCGATCGGCTGCCCGACGCGCGCTGCAATGACAGGGCATTTGGCCTTGAAGAGGAAAAAGATATTGCGGCGTTCATCGCTGAGTGTCTCAAAGTTGCCTTGACCTTTAGCGATAATCAAATCAGCTTCGGTAAAACAGCGTATAAACTCCTCATTGCAGTCCTGAAGGATTGTGCCCGGCGCATCGGAACCGTTGTCGACAATCTCCGCAATCTCCTGAAGTCCCACAGTTTGTGCATCGGCTCTGGTCGCATCGTTGATGATGGGCGCTCCCCGCACGGCCACTGTAACCGGTACCGAGGAAAGCTGTTCGATAAGCAA
>Ga0172370_10008014_pt1 | contig 12787 bp, 10 predicted proteins | sample LakKiv5m_FD_114538 | JGI IMG/M metagenome (GOLD analysis project Ga0172370, IMG submission 114538) | Freshwater microbial communities from Kabuno Bay, South-Kivu, Congo - kab_022012_11.5m | ecosystem: Environmental > Aquatic > Freshwater > Lake | place: Democratic Republic of the Congo...
AAAGATGAGTTGAAGGAGAAAGATTTTGGATTCTCCCAGGCTACTACTGCGATTTCAAATAAAATCTCTAATTCTCAGCAAGCTTATAAAAAGAAAAAGGCTGACGAAAAGATAGAAAGCGTAAAAGCGTTGGTGAATAGTGCTGTACTGAATGATAATCTACAGGCTGTAGTAGATGTTCAAAATCTTGCCGCAAACGGTGGGGACATTAAGCAGATCAAATCTGAATTGATGAAAATAGTTAGAAAAGAAAATAAAAACGGTTATCCGATAAAAAATCTGTCTTTCAAAACAGTTGAAATAATTATGGCAGGATTGTTAAGTTGGAATTCAGGTAAGTCAGAACAACCGTTCTCTATTTCCTAATTGCTTATATATTATTTGAGCTGCAAAATGTGCTCACAAACAAAAGCCGGCAGAGATGCTGGCTTTGTTGTTTTAAACCCTACCAAAAAAATTTCAATCAAAATCCCTTCACATAGAGAAGACTATTCTTTATTTTTACAAATAAAATTTAAGACACGCATAGTTACATTTCGATTACGAACCTTTTCTAAGAGATGAGTTGGTGGGCAAGTAAAGTTATAACTAAAGCATCTTCTAAGTTAAATGAATAGTAAAATCACACTCTCACAATTAGAACAATACCTATCTAAAGCTGCGTGGATTCTTAAAGGTCCTGTAGATGCATCCGACTTTAAGGTTTATATTTTCCCACTGCTCTTCTTCAAGAGAATTTCTGACGTTTATGATGATGAGTACAAACAGGCATTAGAGGAATCTAAGGGTGATAAGGAATATGCTGAGCTTCCAGAGTTCCATCGTTTTGTAATACCTAAAAAGTGTCACTGGAATGATGTCCGTTCAGTTACTGTAAATGTTGGCCAGGCTTTGGAAAAAGCATTTAGAGGAATTGAAAAATCAAATCAAGAGCATTTATATGGAATATTTGGAGACGCTCAGTGGAGTAATAAAAATAAACTTACTGATAGACTGCTAATTGATTTAATAGAACACTTCTCACAATACAATCTTTCCAACTCTAATGTTGATCCGGATTTGCTTGGACAAGCTTACGAATATTTAATTAAGCACTTTGCAGATCTTACAAATAAAAAGGCTGGTGAGTTTTATACTCCAAGATCAGTTGTGCATTTGATAGGTTTAATAGTAGATGCAAAAGAAGGCGAAAGTATTTATGACCCTGCGTGTGGAACAGGCGGAATGTTACTTGAAGCAATAAATCATTTGAAAGAAAATAAAAAAGATTACAGAACACTAGGATTGTTTGGACAAGAAAAAAATCTTACATCAGCATCTATTGCACAGATGAATATGTTTCTTCACGGTATTGAAGATTTTCAAATAGTGAGAGGTGATACATTAAGAAACCCTGCTTTCTTCGAAGGTGATAATCTTAAAACATTTGATTGTGTAATCGCAAATCCTCCTTTCTCATTAAAATCTTGGGGTGCAACTCATTGGACTAATGATCCATACGGAAGAAATATTGCGGGAGTACCGCCACAAGGTAATGGAGATTTAGCCTGGGTGCAGCATATGATTAAATCTATGAGAAATAAAACCGGGCGAATGGCTGTTGTATTGCCTCACGGCGCATTATTTAGAAAAGGTGCTGAAGGTAGAATTAGAAAAGCTTTAATTGAAATGGATTTGCTTGAAGCTGTTATAGGCCTAGGATCAAATATATTTTATGGAACACAGTTAGCGGCTTGTGTTTTAGTTTTTAGAAAAACAAAAAAAGAAAATAGAAGAGATAAGATTTTATTTATCGATGCATCTGATCAGATTAGAGTTGGACGAGCACAAAATTTTCTTGAACCAGAACACGTGAGTAAAATTTACAAATGGTTTTCTGATTTTAATGATGTTGAGAATTATGTTAAGGTAGCATCGTTTGCAGAAATTGAAGAGAATGATTTTAATCTTAACATTCCACTTTATGTTGAAAAAATAATTGAAGACAATCTGCCCACAGTTGATGAAGCACTGAGAGATCTAAAAATTGCGTGGGAAGAATGCCAAAAAGCTGAAAATAATTTCCTTGGAAAATTAAAAGACTTTACCTTATGAGAACATTAAAAAAGAAAACAGTATTTTTTCTCGGTGCGGGTTTTTCTAAAGCAGCTGGAGCGCCAGCTCAAAATGAATTACTCTCTCAAGTTCTAGACTATTCTGGTTATGGATATGGAAATCCGGTTGCGGAATACCAAAATTATTTGAAATTGTTTTTTCACGACGCATTTAAGTTAAGTGATGAGCAGATGTGTTTATTTTCACTAGAAGATTTCTTTACTCCGATTGACAAATGTATTTCTGAAAATACTTCGTTTAGAGGTTATTCAGTGGATGCTATCAAATCTATTAGAAATTACTTGAGTATTTTGGTGTCAATTGTGATAAATGATCAGTTGCAAAACTCTGATCGGCCCAAAGACTATATTGATACATTTGTAAATTATATTCTTGCGCTGAAAAAAAATGCACCAACAGTTGACAAAGTATCTATAATAACTACCAACTGGGATATTCTATTAGATAGAAGATTTTTCGAATCTTTGAATCATTCATATGATAATAGAGGTACTATAGATTTTGGGACTCACGTTGTAAGCTTATCTGCAGGACAGGCAGAACAAATTATGCCCGCGATGATTGCAATAGCGAAAAAACTAATTACCGTTAAACTCTATAAAATCCACGGTTCATTAAATTGGCTAAAATGTCCAAGCTGCAACAGATTGTACGTCAATCCAGATACTAAGATTGGGATACCTGCTGGCAGCTTAGGAATTGAATGCAGGTTTTGTGACCAGAGTTTTATTTTGCCAAGTAGAAATTTGTTGGGAATCAAGTTAGAACCACAATTGATTTATCCAACATTTGTTAAAGATTTTTCTAATGTTCACTTTCAAAGAATTTGGGATAATGTTTCTACTGAATTGAGTGAGGCTTCAAGAATAGTATTTATTGGTTATTCATTCCCTCAGGCGGATTATGAGATTAGACAATTGCTTGCTCGAAAAGTTCCTGATAATTGTGAAATCGTTTGTGTATTGTATGGGGATGAACCAGAAAGAGAGGATCGTAATTACTATTTAACTGAACAAGCTAGGTACGAAAATTTCTTTGGAGGACGTGTGAAAATATTTAATTATCAAGGAGCGCGTGAATACATCCAAAAGATTGATACATATGACTATTAAAAAACATTACAATTGAATTATATAAAATGAAAAAAACAACTGAAGAAAATATTCCTATTGCAAAGCAATTACCATTCAAGTTTGAAACTGAAGAGTTGTGGCTTGGTGGCTGGGGAGATGTAGATTTTTATTGTAAACAAGATAATATTCTCGTTCTCTTAGAAGTGGAGAAAGGACAGAAGCATCCTAATACAAATGTGTTAAAGGTTTGGCCATTCTTAGAAAAGTATCCACAGCAAAAAGTATTGTTAATACAGGTGATTTGGTCGGATAACAAAGCACCAAAGAACAGATTAAACTTATGTGATTTTACTGGTAAGAAATTAGAAGAATTATTTCCAACACGTTTCAGATATTATAAATGTTATTGGCCTAGTGATTTTCAACAGCATAATAAAATAATAAATCAGAAGTTTTCTGAATTGAAGAATATTGGCAAAGAGTTCTAATGATTACAAGAAACGTTTTACAAACAAATGCTGTATTTAATATATGATATTTGAAGAGAATACACTTGTATTGGCGGATTGCCTACAATTTCTTGAAAGAGTTGATTCGAATATTGCAGATTTATTTTATCTTGATCCACCTTGGAATACTACGTCCGATTTCATCTATACCAATGAGAATATAAATCTTGCAGAATTAAAAGTTTCTTATGATGGATTTATATTCAAAGTGATTCAGCAAGCTCATCGTATACTAAAGCCCTCTGGAAATTTGTTTTTGTATTCCATTCCTTTGCTGAATGTTAATTTCCATAATATCATTAGTCCCATCTTTTGTCTTAATAATTATAGAGCTGAATTTATTATCCCAAACAAAAGACTTCAATTAGGAAACAAAAACTTTACCCATAATCACGAAACAGTTATTTATTATTCAAAAACTGATCAGAGCTATTTTAATTCAACTCGTTACTTAAATGAAACCGAATTGAATGAACTCTTTCCATTTGAAGATTCAAAAGGTCGGTTTGGGATAACTGATCTGATTGTGTCAAGATCAGGAAATAATAAATCATTTGATTGGATGGGCTATCAACTACCGCCTGGTAAAGTATGGAAATTTGAGGAAACAGTACTCAATGCCTTGCTCGATAAAGATAAAATTTTTATCGAATCGGATATGCTTTTACCAAAAATGAAACAATATGCGGCAGAAAAATCTACACAAGGACTGAGTTCGGTTTGGGATGATATCCCAGCATACAATTCAAACAAGGCATCTCGTGTTGGCTCCCAATCGGAAGAAATTCTGAAGAGAATCATCTCTATTAGTTCAAAAGAAGGTGATCTAGTAATTGATCCATTTGTTGGATCTGGGACAACCATTGCAGTCGCAAATAAATTAAATAGAAAATGGTACGGAATAGATATTAGCGCTGATGCAATTACAATATGTAAAAATAGACTTGATCATATTGACAACCTCTCATCTTATAATTTTTTTATAGAAGAAGATATCCAGCTAAAGAAAATTATATGGAATGAATATGTGCCTTTGATTGAATCTAAATCAGATGTATTACGCAATAAAATTTTACGAGGGGAAAATGATAGGGTAGAATTCAAAGAATCTCTTGTATGGAATCATTTTCAAAAGTCTCGAGATGGCACTATCATAGATAAAATTATTAAGGAGATTGCTGCGTTTATGAATTCAAAGTTAGGTGGATCAATTATCATTGGGGTAAAAGATGATGGGTCAATAATTGGGCTTGAAAAAGATTATGAAGAAATAAACAATCAAAAAGCTAATAGTGACGGTTTTAATTTATATTTATGTGATAGTATAAAAGCTAAACTGGGACCGAACTCTTTTAATCTATATCATATGGATCATTTCATTGTTGAAAATAAATCTGTATGTGAAATTGAAGTTGAGCCATCGAACAAACCCATATTTTTCATAAATGAGTTTTATACACGAAATGGTAGTCAATCAATTAAACTAAATACAGAGGAGTTTTACAAATTTATTTTAGAGTCGGAAAAAAGAATTGACACAACAACAACTTGAAAAATATCTTTGGGGTGCTGCTACTTATTTGCGCGGGCATATTGATGCCGGTGATTATAAGCAGTATATCTTTCCGCTTTTATTTTTTAAGCGCCTATGCGATGTGTATGATGAAGAGTTTGAAGTTGCATTAACAGAGAGTAATGGTGATTTAGATTTTGCAGCTTTTGAAGAGAACCACCGTTTTCAGGTTCCTAAAAATGCTCATTGGAAAAAAGTGCGTGAACAAACTGTTAATGTAGGAATGGCAATTCAGAAATCTTTAAGAGCGATTGAGAAAGCTAACCCAGATACTCTTTATGGAATATTTGGTGATGCAAGCTGGTCTAATAAAGAACGGCTGCCTGATGAAACACTTATAAATCTTATAGAACATTTCTCTCAGCATAAATTAAATATTGCAACTGTCCCTGATGACCAGCTTGGTAATGGTTATGAATATTTAATTAAACAATTTGCTGATGACAGCGGACATACGGCAGCAGAGTTTTATACTAATAGAACCGTTGTAAGGTTGATGACTTTGATTATGGATCCGCAGCCCGGAGAAAGTGTTTATGATCCAACTTGTGGTTCCGGTGGGTTGTTGCTTAACTGTGCTTTGCAATTAAAAGAAGCCAGGAAAGAATTTAGAACATTAAAATTATTTGGCCAGGAAATAAACCTACTTACTTCTGCAATTGCAAGAATGAATATGTTCTTACACGGTATTGAAGAATTCCAGATTGTAAGAGGGGATACTTTAAGCAGCCCTGCATTTTTACAAAATGATGAACTACAAAAGTTTAATGTTATTCTTGCAAATCCTCCTTACTCAATAAAAAGTTGGGATAGAAGTTCTTTTGAAAATGATGCTTATGGAAGAAACATTTGGGGTACACCGCCACAAGGGACTGCTGATTATGCTTTCCAGCAACACATATTGAAAAGTTTAGATGAAAGGAATGGTCGCTCGATTACTCTGTGGCCACACGGTATTTTATTTAGAGATGCCGAAGCTGAAATAAGAAAAAATATGATTGAACAGGACGTTGTTGAATGTGTTATTGGGTTGGGTCCTAATTTGTTTTACAACTCACCGATGGAAGCTTGTTTACTTGTAACTTGCACTAAAAAGAAAAAGGAACGGAAGGGCAAAATTCTTTTCATCAATGCGGTTAATGAAGTTAAGCAAGAAAAAAGTATCTCATATCTTGAAGAACAACATATTCAGAAGATATACGATGCGTATAAATCATTTACTGAAATAGAAGGATTGTCTAAAATAAGTACGATGGATGAGGTGAAAATAAATAATTACAAATTAGCACTTAACCTTTATATGCGACAAACAAATGGAAGTGATTCTGGTGACTTTAATGAATTATTGCAAAGCTGGGAAAAAAGTTCGAATGAACTAAAGAAAAGTATGTCAGAGATTTTTAATTCTGTCGATGTGAAAATATAGTTAGATGAAAACATCAAATTTTATTCTTGATAAATCGAAATGGACCAAAGTAAAGTTTGGTGAAGTTGTTCTTGAAGTCAGAGCGACTTCCAAGAATCCTGTAAAAGAGGGATTGGAACGATTAGTGGGATTGGAACACCTTGATACTGAGAACATTCACATAAAAAGATGGGGACTTATAAAGGATGGAACGACCTTTAGTAAGAAGTTCAATAAAGGACAGGTTCTTTTTGGAAGAAGAAGAGCATATTTGAAGAAAGCTGCTGTTGCTGATTTTGATGGAATATGTTCAGGTGATATAACAGTATTTGAAGCAAAAGATGGATTGATACCAGGCCTTCTGCCATTCATAGTACAGAATGAAAAGTTTTTTGAATTTGCTATGAAAAATTCAGCAGGATCACTTTCCCCAAGAGTGAAGTTTAAGGATTTAGCGAATTTTGAATTCCTTCTACCACCAAAAAACCAACAAGCAAAAATTGCTGAATTACTTTGGGCTGCAGATAATGATATTGAGAAAACCAATTGTTTGTACAATAGTTTTTTAGGATATAGGAAGAGTTTTATCAATGAAATGTTTAACATCAATGGTAAGTATCTAAAAATATCAGATTTACCTGTTGATACCATAAATGGCCTGTGGACTTCTAAAGAGGAGGATATTGTTCATATAAATATAATTCGTAGCACCGAATTTTCTGAATTTGGAGAAATTGATTTATCAAAGCTGTCATTATTCCCAGTGAGTAAAAAACAATTAGAGGGAAAACAATTACTGCCTGGTGATATTGTGCTAGAACGTTCTGGTGGTGGTCCTGATCAACCAGTCGGGCGTGTTTGTTATTTTGATTTAACTAACGGTGTCTTTTCTTTCAGTAATTTCACGTCGGTATTAAGAGTAAATGATTCGCGTATAATTCTTCCAAAATATTTGTTCTATTTTTTATTGCATTTTTATGAAAAGCAAAAGACAGCTAGAATGCAAAAACAGACTACAGGTATTAGAAACCTAGATTATGATATGTATACAAAGATAAAAGCCCCAGCCATTCCCACGAAAAATCAAAAGGATATTATATCTAAAATAGACGCAATCGAAAAAACGAGAAAGAGTATCTTGCATAAAATATTAGCAGGTAAAACAGTACTTAATAATCTGAATAACAAAATATTTTAATTTATATGTCATTCAACGAATTAAATAGTGTTGAGAATTATATCATCCACCAACTAACCAGCGTTAATCTCAATGCTCATAGTATTACCGATAAAAAAGAAATTTATACAGGCAATTGGATTTATAAATCACCGGAAGAATTAGAACGCGGGGTTAATGAAGTTCTAATTGAAAGTGAATTAAGAGATGCGCTTATTCGGATTAACCCTGAGATAAAAGATAAACCAGAAAGAGCTGATGAGGTAATCTACAAACTTAGGGCAATCTTAATTTCAGTAAATCAAACAGGTCTTGTAAAAGCAAATGAAGAATTTTCTAAATGGCTTTGTGGAGAAAAGACAATGCCGTTTGGAGAAAACAACAGACACGTTCCAGTAAGACTTATAGATTTTGAAACTTTGAGTAATAATACTTTCATTGCTACAAATCAATTTCGTGTACACGCTAGAGAAACAAAAATACCTGATATCGCCCTTTTAATAAATGGAATGCCTGTTGTAGTTGGTGAAGCTAAAACACCAATACGTCCATCAATAAGCTGGTTAGATGGCGCTCACGAAATTCATAACGTTTATGAAAATTCAGTTCCGCAGTTATTTGTTCCTAACATACTATCATTTGCAACAGAAGGTAAAGAATTGTTTTACGGTTCGGTGCGTTGTGCACTGGAGTATTGGTCACCGTGGAGATTAGATTCTGATGATGATTCAATTCTAAAGAAACTTGGACTTGGTGAGGTAGGAAAAGAATTATCGGATCTTCTAAAGCCCGCCAGGTTGTTAGATATTCTACAGAACTTTTCAATTTACGCTTCAGATAAAAAGAAGAGAAGAATAAAGATACTTTGTCGATACCAGCAATACGAAGGTGCAAATAAAATTGTTGAACGTGTTAAAGAAGGCAGAATAAAAAAAGGATTGATCTGGCATTTTCAAGGTTCAGGAAAATCATTACTGATGGTTTTTGCTGCACAAAAACTTAGACGAACTTCTGAATTAAAAAGTCCAACGGTGATAATTCTTGTTGATAGAACTGATCTTGACACTCAGATAACCGGAACGTTTAATGCATCTGAAGTCTCAAATGTAGTTCCAACAGATAGTATAAAAGGTCTACACGATCTATTAGAAAAAGACACGCGTAAGATTATCATAACGATGATTCATAAATTCCGGGATGCTTATCCTGATATGAATACTCGTGATAATATTATTCTTATGGTGGATGAAGCACATCGAACTCAAGAAGGGGATTTGGGGAGAAAGATGCGCGCTGCATTACCAAATGCTTTCTTATTTGGATTAACCGGAACACCAGTAAACAAAGCAGATAAAAATACTTTCTGGGCTTTTGGTGCAGAAGAAGATGAAGAAGGATATTTATCCAGATATACTTTCCAGGAATCGATTAGAGATAAAGCGACATTACCACTTCATTTTGAACCACGCCTGGTAGATATACACGTTGACAAGAAAACCATCGATAAACTGTTTAAGGAATTAAAAGAAGAAGCAGCTCTTTCGGATGAGGAAGCTGATGCGCTTAGCAGGAAAGCTGCAAAGATGGCAACATTTCTTAAAGCACCGGAAAGAGTAAGCAAAATTGTAAATGATATTGTTACACATTTTCGTGAAAAAGTTAATCCACACGAATTCAAGGCAATGATTGTGACCCCGGACCGATATGCTTGTGTACAATACAAAGAAGAGTTAGACAAATTATTAAATACTGAGAGCAGCAGAGTTGTTATTTCAACAAGTGCAAATGATGAATTTGAGTTCAAACAAAAATGGGGAATGGATAAAGAACAGCAAGACAAAGTGGTTGAACAATTTAACGACAAAGACTCTCCATTAAAATTTTTGATCGTGACAGCCAAACTACTAACAGGATTTGACTCACCGATTTTACAAACAATGTATTTAGATAAATCGTTAAAAGATCACACTCTATTGCAAGCTATTTGCAGAACAAATCGTTTATATCCCAATAAAACTTTTGGAAGAGTTGTTGATTACTTCGGAATATTTGATGATGCTGCAGAAGCTTTACGGTTTGATGATGAGGGAATTAAAAAGGTAATTACAAATCTTCAAATACTAAAAGACAAGTTACCAGAAGTAGTGACAATGTGTTTGAAACATTTTGAAGGTGTCGATAGATCAATAGAGGGGTTTGAGGGTTTAGAAGCTGCACAGAATTGTATTAACACCGATGAAAAGCGTGATGCATTTGCAAAAGATTATTCTTATTTAACAAAGTTGTGGGAATCAATTTCACCTGATAGAATATTAGATAAATATGAAAAAGATTATCGCTGGTTAACACAAGTGTATCAATCAGTTCAACCTGCTGTGGATACTATCGGTAAGTTACTTTGGCATTCATTAGGTGCACAAACAACAAAGCTTATACACGAGAATATTCACGTTAAAGGCATCGTGGATAATATGGAGGAGTTTGTTTTAGATGCTGAGGTAATTGATGATATTTTTAATAATCCGAATCCTAAAAAGATTAAAAACTTAGAAGATGAACTGGTAAAAAGATTTAAGAAGCACTTTGGTAATCCAAAATTCAAAGAACTGAGTGAAAGATTACAAGAACTTCGCGACAAAGCTGAGCAAGGACTAATCTCAAGCATAGAGTTTGTAAAAGAATTGTGTAAGATTGCTAAGGAAACAGTACAGGCTGAAAAAGAAGTGCTAAGTGAGATTGAACAAAAATCTGCAAAGACTGCGCTTACTGATTTATTTTTAGAACTTAAGACTGATCAAACTCCTGCGGTAGTTGAAAGAATTGTAAATGACATTGATGCAATTGTTAAAGTAGTAAGATTCCCAGGCTGGCAAACAACAACATCCGGCGAAAGGGAAGTGCAGAAATCATTGCGTAAAGCTTTGTTAAAATATAAACTGCATAAAGACCAGATACTCTTTGATAGGGCTTATGCCTATATAAAGGCGTATTATTGAGATGAGCGATTCTAAGGAAATTACAGTTGAGAAAATGTTTAATGAGATAGATCAAATCTATACTATCTTCAGGTACTCACGATCATCTTGCCCTTATATAGATCCTAAATATGAAGGACAAGCAATCTCTGTCCCATTTAACCTACCAGGCGGCATTCAAACTATCATCACTTATAAGGATCCATTAACCAAAGAATTCATTTCATTCAATAATAAAGTTGGACATTTTACTAATCAAAATTTTATTATCCGGCTTTATGCATTATTGGAGTACTATCAAATTATCGGAAACAATATTAAAATTGATTTTAATTTAACAGGAGCTTATGAGTTAGATATCTTAAGAAGATTGCGTAAATATTTTTCTCATAGATCTGGACCTTATAATAAAGCTGATCAACAGCAAGTTGAATTATATAATACTTTAATTAAGCAATTCAATTTAGGTAAAATTGATTCTGAGGATTATCCAATTTCTATTGATACTGTAATCACACCAATGGTAAAAAAAATAAAAGAATATGTTTCAGAAAAACTCAAATAGTAAATTAGAATGAACAAAGATAAAACAGTTTTCATACTTGGTGCGGGTGCAAGTAAAACATATGGTTTTCCGTTAGGGGAAGAATTAAGACGATCTATCGTTAAAAGTTATGGAAACATTATTTCACAGTTACAAAGAATTACTAAGAATACTCAGTTTCAAAGTAACTCTTATAGTTTTAGAGATCATTTTGAAAAATCAGGGGACATATCTATTGATTTATTTCTTTCCAAATTTCATCAGCATTCAGAAGTTGGAATAATAGCGATCTTATATTTCATTTTGACCAGCGAAACACAGAGTCAATTTTTAGATAGGTTATATTTTAATTACAAAGATCAGAAGAATCTTGAAATAATAGATGATTGGATGTGGTATCTTTATAGTAGATTAACAAGAAACCTGAATGTAGTGGAAACTCATCAAGAGATTGATTTTAATAATATTAGTTTTATTACTTTTAATTATGATCGATCACTCGAACATTTCTTTTTTGAACGACTTAGTAATGGTTTTAACTATAATATTATTGGTGGATCAGCTAGTGATATAATAAAAACTTTGGCAATCGAACACGTTTATGGTCAAACAGCTTTGTTGCCTTGGCAGGCCGGGGACACCCCAAAATTAGAATATGGTAAATATAATGTGGATCAAATCAATCTCGAGCATTTTACCAAAAACGTTAGTTTGATTGGACAAAGAACATTAGAAAACAAAACTGAAATCCATAAAATATTGAAAGAAGCACGCCAGATATTTTTTCTTGGATTTAGTTATGATGAATCAAATATAAAAGCCCTAGATATACCAAATGTATTATCTCGCGGTCAACGAGTTTATGGAACAGCAGTTGGTTTTTTAGATGAAGAAATTGAGGAGATTAAAAAGTATTTTTACCAAAAAAATCAAGACCGACCTGGTGTGCATAAGCACGATGTTTTTATTGAAAGAGCCAATTGCACTACGTTATTAAGAAAATACTATAGAAGCAATTAAAATGAGTAAACTATAAATTATGAGCCCGCTATATGATGGTATGACCAGGAAAGAAGTTATCGACGAATTTGCGAGAACTCTTGTTACTATAATTAGAAGAAGATTAGCGCAAGAAGAGCGTGAGAAAAAAACAATAAAATCTAAAAGTAAGCGAACCAAAGAAAATATTTCTACAGATAAGAAGTCTGAGAATTAGTTTCACATTGGTATAAGAATTTTAATATAATTTATTCATTAAACACAAAATTCATTCAGAAATTTAGTCAGAAGTGTGAGTTAAGTAATTGGCAGGTATAGTTAAAATAATAGCTCATAACCCGAAGGTTGTAGGTTCAAGTCCTGCCCCCGCTACTAAAGAAAATCCTTCTTAATTAAGAAGGATTTTTTATTTTAAAG
>Ga0172370_10008017_pt1 | contig 12785 bp, 10 predicted proteins | sample LakKiv5m_FD_114538 | JGI IMG/M metagenome (GOLD analysis project Ga0172370, IMG submission 114538) | Freshwater microbial communities from Kabuno Bay, South-Kivu, Congo - kab_022012_11.5m | ecosystem: Environmental > Aquatic > Freshwater > Lake | place: Democratic Republic of the Congo...
CAGTCGGACGACCTTCGACTTCCCCTCGAACGCGCAGAACATGAGCGTGATACGGCCGTTCTCACCAAGATGGGCGATCGTCTCGATGCCGCTGCCGGTGAGATCCAGGTACGCGACGCGTCGCGGGCCGATGATCACGAACGTGTCGAGCCCCTTCGCAGACACGTTGACGTGCCCGTCCCCGGCCGACGGCGCTGTGGCGACGAAGAAGACGTGTTGCGCTCGCATGAAGTCGGCAAGCTTCTCCGAGATCTCAGGATGCTCCTGGCCCATGCCGCGATTCTCGCAGAGACCGGCCGCCGCCTCCATCTCCGCCTAGACAGACGGGGCATGTGCACCTGTTCTGGTCGCGCTGAGCCGGCGTTTCGGTGGCTCACCGCGACCAAGAGGCGGAGGGCGCCGAGGCGGTGCGGTCTCGGGGTCAGCAGTCGAGCGCGGCGGGCGCAGCGGACCTCGCCGCGGCATCTGCGCCGCGACGGGCGTGATACGAAGATCTCACCAGCGGCCCCGCCTCGACGTGCGCGAACCCGAGGCGCTCACCGAGCGCGGCGAGCTCGGCGAGCTCCGCCGGATCCCACCACCGCACCACCGGCAGGTGCCGCTTGGTTGGCTGCAGGTACTGCCCGATCGTCAGAAGGTCGACGCCGACCGCGGCGAGATCGGCCATCGCGGAACGCACCTCTTCGGGCGTCTCCCCCAACCCGACCATGAGCCCGGACTTCGTCACCAGCCCGGAATCCTTCGCGCGGGCGAGCGCCGCGAGCGACCGCGCGTACGAAGCGGACGGTCGCGCGAGCCTCTGGAGGCGGACGACCGTCTCCAGGTTGTGACCGAGGATGTCGGGACAGGCGGAGAAGATCGTCGAGAGTGCTTCCTCGTCGCCACGGCAGTCGGAGATCAACACCTCCACTCCCGTCCCCGGGCTCGCCGCGCGTATCGCGCGGGTCGTCGCCGCGAACGCCTCTGCGCCGCCGTCGGCGAGGTCGTCGCGAGCGACACAGGTGACGACCGCATGGGCCAGGCCGAGCTGTCGCACTGCTTCGGCGACGCGCTCGGGTTCCTCGGGATCGACCGGGAGCGGGCGTCGCGTGTCTACGCGGCAGAACCCGCACGCACGCGTGCAACGGTCGCCGAGGATCATGAACGTCGCCGTGCGTTCGCTCCAGCACTCGTAGATGTTCGGGCAGCCTGCCTCCTGGCAGACGGTGTGCAGGGAGAGGCTCTGCGAGACGCGCTTCACCTCGCGGAAGCCGTCGTCGTAGCGCGCCCGCACCCTCACCCACTCCGGGCGCCTCGGCCTCTCCCCGCCCGGTTCCTCCTGCACAGATCCATCGCCGCCGTCGGGCTCTTCTCGCCACGCGACGTCCTGCCGGTCGACCTCTGCGTGCCCGAAGGCTGCGGTGAACCTCTCGACGACACGGTCGACAACCGCACGCATCTCGACCGGTTCCCCGAGCAAGCGCGCCATCGAAGTGACGCCCTTGTCGCGTATCCCGCACGGAACGATGTGCTCGAACATGCTCAGGTCGGGATCGACGTTCAGCGCGAATCCGTGCCGCGTACGGCCCCCCGCGACGCGCACCCCGATCGCCGCGACCTTCTCGTCGCCAACCCACACACCCGTGAGTCGCGGCAACCGACCCGCCACCACCCCGAAGTCGGACAGCACTCCTATGACTACCTCCTCGAGCCGTCGCACGTACGCGACGACGTCGCGCTGCCCCGCACGCCACGCTGCCAGCGAGAGGATCGGGTAGCCGACGAGCTGGCCGGGCCCGTGGTAGGTGACGTCGCCGCCGCGGTCGGCGCGCACCAGATCGGCCCCCACCGACCCCGGCGCCACGAGGACGTTCTCGAGGGTCGCGTGCGACCCGAGCGTGTAGACGTGCGGATGCTCCAAGAGCAACAGGTAGTCGGCGTCACTCCGATCGTGAAGAGACCGCTGCAGCGCGTCGGCTTCCTGGTAGGCCACATGCCCCAACCAGCGAGCCCGCAGCTGCTTCGCTTCCGAAGACGCAGTGGTCACTCGAGCTCGAACCGCGGCGGGATCGTCACGTCGATCACACGCCCGTCGGGAATTCTCACCCGTGCAGCGTACGCCCGGCCAGCGCCATCGCGGCCTCGCCGAAAAGCTCGGAGAGAGTCGGATGCGCATGCACGAGCGCAGCGATGTCGGCGGCGCGCATCTCCCAGTTGACGGCCAGGTAGCCCTCGGCAAGCAGCTCCGTCGCCCACGGCCCCACAACGTGCACCCCGAGCAGCGCACCATCTCTCTCGGCGACGATCTTCACCAAGCCCTCGGTCTCACCGATGATCGCTGCCCGGCTGTTGCCGGTGAATCGGTGGACCGAGGTGACCACGTCGATGTTCCGCGCGCGCGCCTGCGCCTCCGTCATGCCGCAGAACGCAACCTCCGGGCGGCAGTAGATCGCCCACGGCACACGCGCGTAGTCGATCGGAGTGGGATCCTCACCGAGCATCGCCGCGACGGCAACCATCGCCTCGGAGAACGCGACGTGAGCCAGCTGCGGGGTCGCAACGAGATCGCCTACCGCGAAGACACCCGGCGCGGAGGTGCGCATCTGCGCGTCTACTACGACGTATCCGCTCTCGTCTGTGCGCACGCCGGCCTCCGCGAGACCGACACCTTCGGATCGCGGACGCCGGCCGACACTCACGACGACCCGGTCGACGACGACGCGCCCCCCACCCCGAGCGTCTTCGTATCGGAGGGCGACATCGGAGCTCCCGCGGTCGATCCCGACAACTGTCGCACTGCTCCGCACGGTGATCCCCCGCCTCTCGAATGAGCGTGCGACGACCTTCGCGACCTGAGCGTCGGCACCGCCGAGGATCTGGGGCAGCACCTCGATCAGCGTCACCTCGGCGCCGAAGTCGCCGAGGAGCGACGCGAACTCACAGCCGATCGCGCCACCGCCGACGACGGCGACACGCGGCGGCACCGCGGTCAGCTCGAGCACGTGATCCGACGACAAGACCCGCTCGCCATCGACGTCGAGCCCCGGTAGCGAACGCGTGGCGGAACCGGTCGCTATCACCACGTGGGCACCGGTCAGCTCCGTGCCGTCGTCGATCCTCACGACACGGCCGTCGGCGAGCACGCCCCGCCCGTCGAAGACCTTCACCTTCCTGCCGGCAAGCAGCTTCTCCAAGCCGCCGGTTAGACGGTCTACAACCTGTCGCTTTCGCACCTGGCTCGCCGCGAGGTCGAGCACGGGTGCACCGGCAGCGACGCCGAACTCCGCGGCGCCGGCAACGGTCCGGAGCACCTCGGCCGTCTGTAGCAGCTCCTTGGCGGGTATGCAGCCCCGATGGAGGCAGGTGCCCCCGACTCTGCGCTCCTCGACGACGGCGACGCGCAGGCCCGCGGATCCTGCGGCGAGTGCGACCCCGTAGCCGCCCGGCCCGCCGCCCAGCACGACGACATCGAAGCACTCGGCCGTTGGAATCACCCCTTCGATCTCGACGTACGGAAGGTCCGGCAGACCGGAGCATTGTCTCGCGTCGCACGACCACCCGCCCCACAGCCACTCGGGCGTCTCGCATCACGGCCCCGGCGCCATCACCCGGACAGCGAATGCTACGAGTACGAGGAGGCTGGTAGCCACACCGAGAAGCATCATCCTGCGAGCCTTGACCACCCTGACTGACCGACAACCGATCCACTGTCGTCAACCCGCTCCAAGCACCCTCGAAACCCCAGAGCCGATGTCCCGCACGACGATCCCCTGGCGGGCAGCGCAGCGCGAACCACGAGATCCGTTCCGATACGATGCAATACCCTTGGCCGGACGCGATCCGCAACCGCCCACGCCCATTTCTCCCGAGGAAGCTCGAGTGCCTGAACGCGCACAGCGGCTTATTGCAGCCGCCCGCAAGAACGTCCCCGAGGGAACCTGGGCGGTGGGAGCAGGGCTGCTGATCGCCGGTCTCAGCGCCTACGGGTTCCAGATCCTCGCCGCCCGGCAGCTCACCAGCAAGGGCTACGGCGCCCTGAACGGCCTCTGGGCGATGGTCTTCGTCGTCGCACCCGGCTTCTTCCAGCCCTTGGAGCAAGAGGTGTCGCGAGCACTCGCGCACCGGCACTCACAAGGCATCGGAGGCAGACCGCTCGTCAAGCGAGCGGCGATCCTCGGCGCCGGGCTGTCGGCTCTCGTCACTCTGGCTGCCGCCGTCGGATCCGTTCCACTCGTGGACGAGCTCTTCCACGGAGACTGGCTGCTGTTCGTCGCGCTTCTCGTTTCCATCGGCTCCTACTACGCGGCTCACATGACCCGCGGGACCCTGTCGGGAAACCGGAGGTTCGGCGCGTACGGTCTCATGCACGGAACCGAAGGCGTCGTCCGCTTGATCCTGTGCGCCGCTCTCTTCCTAGCAGGCGCCGGCACACCCGGGTTGTACGGACTCGCGCTCGCGCTACCGCCTGTCGCCGCGATCGCCTTTGTGCTGCGCGGGCAGCACGGCCTCCTGACCCCGGGGCCCGACGCACCGTACTCGGAGCTCTCCGGCGCACTCGGTCTACTCCTAATCGGATCGGTTCTCGCTCAGCTGCTCTCGTATGCGAGCTTCCTCGGCGTGTCGATCCTTGCGGCCGACTCCGAGAAGGCGATCGTCGGCAAGTTCATAACCGGCCTCTTCATCGCCCGCATCCCTATCCTGCTCTTCCAGGCCGTACAAGCGGCCCTGCTCCCCAAGCTCGCGGGCCTCGCCGGCGCCGGACGCCACGAAGACTTCAAGTCGGGCATGCACAAGCTCGTCGTGATCGTCGTCGGCCTGGGAGCTGTCGGCACAATCGGCGGCTTCGCGCTCGGTCCGTTCGCAGGACAGCTGCTCTTCGGGAACGAGAAGTTCATCCTCGGTCACCGCGACCTAGCTCTACTGGCAGCGGGAAGCGGGACCTTCATCCTCGCTCTGACTCTCGCCCAGGGGCTCATTGCCCTCGAAGCCTACGGGCAAGCGGCGATCGCTTGGATCGGCGGCATCGTCGCGTTCGGCGTGGTCACTGCAATCGGCGAAGACCTGTTCCTTCGCGTCGAAAACGGATTCGTCGCAGGCGGTGTCGCCGCGGCTGCCGGGATGGCCGTGTTCCTCATGCGACGCATGCGCACCGGAACTGCGTCGTTCGGCGACCTGGCCGAGGTGATCGGCCACGAACCGCTCGAGATCTGATGGTCCTCGCCGCGCGGAGTGGGAACCGCGCTGGTGCCCTCTTGCGCTTGGCGAGACCCAAGCAGTGGCTAAAGAACGTCCTCGTCTTTGCAGCGCCGGCAGCCGCCGGAATCCTCGACGAACGTGACGCTCTGGCGAAGAGCGCCATCGCGTTCATCTGTTTCTGTCTCGCGGCCAGTGGCACCTACTACCTGAACGATGCCCTCGACGTAGACGCCGACCGCGCACACCCGACCAAGCGAACTCGCCCTGTTGCGACAGGGGCTGTCTCGGTCGCGTTCGCCGAGGTGATGGGCGTGGCCCTGCTCATCGCGCCGATCGGCTTGTCGCTCGTGGCGTCCTGGCGGCTCGCGGTGGTCGTCGCGTCGTATGCAGCGTTGACGGTCGCGTACAGCACTCGGCTCAAGGACGAAGCCGTGGTGGACCTCGCGGCCGTCGCCGCCGGCTTCGTGCTGCGCACCATCGCCGGCGGAGTCGCGGCCGGTGTGCCGATCTCGCAGTGGTTCCTCATCGTCGCCGGGGCTGGCTCGATGTTCATGGTCACGGGCAAGCGCCACGCGGAGCTCCTCGAGCTGGGTGACGGCGCGGCTGCGCACCGGCCTTCACTCGCCCACTACTCGATCTCCTACCTGACCTACGTGCGAGGTGTCGCATCGGCGATAGCGATCCTCGCGTACTGCCTCTGGTCCTTCGAGAGGTCGGCGCTCTCGGGCAACGAGGTCTGGTTCCAGCTCTCTGCGGTGCCATTCGTCCTGGGCATCCTGCGCTACGCCCTGCTGCTCGACCAGGGTCGCGGCGGCGCACCCGAGGAGCTGGTTCTCGGAGACCGCATGCTTCAGATGATCGGAGTGATGTGGGCAGTTGCCTTCGCCCTGGCGGTGCGCGGTGGTTGAGGTTCGTAGATCGATCTCGCTCTTCGACGTGCACGACGAGACGCTCTGTGGCTGGGGACGCACGGCCCCCACACGTGCGTCCGTCTGGGAGCCACGGACCCTCGACGGCGTGAGCGAACGGCTCTCGCGCACCTCGGCGCGCGGGGTGATAGCGCGCGGCTTGGGTCGCTCCTACGGCGACGCTGCACAGAACGCCGGAGGCCTCGTAGCTCGCATGACCCGCCTCGACGGCATAGCGGCGCTCGACGAGGAAGCGGGCCTCGTCACATGCGAAGCAGGAGTAAGCCTCGATTCGCTCATCCGGGCCCTGGTACCGATGGGCTGGTTCCCGACGGTCGTCCCCGGCACGGCCTACGTCACCGTCGGTGGTGCCATCGCATCCGACGTCCATGGCAAGTACAGGCACGGCAGCTTCTGCGACGCTGTGACCCGGATGCGCGTGTGGACGCCGGCGCGCGGAATTGTGACATGCAGCGCCGAGGAGGATCCCGACGTCTTCTGGGCGACGGCCGGCGGCATGGGACTGACCGGAGTCGTTGTAGACGCGACGCTCCGGCTGCACCGCGTCCAATCTGCGCTGATGCGCGTCGACACTGAGCGGACGTCGAACCTCGACGGCTGCATGGAACGCATGCTCGGCACCGACGACCGATACCGCTACTCGGTCGCATGGATCGACTGCCTGGCATCCGGCAAGCACCTCGGCCGCTCCGTGCTCACGCGCGGCGACCACGCCACCCTCGACGATCTCGCACCGCACGTGCGCAGCCGGGCACTCACCCTCCCCGACGGACTCCGTCTTTCGTCACCGCAGTGGGCACCGAGCGGGTTGCTCAACCCGGTGACCGTCCGCGCCTTCAACGAGGTTTGGTACAGGAAGGCCCCACGCGACGAGCGCGACCGGCTTCAGCCCCTCACCGGGTTCTTCCACCCACTCGACGGCGTAGGCGGGTGGAACCGCATCTACGGGTCTCGCGGCTTCCTGCAATACCAGTACCTCGTGCCCTACGGCGCCGAGAACGTGGTGCGCACAACTCTCGAGCGGCTGAGCGCGGCCCGTTGCGCGTCGTTCCTCGCAGTGCTCAAGCGATTCGAGCACGCCAACGCCGGGCACCTCTCGTTCCCTGCGCCCGGCTGGACGCTCGCGCTCGACATCCCGGTTGGAAGGTCGGGCCTCGGCGACCTACTCGATGGCATCGACCGACTCGTCGTCGACGCGGGCGGGCGCATCTACCTGACCAAGGATGCCCGCACGTCGCCCGATCTCATCTCGGAGATGTACCCACGGCTCGATGCGTGGCGTGCAGTCCGCAACGCCCTGGACCCGGCCGCCGTGCTGCACAGCGACTTGGATCGCCGGCTGCACCTGGCCGACACGCGCCTCGAGAGGACCCCACGATGAAGGACGCCCTCGGATCGCCTCAGTCCGTCCTCGTCCTCGGCGGAGGCTCCGACATCGCTCTCGCCACCGTGCGCCTCTTCGCTGCCCGGCGCACCCGCACCGTCGTACTCGCAGCGCGCGACCCCGGGTCGCTCGACACGGCGGCCACCGGCATCAGGGCCGCGGGAGCAACGACGGTCGAGGCCGTGAAGTTCGATGCCACTGCCTTCGCGACTCACGACCGGTTCGTCGACGACGTGTGGGACCGCTTCGGCGACTTCGACCTCGTCCTGATCGCGTTCGGGGTGCTCGGCGACCAGACGAGATGCGAGACCGACTCTGCCGCCGCCATCGAGGTCATCCAGACGAACTTCACCGGCGCCGCATCCGTAGCGATCCCTGTCGCCCACCGGATGCTCGCACAGGGTCACGGCACCGTCGTCGCCCTGTCATCCATCGCCGCCGAACGCGCCAGGCGCTCGAACTTCGTCTACGGATCGTCGAAGGCCGGCATGGACCAGTTCTTCCAGGGGCTCGGCGACATGCTCCACGGTCGCGGCGTCCACGTGATGGTCGTGCGACCGGGTTTCGTGCGAACCAAGATGACGGCCGGCATGCAGGCCGCGCCGTTCTCCACCACCCCCGAAGCGGTCGCCGACGCCATTGCGCGCGGGCTCGAGCGCGGCAAGGAGAAGATCTGGGTGCCGGAACCGGTTCGCTTCATAGCGACGGTGATGCATCACATACCACGCCCCCTCTACCGCAAGCTGCCGCTCTAGCCGGCGCCACAGGAACCCGACCCCACCTCGGATGACCGAACCCCGCATCGTCGCTGCGTTCGACTTCGACGGGACGATCACGTCGCGCGACACGATGGCGGGATTCCTACGCAGGGTCGCGGGCACGCGCTCTCTGCTCTCCGCCGCCGGGCTCGACCTTCCCCGCCTACTGCTCGCCGCCTCCGGTCACGGTTCACGCGACGAGGGCAAGAGTCGCCTGCTGATGAAGCTCTTCGCGGGGCGCGCTCCGGCTGAGGTGTGTACCGTCGCCCGGGAGTACGCGACGTTCCTCGTCTCTCATGCGGTTCGCTCCGAGATGCGAGCCCGACTCGCGTGGCACAGGTCCCAGGGCCACGAGATCGTCATCGTCTCCGCGTCGCTCTGCACCTACCTGCAAGTGACCGGCCGCCTGCTCGGCAGCGACGCGGTGCTGTGTACGAAGCTCGAGATCGATGGTGCCGGCAACTACACAGGTCGGATGGACGGTGGCAACTGCCGCGGCGCCGAGAAGGCGCGCCGCTTGTCTGCACACCTCGCCGAGCGCGGCGGAGCGACCATCGGCTGGGCCTACGGAGACTCGTCGGGCGACCGCGAGATGCTGGCGATGGCCGCGCACCCGGTCTGGGTCTCGAAGCGGGCCGGCCGCTTCTACCTCCCGCCGGTCACACCTGGCCATAGGGCGGTCTGATCATGATGCTGGCGATGGCCACGCACCCGGTACGGGTCCCGAAGCGGGCCGGCCGCTTCTACCTCCCGCCGGTCACACCTGGCCATAGGGCGGTCTGATCATCTAGTGGCCGTCGAGAGATTCGCAGCCGCCTTCCCTCAGGAGCACGCTGCGCGTCCCATACGAGAGCTCGACCTGCACGGATAGCCTCGCACCATGACCGAGTCGCGACCGGCCAGGCGGTTCTGGGGATGGGGCACCGAGGGCAACGGGCTGACCTGCGAGCAGCAGGATGCGATCGCTCAGATGCTGTCGAGCCACTTCGAGCTTGGCGAGATCGCCGTGACGGAGCCACCCACGCTTGCCGAGATAGACCTTCGTCCACCGCGCGTCCGTCCACCCGACTCTCTACAGGAGATCTGCACCAGCGCCACCGACGAGCGCGCCGGACACACCTACGGCAAGTCGTTCCGCGACATCACACGCGCCTTCGCGCGCGACTTCGCGAACCCGCCCGACGTAGTTGCTCTCCCGCGCCGTGAAAGCGACGTCGTGGCCCTGCTCGACTGGTGCAGTGAGGCAGGAGTCGCAGCTATCCCCTACGGCGGCGGGTCGAGCGTGACCGGCGGCGTCGAGTGCGCAGTGCCCGACGCGTACCCCGGCGTCGTGAGCATCGACATGCGAAGGATCGGCCGAGTCATAGAAGTAGACACGATCTCCCGAGCCGCTCGCATCGAGGCGGGCATCTACGGACCTGCGCTCGAGGAGCAGCTCCGGCCGCACGGACTCACGCTGCGCCACTTCCCACAGTCTTTCGAGTTCTCCACTCTCGGAGGCTGGATAGCCACTCGTGCCGGCGGCCACTACGCAACGCTCTTCACCCACATCGACGACTTCGTAGAGTCGCTCCGCACCGTAACGCCCAGGGGAGTGATGGAGTCGCGCCGGCTACCAGGTTCGGGTGCAGGACCGTCGCCCGACAGGATGATCATCGGCTCAGAAGGGACTCTCGGCATCGTCACCGAAGCGTGGATGCGCCTGCAGGATCGGCCGCGCTACCGCGCAGCGTGCAGCGCACGCTTCCTATCCTTCGAGCACGCTGCCGTTGCTACACGAGCCCTCGCGCAGAGCGGCCTTCACCCCGCGAACTGCCGCCTCCTCGACCCGACCGAGGCGCTGATCACCGGCACCGACGACGGCACCGCGTCTGTGCTCCTCGTGGCGTTCGAATCGGCCCATCATCCACTCAACGCCTGGATCGACGAAGCGGTTTCCTGCCTGCGCGATCACGACGCGACCGTGCGTGACGACTCGATACGCGTGCACGCAGGAACTGCGGGCGAACGCGACGGCACAGCGGGCCGTTGGCGACAGACCTTCCTTCGCGCCCCATACATTCGCGATGCACTCATCGGCATGGGCATGGTGAACGAGACGCTCGAGACGGCGTGCACGTGGGACCGCTTCGCCGAGCTCCACCGGGGCGTTACCGAGGCGATCACCTCAGCGGCCATCGACGCCGGCTGCCCCGACTCCATCGTCACCTGCCGGTTCACGCACGTCTATCCCGACGGGCCGGCCCCTTACTTCACGGTTATCGCGCCCGGGCGGCCCGGCGGGCAGCTCGAACAGTGGTCGGCGATCAAGTCCGCGGCATCCGACGCCGTGCTCAGGCACGGTGGAACCATCACTCACCATCACTCTGTGGGCCGCGACCATCGTCCCTGGTACGACAGGCAGCGCCCACCGCTCTTCGCAGAGGCCCTCCTGGCCGCGAAGGTCACCCTCGACCCGGCCGGCATCCTCAACCCGGGCGTGCTACTCGACCTGCCGCCATCCCGCTGATCGCGAGTCGACGCGGAGACCCGACCGAGCGACCGGCTACCGTGCCCGCCGATGACCTACAAGGCGGTGATATTCGATCTCGGAGGTGTGGTCTTCCCGTCTCCGTTCGAGGCGTTCGATCGATACGAGCGAGAAGCAGGCCTGGCATCGGGCGCGGTGCGCGCGGTGATCCGGACGAGCAGCGAGGGCGGCGCATGGGCGGCTCTCGAGCGCGGCGACCACTCACTCGACAGCTTCCTGACCGCGCTGGAATCGGAGTTCCTCTCGGCCGGGCACGCCGTCGACGCTCGGGCCCTCCTCGACGTCGTGAGTCGCGGGTTCGGGCCACGCCCGGCGATGGTTCAGGCCATCTCACGAATCAGGTCCGCGGGCCTGCTCACCGCTGCCCTCACCAACAACTGGGCCGATGCTCGCGGGCGGCCGAGCCCCAACGGCGTGGATTCCATGAACGTATTCGACGTGGTGGTCGAATCGTCCGTCGAGGGCATTCGAAAGCCCGATCAACGCATCTACGACATAACGCTGGAACGACTCGACGTCGATGCGTCAGACGCCGTGTTCCTAGACGACCTGGGCATAAACCTCAAGCCGGCGCGCGCTATGGGTATGACGACGATCAAGGTCACCCACCCCGACGACGCCCTGCGCGAGCTCGAGTCGTTGCTCGGATTCCCCTTACTGGAAGGATGAACCGCGCGAGCACATGGATCTGATCTTCGTCAGGCACGCCGAACCCGTCCGCATCGATTCCGCCGAGAGCGGCGGCCGTCCGGTCGACCCGCCATTGACCCAGCTCGGCATGGAGCAGGCCGACCTCCTCGCCGACTGGCTCGCACATGAACGCATCGACGCCGTGCTGTCCAGCCCGCAGCGGAGGGCCAGGGAGACCGCTGCACCGATCGCTCGCGCCCATGGGCTCGACATCGAGATTTCGCCCGGCATCGTCGAGTACGACGTCCAGGCCGACCACTACATACCGGTCGATGAGCTGAAGGCGCGTCGCGACCCGCAGTGGTTCGCAATGATCGAGGGGCGCTGGACCGATTTCGGCGGTGCCTCCCCCGAGGACTTCCGCAACCGGATCGCGCGCTCGGTTGACGCGATCATCGAACGCTTCGCGGGACAGCGGGTTGTTGCCGTGTGTCACGGCGGTGTCATCAACGTCGCTATCGCGATGATTCTCGGCATCGATCGGCTCTTGTGGTTCGATCCGCACTACACGTCGGTGTCACGCATTGTGGCGTCGCGCGATGGAGTGCGTTCCGTCGTGACACTCAACGAGCGTGCGCACCTCGAGGCCCAACGTAGGCCGAGGCGCTGATGCAGCACGGGGAGGCAACGATGACGGTTCAGATCGACCACGACGGCCCGGTCACCATCGTGACCATCAACCGTCCCAGTGCACGAAACGCCGTGGACCGTCAGACGGCGGAGGCACTTGCCCGCGCGTTTCACGCGTTCGACGACGACGACACGCGCTCGGTCGCCGTCCTCACCGGCGCCGGCAGCTGCTTCTGCGCGGGGGCCGACCTGAAGGCGATGAGCGAGGAGGGCGCTCCTCGCGCAAACCGCGTGGCCGAAGACGGCGACGGCCCCATGGGACCGTCGCGGATGCTCCTCTCCAAGCCGGTGATCGCGGCCGTCGAGGGCTACGCGGTGGCCGGCGGGTTGGAGCTCGCCCTGTGGTGCGACTTGCGCGTCGCGGCCGTAGATGCCGTGTTCGGCGTCTACTGCAGACGGTGGGGCGTGCCTCTGATCGACGGCGGAACGGTCCGCCTGCCTCGCCTCATCGGGCATTCCCACGCGCTCGACCTGATCCTCACAGGCAGGGGTGTCTCGGGCGAGGAGGCACTGCGAATGGGACTCGCGAATCGGCTTGTAGAGCCGGGTGCCACCCGAGCGGCTGCAGTCGCGCTCGCTCACGAGCTGAGCGCTCTCCCTCAGACGTGCATGCGCTCCGACCGGCTCTCCTCCTACGAGCAGTGGGCTCTCCCACTCACCGATGCGGTCCGGAACGAGCTTCACCACGG
>Ga0172370_10008025_pt1 | contig 12776 bp, 26 predicted proteins | sample LakKiv5m_FD_114538 | JGI IMG/M metagenome (GOLD analysis project Ga0172370, IMG submission 114538) | Freshwater microbial communities from Kabuno Bay, South-Kivu, Congo - kab_022012_11.5m | ecosystem: Environmental > Aquatic > Freshwater > Lake | place: Democratic Republic of the Congo...
CAGACACAGTTCCCAGATTTCTTGAAGCTTCGGAATGTGAGCGGCTTCGTCAACGACCGCGAAGTTAAGCGCCTCACCGCGCAGCGCGTCGGGTTCCTCAGCGGTCTTGAACTGCAACCAGCCGCCGGACGGGAACAGCAACGCGCGCCGTTGCAGGTTGACTGCAGCGTTCGGAAAGTGTGTTCGGTAAAATTCAACCATCCTCCACCCGGCCTGATAGGCGGCGGACGCAAACGATGGAGCGATCCACCAGCAGGCTTTGCCAGCGTCGGCGGCGAGTCGGATGCACTCACCGATGCCAAGCACGCCCTTGCCCCAGCGGCGACCTGCGGCGATGACCTTAAATCTTGCCGGACTGGTCTGGACTTTGCGCTGTGTCGGGTGCAGCGGCGGGAGAAGTATCAACGGTGATTGCTGGTTCATGTTTGTCTTCTAGTTCACCAACCTGATGCGGCCACATGATGCGATGGACAAGGCTGAAAGGTTCGCCGTCGGTCCCGGCGATATTGATGTTTCGCTTGTCGGCCCAGCGACCAGGAGCGCGGTTGTACAAAATGACCTGACACGCGACGACATTCCCATTTCGAGCAGCTTCGATCAAAGCTTCTTCCGCGTCTGATGTCATTATCACGTCTCGCTCAGTTTCAGCTTCGCGAAGTTTCATGTCGAATTCAGGATGCTCACGCGCATAAATGTAAACGGTCTGCCGACAGACTCCGATGAGTCCGCACGCGCTGGTAAGACTTTTCCCGGATGCAATTAGCGTCAACAATTCGGCCCGCTTTCGCCCGTTGAATTTCACACGTCTGCCGTCTACAACCTGACTGACGTCAAGTTTTTCAGTTGCATCAGGGTGTTCGATTACTATTCCCCAGTAGAGCATCTCATTTCTAAGATAATGAGAATGCCGAACAATCGTCCAGGGAATAACTTTCTTTTGCAAAAATGGCAGAACGAATCTGAGCCACCAGAAATTGTATTGCTCCCTCCAGCCATCTCCGTGTTGCCGCGTTCCGGCTTCGAGGTCAATGACATTCTTTCCGCGTTTGATGTCCTGCCGTTGACCGCAAGTTCCAAAGATAACGCAGCGGGTGGCGATTGTGGTTGAAGAAACGAACGCGGAGAATGCAGGATAAGGATTTGCGTATGCGTCGAAATCAGCGACAGCGAATTTTTCGTTGCAGTCTGGGAATGGCCACTGGTCGCAATCCGCGACTTTGGAGCATTTTGGATTCAGTCGTGCGACTGCCGTTGCAATTCTGGATGGGTCAATATCTGCGATCCACAACTCGCGGTCCTTGTAAAGCTGGTCAGCGAGATCGCCATCTCCAACGAACGGGACGTAAGCCGGACCAGGTTTAGCGAAGCGCAAAAGCTGTCTGCGAAGTAAAATCTTCCGGTAGATTTGAACGTGCTGTTTTTTTTGGATTAGGGAACTCATGGAATTTTTTACCGTCGAGCAAGTCGCCGGAACCTGTAGTGAAGGCTGGTGATTGTTTGAAGAAGAAAGCGACGTTGGATCGGGCACATTTGCTTTGCATGGTTCTGGCCCAGTCCAGCCAGCCTTGCGGCGAGCGGAATCCAGGACCGCTTTCGCCGCCGAAAATCACCCAGTTGAGTTCTGACAGGTCAAGGTCGGCCAGGTTTCCAAGCGCGGGTTCATAGCTGATGAATTTCACCAGAGCCGGGATGGGTCTGAGGAAGTCGGCTCTATGGATAAATTCGCTCGATTCGATTGTGACACCGAGCCACAAGTTTTCCGTCGGTTGAAATGGCAGGAATCTGGCGATGTTTTCCGGGCGTTTTGTGAGGAGTTGCCAGTCAAGGCACGGAGTATTTGCGATCAGGTCGAAGAGTTTTTTTCGCGGTCGTATGAGGTCATCGCGGTCTTCAGCCCAGTCCATCATGGAGCCGCAGAATACTTTTGCGCGCGTATGTTTTTTTTCGGCTTCAGCGTTCCATCGTTTGGGTTCGTCAAAGTGATTATCATCGAAGAGCCGGCGGGTTCCGGCACCCCAGATTTCACGGTGGCCGAACCGTTTTGCGAGTCGCTCGGCGTAACAGTTTTTGCATCCGGGCGAGATTTTTGAACAGCCCCACCAAGCATTGAATGTTTTATCAGTCCACGCGATTGAAGTTATGTTTCCCATGTCATTCAGTCTTGGTTGAGTTGAGTCTTCGCACTGACTGCTCGTAGGAGCAGAGGACGTTTCGCGATTCTTCCGGGTTGGAGATGAGCATGTCCACGAGATTGAAATTTTTCGGGAAGACGGTGAAGCCGCAGAGTCTGAGGTAACGATCAAACCAGATTGCGCCGTCGTTGATGGTGTTGGCCGCGCCTGCGGACGGGTCAGCGGGTTGTGTTGCGGTTGAGAGTCCATCCTTTTTGTCTTCCTCGAACTGTTTGAACTTGTGACCGAAGTCAGCGTAAGCTCTGATGGACCTGAAGATGAGCGCGAGGGCGGTTGACTTTGTTTCAAATTTCTTCGCGCAGAGTTCACAGGAACACCAGTGGGAGATTTGCGTTGCCCACTCCTGCGGACAATTTTTCGCTGGGACCAGCACAATCGGTTCGCCGCACTTCGGGCACGGTTTTTCAATTTTCCGTGATTCATCCAGCTCGATTTTTTTCATGGCTGCGGTTGGGGTTCAACTGTTGCGGTTGTCTGCTGCGCAAGTTGGGCGTGAGCTTTTGCGTTTTCCTTCATACGTTTCACCATGCCGATGAGGAGTCCGTGAACGTGTTTGCCGTCTGGCGAGTTCCTCCACGCTTCATCTTCCGATGGTGCTCCGGCTGCTGAGCGGGCTTGATCCAGCGCGGAAGTCCAGTCACGCAGCAGGCCGGCAATGTCGCGGCCTTTCAGGAATCGTTGCTCTTCCTTTGGGACGGAAGCGCGGTGTTTGCGGATGGCTTCGAGTTCAGCGAGGCAATCGTCACGACGCGCGACTTCAGCCAGGGTTGACTCCTCCTCGTAGGACCAGCGGCAGGAGTCTGGTCGTCTGAACATGCTGGAAAGCGACGAACGAAGTTTTTCCACGCGCGCGCGCGGTGTACTTGGTTCTGATTCTGATTCTGATTCTGTACTCTGATTATGATTCTGATTCTGATTCTGTGGTATGTTACGTTGATATGTTACGTCCGACGTTACGTTGGACGTTACGTTGCATGTAACATGCTTATTCTTTAGGCCGCGGGATTTCAGAGCGGCTTCGGTTTGATGCAAGCGCCTTTCGTACTGTTGTTTGCGCCACTCGATTTCTTCATCGGCTTTCCGGTTGTGGAACTTGTCACCGATTAGCGTGAACTTTGTCCCGACAACTCCCCAGATCCGAGCCCAGTTGACCGGGTTCACACACGCGATCTGGCACAGCAGGTCGGTGTTGTTCGGGAGCGGTCCGTTGATGTAGTAGTCGCAGAGCAGTCTCATGTAAGCACCGATTTCGTCGTTCAACATTCGACAGGTGCCCGCTTTGAAATCGGCGGTGAAGAACCGGAACCAGGCGTCGTTGTTCATGTTTTCCATAAGCGGTGGGGTGAGTTTTCAAGACCGCCGACGGGCGGCAATATGACGATTGCGAAGTGCTCTGCGAGGAACACGCGCCCGCCAGCGGTCGTGAAAATTCTGAGATTCGCAATCGTCATGCTGTCACGTTAGTTTGAACTGTCCGCTCGTCAAGTCTGTTGAGGCTTTCCGCCGTTTTGCTTGCCCACCCTCGCGTTTTTGCTTTCGCCCGGCGCGCATCACTGTTGCAATCGGATGTCTCGGTGGGCGTCATCGCTCAGCTTGGTTGTTGCTAGACGACTTCACCAGTTTCGACACATGCACCCATCCGCGATCTTTGCCCATCCAGTGAAAGGCATCATCGTCTGGCCAAAAGTAGTCTCCGCGATAGAGCAGCACTTGGCCGCACACTTGGCATTTCTTTTTCTTCCGGTTTATCCGGAGCGCGTGGCACTTCGGACATTCGATGATTTTTGATATTTTCATTTCTTCAATTCGGGTTTGAGGTCAATCGTGTGGTGGACGTTCACGACCAGCGTCTGGCCGCGCAACAGGAACAGCGCGGCGAGAATGGTCGCGCAGATGATGATGACGTTGTAATTTTTTTTCATGGGTTCTTCGCGCTCCCGTCGCTCATCTCGGTGTTCGGCGAACTCAGCAGGCGCTCTGCGACTTCGAGCCAGGTTGTATTCAGCGTGCGGATTTCCACATCCACGATGTTGCCGAGTTCTCCTTCCTCTCGCGCCCACGTCGCCGCCCGTTTGTCGAAGGTTTCCCACGTTTGCCGAACAAGACGATGGAGCGCAACTCGGCCCTCGCTTTCGGGTTGTCGAGAGTTGTGGGCTTCGGGAGTCATGGGTTGCTCGCGTGCCGGTCGCTTAGCTTGTCGTTCGGTGCGAACTGGGCGAGCCAGAAGCGGTGCACGCGCGCGCCGAACTGGGTGGTAAACTCATGGCGGCAGACGTGGTTGATGCCGTTGGCCGCGAGTTCCGAAAGATCGGATGACGCCCGCGTCGTGACGGCGTTGTGGGTGATGTCAAGCGTTGTCGCTCCGGCCCTGCCGCACGCAGCAAGGTAGCGCAGCACGCGCTTGAGCCTCGGTGATTTTTTTACTCTCGCATAGTGGAATGTTCGTTGTGTTTTCATGGTTTTGAATAAACGTGACTGATGGTTGCGAGTTCCTGTATCGTCATGGGTTTCAAGGTGCCTGCGTAGTGTCGAATCTCCCTGCCGGTTCGCAATCCGCGGTTGTAGCCGCGTTTGTAAATCACGCGGCTGTTCACTTGAAGCAGCGCAAGCGAGTGCTCCAACGCCGCAATGCGGTGCTCAAGATGATCGAGCGCGGATTGATACACGATGACGGTGCGCCCGCGTTTCCCGTCCTTGTACCTTTTCTGGTAACTGCGACAGGCTGGACAACTCTTTTTCGCGTTGTCCGGGTTTGGTTTGCCGCAGCGCGAACAGTTGCCGGGGATTTTCCGCTGGCCGGATTTCTTGAACCAGAACGCGACCGCCTTCGGAAGCCGTAGCGGCTTGATGTTGTAAGATTTCCCCGCCCGCTCTGTTGTTTGGAACCGGGACGTGTTTAGGTCGCTCCCATCGTTCCCAGACACAGTGCCCTCGCGGACAGCCACTCCAAGCTGAAACGCATCGCGTTTTGTTGTTGTTACTGTTTTTTCCACGGCGGGCGGGGTGAAATTCATGTTCTGCAGCTTCACAGTAGCCATCCTCCGAGCGATTCGGTTGTTCGAGCGTTCACCCAGAGGGATTCAATTCGGCTGCCCCCACTGTTAGTACTTACTCGTTTGTCGTACCGCCGCCATCCGCGGTTTTCGTAGATTTCAGAGTAGAGCGGACATGCATATCCGCTCACTACGACCATTGCGCCGGATGCTTCCAGCAGGTCAGCGGCTTTTCTGTGGTCATCATCTGTCCACTCGAACGCATAACGTTTTTTGTGCGACCGCGTATCACTGACATACGGCGGATCGAAGTAGCACAGAGTTCCTTCCACGACGTAGCGTTCTATCACTTCGAGCGCCGGACGATTTTCGATTTGGACATCTCGCAGGCGTGCCGCCACCCGCCGCAGGTTGATAATTATTTCATCTCGGCTTTTCATTTGCGACAGCTTTTCGCCACGCACCGCGAAGCGCATCCCGGGATCCACCATTCCATTTCCGGCGTTGATGCTCATGTTGAGACAACACCACATCCGTCGGGCTGCTTCCACATCGTCCACATCGGCAGGCTTCAGAGCGGCTTCATATTCCTCCCGACTCCACGGAGTCATTTCGATTGCCTCACACAGCGCATCTGGTTTTGATCGCAGCACCCTGAAGAAGTTCACCACGTTTCCATCTAGGTCGTTGTAGGTTTCCAGACGGCTCGGCTGCTTTTGGAGCAGCACACTGGCCGCGCCGCCACACGGCTCGACGTAGTTTTCATGCCGCGGAAAGTGGCTAATTATCCACGGAGCGAGTTTCCATTTTCCGCCGTAGTAGCGGGTTGCTGGATGTTCGACGCTGCCCAACCCCTCCCCGCTTCTCAATTCGGGATTCGCGGGCTTCTTCGGAGCGTTGAGTTGTGAGGTGTCCATTGGCGTTATTGCGAGCGGGGAGTCTGTGCCTGAGCTTGGTCGTTAGCCGACTGGTCGCGGGCCGGGTGCGCTTCGGGCGGAGTCGAACCGCCGTCACCGGAGTTTAAAGTCCGGGGCTTGTGCCACTCAGCTACGCCCGCTGCCCGGTTGTTCCCGCGATTATCCACTGAAAGCCTCACTTCCACTTTCGAGCACGGGATATTCCATCGCCGCTTCTACGCTTTTGAGCCGCCTGAATGTCATGTGTGCTGGATATTTTCGGTTGCTTGCCGGTTTCCCAATCATTGACGCGCTCACCGGCTTCCAGAGCGGCGGGTCTTTCATGGAGTCTCGACTTACCTCGCACTCATCGCCAGGCCAGACGATTTCTCCTTCATCCAGGTATCGGTATTTGTCGGCGGTGAAATTCATATTCGCTCAATGCGCTTTGGCGGTTTGCCCTGTCCAGTGCTCGCGCGTGGTTTCCCAGCGCCGCCCGTCGAGGTCATAAATGATGCGAAAGGTTTTCATTCAGTCAATCTTGTGCGGTTCACTGGTTTGACGCAGCACAGGGGCAATGATTCTGCCGGGAAACATTTCGAGCGCGCGGACCTGCCAGGTTTTTTTCTTCCCACGCGCGCCAAGCTTGCGCCAGCCGTGCAACTGGATTTTTCCGCCAGAGGCAAGCCAGATTCCGACGCGCGCCTCGTGTCTGAGCTTTTCCACGCGGGCGGAAAGGTTTGATCCGGTCGTGGTCTGCACGGCCAAGAACCCGGAGCTGGGCCGCATAGCCAGCAGGTCGGCGAAGCCGAACAAGTCCTGTCGCACGCGCGCGAAGGCGTTCCAGCGTTCAACGACGGCGACCGTCCAACCGTCTTTTTCCAACATGACCTTGCTTCGTTGTGTCGGAGTCATTTGTTCATTCAAAAGATGTTCACCCACTTCCAGTACTGAACCAGCGGCTTGAACCCGCGTTCGTATGTTTCGTGCCAGCCAACAGAGTGGTCGCACACAACAAATCTGCCGCGCTCACGCGTGGAAATGTAAACGTTGCCCGTGAAGATGTTTTTCTTGTAGTGCTTCTCAAACGCCTTCGCATAAGCCGCGAGTTGCAACCGGTGTTCCAACCACGCGCCCCGGTTCGGATCGGGCAGCGTCTTCGCCGTCTTCCAGTCCAACAGCCATATATAATTTTCATTTTCAATTGCCAGGTCGCACTTGCCCGCGTAGCCGTCGCCGACAAGAATTTTCTCCGTCCACAAGACTTTACCCAATGAAAAAACATGGTTCAGCGCAGTTGAAAAGTAATCCGCGAGTGACGGGTCAAACGGTTTGTCTTGCAGCCTGTTTTCAATCGCCGCGTGGATTTGAGAACCGAGATCACGCGCGCGCTTTGATTCTTCATCGTGTTCACCCGCAGCGAGCACGCGCGCAATCTTCGCGTCTATGCCTTCGCCCGGAATATCCGGCGCGGAACAGACCGCGATGATCCCCTGCTGAATCTTCCATTGGTTCAGCGCGGGCTTGTCGAGAATTTTGAGGATTTCAGTAACGCTCGGAAGCCATCCGTTCCTTCGCGCGTCGTCAATGGTCGTTGGCCTCTGGCCCTCTCTGGCTTTTTTCTCAACAAAGAATTTCGGCTCGCCGTTCGTTGTGTAGAAGTGTCCCATAGGTTTTAATTCTTTTTGAACTGGTAGTGCATGCCCGCGTCGTCAAGCATTTCGCGGAACTTCTTGTCCTTGGTGATGGTTTCCGGTCGCTTTGGTTTTCCATTGTATTCCGTCTCGACGACGTAGTTGGCCCACAGGCCGAACAGGTAATTCTTTTCCAGTTCGGCGAGCGGCGTTCCAGAGTTTTTGCCGAACGGCATCAGAAACGACCGCCATTCCGCGTCGTCTCTGTCCTCTTTCACTTCTTCGGAAGAAGCCGCCGGCGTTTCGCTGACATCGTGCGGCGGGTATGGCAGCCGGGCTTGATCGCCGGCTTGAAACTCGCCGATGGCTCTGCCGAGCGCGTTCATCTGTCCAACGGTCGCCGGGCAGAACCGGAGCGGAACGTCTTCGAGTTCCTCCGTCGGGAGCAGCGCGTCGCACTTCTGGAAAAACTCGGTCACGATGTCGCGGTTCGGTTCGCCCAGCCCGGCCTTCATCGCCGCAATCATTTTGCTCCGGCTTTCATTGGTCGGGAAAGCCTGCTTGTTCGAGCCTTTGTGCGGCGCTTCGGCTTTTGTTGCCGGCGGCGGGACCGTCGCAACGTGTGGTTTTGCCGGGCGATTCCGCCGTTGCCACCAGCCGGCGCACCATTCTTTTTTCCACGCCTGCAACCCGATGCCCAGTTCCTTGCAGCAGCGGCGCAAGGCAGCCGTCTTCGCGCCCTCCACCGCGTCGCCGTAGTTCTGCGCGGCGTTGTTGGGAAAGTACTCCATCGCCCCGACGGCTTCGGCCACAAACGCCCCGCGCACGATGAGCATGGCTTCAACGTAAACCCGCTCACCAGGCTGACCCTTGGACGTGGTGAAGCTTTCATTCCAACGGTTTCGCGGGATGATGGCCCACTGACCGGGACCGAACACAGCGTTGAGCCGGTCGCGCAAGTGCGCGTGTTCGATGTAGATAAGGTTTTCTTTCCCAGCCGCGCCCGGCTGGAAAGCGTCATCAGGAAAATCCGCTTGCAGGGCTTTGATTTCCTCGTCACTCAGCTTTAGCGTTGCTGCTTTTTGATATGCGGCCATTGTCAGCGTCGCTACCGCCTCAATCTTCGCTTGTTGCGGCGTGATTGGGTGCGCAGCCTGCGGTTGCGTGACGGCTGGTGTTGGCGGAGCCGGCAACGGGATGACCGCCTGCGGTTCAAGAATTTCAGTTTCGGTTGTCATGGTGTGTTTTGTTTTGGTCCCCCGCTGATGCGGCCCGGCGGCTCACGAATCGTTCGCGCCTGTTTCCGCGACAGGCATCGGCGGGGGAAAGTTTTTCAGTCTCTTGACTTGAACAGCTTCGCTTCCGTTCCGCAGAAGCTTTCCAGTCCTCTGCACGTCGTGCAGTACTTGAAGCCGGCTGGTTCTGGACCCTTGCGCGTCACCATCCACTTCACCCTTTCGGCGGAGTGATCGTTTTGAAACTTCGCGCAGAATCCGTACTCATCACCAACGTCTGACGGAATGAAATTGCGGCAGTCTTTGCAGAATTTCACGTTAATCCTTTCAGTAGTATGCACAGGATCAGCCCTGCGACGGCCAGGGAGGCGGCGATGAAACCGCGCTCGATTGGGCCGAGCCTGTGATGGGTTGGGGTGTTCATGGCCGCGCAAATTCTTGGTCAAAGTAATCCGGGACGCTCTGACCTCGGCTGGTAGCGCGAACTTTCAGATTCGCGTGGCTGACCGGCTTGCAGAAAATCCGGTGTTCCTTCCGCCCGGTTCGCGGGCGTCCGGTTTGGTTCGGCCTGCGTCCGCCCCAGCCGATGCGCGCGTTGTGCTTCGCGCGCTCCACCTCGATTAGAGCTTGCGTGCGGCGAAGCTCCGCCCGGTGTTTTTTCGCTTCCGCTTTCAGTCGTTCAATCGTGTGCATGGTCAATCTTACAGTTGGTCGAAACCTCGTAGCCGACACGTTCGACCGGAGGATGTAGTTCCATTCCAGCCAGATCGTTAGCTGCTTCGAGTTCTGCGTGTAAATCATACGCAAGCCCGTCATACATCGCAGCCATGAGTTCTGCCACGCTGTCTCCGCGCCCAAGAGCGCGGAGGTCTCTGGCGCGCCGTCTGAATCGGATTTCCAACGCAGCTAACAAGCCAGATGCAGCCAACGTCTGGCCCGCGTTGCAGTTTTGTTCGTCACATTTCATATCTTGCTTTAGCCTGTGTTGAAATTCTTTTTCGTCAAGTCACAATTTTTTCCGCTTCGATTCGCGCGAGCTTTTCCTCAAGGGTGCGAAGGCTTCCCCAGCCTATCGGCTCATCTTTCAAGAACCCCTTCAGTTCACCGTCGTGGACGAGTTCAGCGCGGTGGGCGAGGTCAAGCCGCAGCTTTACGATCGCGCGGTGCTCCGGCTTTTGGGAATCGCGTTTGTAGCAAACCGAGCAGACAGCATCCTGTCCGATCCAGCAGGTGCCAGTTCGCGGGATCGCCCGCCCGCAGTCGCAAAGTGGCCGCCAGCGTTTCATGGTTCACAGTCCTCCCCAGGATGCCAGCGGCGACACTTCGGGCAGCGTTCGTTCTCGATGATGACGAGCAGCCAGAAGAATAGGACGGCGGAGATCAGCGCGAAAGTGGTCAGGATAATTGTCTGCATGGGTCGTATTTCTTGTCGAGTTCCTCGTAAGTTCGGTCCCGCAAATCCGCGAGTTGCTCAAGGCTCAGCCCGTCGAGCCAGTCCCGCAACGCGCGCGGGTTCCGGCAGACCAGAAGCCTCATTAGTTCCTCGCGAAGGTGTTCAGTGTCTCGTATGAAAAGCGGATTCATTTTCGGAATCCCCGCGCGCCGCCCGTGAGAACCACCGCGACGGTGGGAAGACTGCGGACGGCGGCGGGGAAGTTCGTCAGTTGATGGTCATCTTTGGTTGCGTGCCAGTAGCCGCGCAGTCTTTGCAGTTGCACGGTCTGACCGTTCGGAACGAGTTCCACAGTGATTTCAATGACCACTCGTGGACTGCGTGCGTTTGGGGTTCGGGCCAGCAGTATCCGTCCGCGAGGATTATCCACCAGCCGTCTTCGCCCTCGTTCCATACTTCTTTTGCTCGCGGGTCGGCTTTGATTCTTTCGATGATTGTCTTCATTCAAAATTTCGGCGGCGATGTCCATCGCGCCGGTTGGTTGTCCGCAGGCCGTGACTCCCAAGGAGCCGGCCGATCATCTTTTTCAATCTGACTTCAACGAAATAAAAAGGTGCGCTCGGATTGCAGTCGCACCAGTGCCTCTTTCCTGAGTCGAGCTTCTTTCTCTTTCCGCACACCTCGCAGAGGAACAAAACCTTGTCTCGTTTGAGTTCAGTTTTCATCTCTCCGCGTTCATCGCCTGTTCGCTGTCGAAGCCTTGAGGCCATACACACCGGCTATCAAGACACCATCCTTCGTGGTCGCCATCGTGGCCTTTGGGCTTATGGCAGGGCGTAACTGTTTCGCCGTTGGCAAGCTCGAATGTCGCATAACAAGCCGGATGCAGCGAACCGGGCTGCCGCTTCTCAGTTTCAGGGTTGGTTTGCATCGAAACGGCACGGAGGCCGCAACAACATCGAGGGTGAACTGCGGCAAGTCCATGTTTTGCAGCGCGATCTCATTCAGAATACCTTTCCCCATGCTTGTTCAAAGCGGCGGTTGGCCGCGAGTTCCACGGCGCGCTTCCGCAATTCTTCATCCGACATCAGCGGCTTGGCCAGCCGGCACTTGGACAGCGGCACGCGCACCAAGGTTTCCACGTGTCCCTTGACCGTGCCGACAATGGAACTGTTCTCCCGTCCCGGCCGGTTGTAACCGTTCCTGTAGAACGTGCCGTAGGCTTGGCAACTGTTGACCCGGATCTCGGTGCCCACGGGCAAGACCTGTTTGGTTTTCCGGCTGTTGTGCTCTTCGGTCAGGGATACCCAGTTGCCGTGGGCCACGATCTTGGGTTCCAAGATGTCCCGGTGTTCGGCGGCGCGAATCAGGTTGTAGATCAGGGCGGCCAACAATTCCTGGGCGCGTTGCAATACCCGTTCGGGGACATTCTCCTTTGGCACATACCGTGCCACTGGAAGCGCGACTTGGATTCCGTTGGGCGGCAGAACTCTCCCGGTGCCCATTTCAACCGGGTGGTTCTGGTATCCATGCAGGTTGTTTTGCTTGGCGTACTCGAAGGTCACGACTGCAAAGTAACCGCAGCCGTAGCGCGTGCTCCAAGTCTCGACCTTGCGCAAGGTATCCGTGTTCGGGTCGTACATGGTTCGGTAGAAATCCGAATCTTGCGGACCGTTGTGTTCCCACTCATCGCTGACAGCGTAGAGCGGGGCTTTCAGAAGTTTCATATTTCGATTCACAGTTTGGGTTGTCGGCCCGGTCGCTGATCCGGGTCGTTCGGGCGCTTAGGAAGCGGGCGCACCACCCGCGACATCACCGACCACGGAATTCTGAACTCCGCTTCCGCGCCAACCAGCGCGAGCGCCAGAGTGCCGACAGGCTCACCGGCTATCTTGCACGCCTGCCGGATGTGTTCGGCCAGTTCATTGCACGCCTCGGCCTGTGCCGCTGGCAGTTCTGTGATTGCTCCTTTGATTAGCAGGATTGTCTGTTGTTCTTGTGTCATATCGTTCTTTCACCGCGTCGGTTTTCCTCAACGCCGAGTCACTTCGCGCTCGATAGACTATCTGCCTTCGGGATGCCGGCTCAGGCGTACCCGCGATGGAGTGCCCACGATTTCCTCACCCTCTTTGTTTTCCGTGATCTCATAATATGGATAGATGCTTTCGCTCGCCGAATATGCGCCCGATTTCTCGACATCCATTTTGAAGGTCACGTCCTTGTTGCTGTGCTGATTGAAGCTCTTGACCGTCTCATCAATCTGCTTATCGAACTGTTCACGGGTGATTCGCTTTGCAGCATAGTCCCCAACCGTCTTATCGAGACGGTCCATGTGTTTGTCCGCGATTGCTTTTGCCTCATTTGGAGTTGGTAGCCCTTCGCCACCACAACCGCTCGTCCATTGTCCGCCATCCGATGATCCGGCTGGCACTC
>Ga0172370_10008033_pt1 | contig 12770 bp, 11 predicted proteins | sample LakKiv5m_FD_114538 | JGI IMG/M metagenome (GOLD analysis project Ga0172370, IMG submission 114538) | Freshwater microbial communities from Kabuno Bay, South-Kivu, Congo - kab_022012_11.5m | ecosystem: Environmental > Aquatic > Freshwater > Lake | place: Democratic Republic of the Congo...
AACTACAGCAACAAGAACAATCTCAGCCACAACCAACTCCACCAACTTCACAACAAACCCAAACAATGATCATAGAGATCAAAGCCAAGATCGCAGAATTGATCACACAACTTATTGTCTTACTACAAGAGAGAATAAATAATAGATAAAAATAAAAAACTAGTCTACATAAATTCTACGATCGTAGAAAATATGTATACTAAAAATGTTTTTTAATAATTATTTATGCATTCACTATCTCAAAAAATATTATTTTCACTATTAGGTATTATTGCTATGGGTTTTTCATATTCTCCAAGACAACAAAGAATGGCTTTTAGGATGATAGTTGGCGAGTGGAAAGATTTAACAGATAAAGAGTTAAAAAAGCAAGTAAATAATCTTTACCGCTCAAAGCTCATAAAACGTAAAATAAACAAAGATGGCACAATTACTTTAACTCTCACAGATAAAGGCAAGATGAAAGCTTTAACTTACAAGTTTGAAGAAATAAAGCTTGCAAAAAGAAAAGATTGGGATGGTAGGTGGCATGTAGTATTTTTTGATATTCCAGAGAAACAAAGAATATCAAGAGATATATTTAGAGATAAAATTAAAAAAATTGGGTTTTATGAATTGCAACATAGCGTGTTTGCTTTTCCTTATGAGTGCGAAAATGAATTGGAATATATAATAGAAACTTATAAGATCTCAAAATGGGTGAGATTTGGCGTTCTGGAAAAGATAGATAATGATATTTATTTAAGAAAGTTTTTTGGGCTGTAGCTTGAGGCTTAGATCTAAGATTAATAAGTATTAAAATCATTTAAACTAGTCTACGTAAACCCTACGGTCGTGGGAAATATGTAGACTAGTGATTATGTAGTAAATAGAAGGATTTTGTATTTAATAATTAGCAAAATATGAGTTTAATAAAGTAGCGTATAATGAATTTTTGTTTGGAATTAATTTAATGCTAGGTATTGATATCGGGCTATTTTTTATGTATAATAATAAACTAAAAATATGAATAAAGAAAAACAAGATTTTATTAAAATACGTGGAGCACGTGTACACAATTTAAAAAATATAAACCTAGATATTCCTAAAAATAAATTAGTAGTAATTACTGGCCTTTCTGGCTCTGGAAAGAGTTCTTTGGCTTTTGATACTCTTTATGCAGAAGGTCAAAGAAGATATGTAGAGAGTTTGTCAGCTTATGCTAGGCAGTTTTTGGGTGTAATGGATAAACCTGATGTAGATAAAATAGAAGGTATAAGTCCAGCTATATCTATAGATCAACGCAAGTCTGTACATAATCCTAGGTCAACTGTAGGTACAATTACAGAAATTTATGATTATTTAAGATTGCTTTATGCAAGAATAGGTAAGCCTTATTGCCCAAATTGCGGAAAATTAATTTCTCGTCAAACAATAGATCAAATTGCAGATCAAGTTGGAAAAATCAAATCTGGTTCAGAAGTTTTGATACTTGGCCCAGTAATACGTGGTAAAAAAGGTGAGCATCAAGCGATAATTCAAGAAATTCAAAGATCTGGTTTTGTAAGAGTTAGAATTAATGGAGATATTTATCCAGTAGAAGAAGCTGTTTTTAAGCAATTAGATAAACAAAAAAAACACAATATTGAAGCTATTGTAGATAGATTAATTATTGATAAAAATTTAGAAAGATCTAGACTTGTGGATTCTTTGGAAATTGGATTAAAGCTTGGCAAAGGAATAGTAATTGTAAGTCAAAAATCCCATTCCTATAGGCAGGCAGGAAAAGTTAAAGATCAAAATTTTGATGATTTGGTTTTTTCTGAACATTTTGCTTGTGGAACTTGTGGAATTTCTTTAGCTGAATTAGAGCCTAGATTATTTTCTTTTAATAATCCTTTTGGAGCTTGCCAAGAATGTACTGGGCTTGGAGAGAAATTGGAAGTTGATCCAAATTTAGTTATACCAAACAAAAACCTTACATTAGCAGAAGGTGCAATTTGGCCATGGTCTAAAGCTAGTCATAAGGTTGGTAGGCAGGGATATTATTATTCTTTGCTTTTAAGCTTATCAATAAAACATAATTTTTCTTTAGATGAGCCAGTTAAAAATTTACCTAACAATATTATTGAAATAGTTTTGTATGGAGACAAAGATTACGAAGGTGTGATAAATAATTTGCAAAGAAGATATCATCAAACAGATTCAGATTGGACAAGACAGGAAATAGAGCAGTATATGATTATAAAAAAATGTGAAAAATGTCAAGGTAAAAGATTAAAACCAGAAGTTTTGGCTGTTAAAATTAATGATAAATCAATTGATCAAATTTCTGATTCTTCTATAGATAATTTAATAATATTTTTTAAAAATTTACCTCAAAAAATAAATGCACATGATCTTAAAATTGCTCAGCCAATTATTAAAGAGATTTTAGATAGAGCTCAATTTTTAATTGATGTGGGGTTAAATTATCTTACATTATCTAGAAAAGCAGGTACATTATCTGGTGGTGAAGAGCAAAGAATAAGATTAGCTACTCAAATAGGATCTAGGCTTTCTGGTGTTTTGTATATTTTAGATGAGCCATCTATTGGTTTGCATGCAAGAGATCAATACAAATTAATTGAAACTTTAAAACAATTAAAAAGCTTGGGTAATACTGTAGTAGTTGTAGAGCATGATCCTCAAACAATGATGTCTGCTGATTGGCTAATTGAAATAGGTCCTGGTGCTGGTAAATATGGAGGTAAAGTAATTTTCCAAGGAACTGCAAAAGAAATTTTAAAATCTAATACACTTACTGGTGAATATTTATCTGGTAGAAAAAAAGTTGGTGGTGAAGTTTCGTCGGGGTCCGACCCCGACCAAACTATCAGGGGTCGGACCCCTGCGAGCTTTTTAGAAATAATTGGCGCCAAAGAACACAATCTAAAAAATATTGATGTTAAAATACCTTTAGGTAAATTTGTTTGTGTTACTGGAGTTTCTGGTTCTGGAAAATCAACTTTGGTTTCAGATATTTTAGCTCGCGCACTTCTCAAAGATTTTTATAGAGCAAAAGAAGAACCAGGATTACATAAAGAAATTTTAGGTAAAGAAAATATAAATAAAGTTGTTTTAATAGATCAATCTCCAATTGGTAGAACTCCAAGATCAAACCCAGCTACATATACTGGAGCATTTTCATTTATACGTGATATTTTTACTAAGACAAAAGAAGCAAAAATAAGAGGATATGGTCCTGGAAGATTTAGTTTTAATGTAAAAGGTGGTAGGTGTGAAGCTTGCGAAGGCCAAGGACAGAAAAAAGTAGAAATGTTTTTTTTACCAGATATTTATGTAGAGTGCCAAGAGTGTAATGGTAAAAGATATAATAAAGAAGTTTTGGAAATTGATTATAAAGGGAAAAATATTTCAGATATTTTAGATCTTACAATTGAAGAAGCTTTAGAATTTTTCAAAAATATTCCTGGAATTTATGAAAAAATGAAAACTTTAAAAGAAGTAGGTCTTTCATATATTCAGCTTGGGCAATCAGCTACATCATTATCTGGTGGAGAAGCTCAAAGAATAAAACTTGCTACAGAATTGTCTCGCAGAGATACTGGCAAAACTTTATATATACTTGATGAGCCTACTACTGGATTGCATTTTGATGATATTAAGAAATTAGTTTCTGTATTACACAATTTAGTACAAAAAGGTAATACAGTTCTTACTATAGAACATAATACAGATTTTATATCTTGCGCAGATTATTTAATAGATATGGGCCCAGAAGGTGGAGAAGCTGGTGGTAATATAATAGCTCAAGGTAGACCAGAAGAAATTAAGAAAAATAAAAAATCATATACTGGAAAATATTTGACATTATAGGTTTTTATCTATAGTATAAATTCAGTTCATTTCTTTCATATTCTGTAGGAGGGTTTATGATCTTTACTAAAAAAAGTATTGTAACTAATGGTTGGCATATTCGTGTGTTTAACTTTAAAAAAGCCTTGTTACTGGGAGATTTGGATTTAATATGTAAAACTCTCGAAGAGCTTTGGGATTATGTAGTTGAATACAGAAAGCTTATTTCAGAACAAATCTATTTTCAAGTAGGGTTTGTGACTACTGAGATTTATAGATTTATTTTTGAAAACAAGCGCTCTGCAATTGCAATGCAATTTTTGTATGGTCGAAACCAACTTTTTAATTTACTGAGGTGATGTATGAGTCAGAATGAAGAATACAGGGCAAAAAGAAACGGAAGAAAAAAAGACAAGATTCGGTTGCAGAACTCATTTGAGAAAATCCCAAGCTGGGTTCTAGAGCTTGTTGTGTTTGTGGTTCTTGCAGGAGCCATAGCTTACGCATTAATTTGTGGTAAGGTATGAATCTTGCAAGTTTTATTGCGGTGGTATTTACCCCCGCTTTTTATTAGATATTGACATGAGCTAAACAATAGATTAAATTATAGAATATATAAAATTAATTTAATAAAAATATGAATATAAAACCTTTATCAGATCATATTTTGATCGAACCAATCAAAGAAGAAGAAAAAACTAAAGCAGGGATTTTTTTACCAGAAACTGCAAATAAAGAAAAATCAGAAACAGGCAAAGTAATTGCTATAGGGCCAGGTAAAAAAACTGATGATGGAAAAATAGTTCCATTATCTGTAAAGCCAGGAGATAAAGTCTTGTTTTCTAAATATGGGCCAAATGAAATTAAAGTAGAAGAAAAAGAATATTTGATTGCAACAGAATCAGATATCTTAGCAATTATAGAATAATTGCTAAATTTAAAATTCTAAATTCTAAATTTAAATTGAATGAAAAAATTTTAAATATTTGAAAATTAAATCATTTTAAATTGATTTAAAATTTAAAATTTAAAATTTAAAATTATGAGTAAACAAATTAAATATTCAGAGGATGCTCGCAAAATTTTAAAACAAGGATTAGATAAAGTAGCAAATGCAGTAAAAGTAACTTTGGGTCCAAAGGGCAGAAATGTTGTTTTAGGTTCTGGTTTTGGTAGCCCAACAATTACAAATGATGGAGTTTCTATTGCCAAAGAAATTGAGCTTGAAGATAAAGTAGAAAATATTGGAGCTGAAATTGTAAAAGAAGTAGCTTCTAAAACCAATGACATAGCAGGAGATGGTACAACTTCTGCAGTTTTGCTTACACAAGCAATAGCTACTGAAGGTTTAAAAAATGTAGCAGCTGGTGCAAATCCATTGGCTTTGCGACGCGGAATTGTAATGGCAAAAGATGCAATTGTTGCAGAACTTAAAAAAATGTCAAAGACAATTGCTACTCGTGAAGAAATGGCTCAAGTTGCAACAATATCTGCAGGGGACAAAGAAATTGGAAATTTGATTGCTCAAGTTATAGATGAAGTTGGTAAAGACGGAGTAACCACAGTAGAAGAATCAAAAACATTTGGACTTAGTAAAGAAATTGTAAAAGGTTTGCAGTTTGATAGGGGATATGTTTCGCATTACATGGTTTCTGACGCAGAAAAAATGCAAGCTGTTTTAGAAGATCCATATATTTTAATTACAGATAAAAAAATATCTTCTTTGCAAGAAATTATTCCTTTGTTGGAAAAGATTATCAAAATAGGTAAAAAAGAATTGGTAATTATTGCAGATGATGTAGATGGCGAAGCTTTGGCAACTTTGATACTCAATAAATTACGAGGTATATTCAATGCATTAGCTATTAAAGCCCCAGGATTTGGTGATCGTAAAAAAGAAATGCTTGAAGATATTGCAGTTGTAACTGGCGGGCAACTTATTACAGAAGAAAAAGGAATGAAGTTAGAAAATGCAGAAATAGAAATGTTAGGATCTTGCAGAAAAATAATTTCTACAAAAGAAAATACAACTATAGTAGAAGGCAAGGGAGAGAAAGCTGAAATTGAAAAAAGAGTTTTGCAAATTAAAACACAAGCAGAATCTGCTAGCTCTTCGTTTGATAAAGAAAAATTGCAAGAACGCTTGGCAAAATTAGCAGGTGGGGTAGGTGTTATAAAAGTGGGAGCAGCTACTGAAGTAGAGCAAAAAGCCAAACAACACAAAACAGAAGATGCTTTGCATGCTACTAAATGTGCAGTAGAAGAAGGTATTGTGCCAGGTGGTGGAGTAGCTTTGTTGAGAGCTTCTATTACTTTGGATAATTTGCAGATTATTGATAATGATGAGAAAACCGGAGTTCAAATTTTAAAAAGAGCAGTAGAAGAACCAATTAGGCAAATTTCTCAAAACGCAGGAATAGATGGTGCAGTAGTAGCTCAAAAAATAAAAGAAAATAATGAAACAAGTTTTGGGTTTAATGCATCAACAATGCAATATGAAGATTTGATAAAAGCTGGTGTTGTAGATCCAACCAAAGTTACAAGAACAGCTCTAGAAAACGCTGTTTCAGCAGCCAGTATGTTGCTTACCACTGAGGCTCTTGTGGCAGATTTACCAGATAAAAAAGATTGTTGCAAAGCTGGTGGGATGGTAAATCCAATGATGGGTCAAGATTATTGATCGCTCGACAAATAAACTTGTTTTTAAAAGCAAGTTTTTTGTTTGAAAATTATCCACAATTTAATGTGTACTATTTTTTTTAAAAATGCTATATTAAATAAATATATAGAAATGTCTGAAGAAAAAAGTATAGTAAAATTAGAAAATATTGAATTCTATTATAACAAAGGATTAATTAATGAGCTTCATGCTCTCACGGATATCAATATTGATATAAAGCAAGGAGAATTTGCAAGCTTTTTTGGGTCTTCTGGTTGCGGTAAATCTACTATGTTATATATGATTTCAGGTATAGATAAACCAGATAGTGGAAAAGTTTTTTTTAATGGTTATGATGTTTCAAAATTCTCACCCAAAGAAATTGCTGTGTATAGGCAAATGGGCGTAGGTTTGATATTTCAAAATTTTAATCTTATACCAACTTTATCTGTGCTTGATAATGTAGCTTTGCCTATGACTTTTCTGGGATTATCAACTTCAAAAAGACATGAAAGAGCCACAGAGATTTTAGATTATATGGGAATTAAGCATCTAGCTAAAAGATTGCCTTATGAATTATCTGGAGGTCAACAACAAAGAGTGGGTATTGCAAGGTCTTTAGCTAATGATCCTCCGCTTATACTTGCTGATGAGCCAACTGGTAATTTAGATTCTGCCAATGCTACAAAAACAATGGAACTTTTACGGGATTTAAGTAAAAATAAAGGCAAAACAATAATTTTGGTTACTCACGAAGCATGGTGTTTAAAATATGTTGATAAGATTTTTTATGTAAAAGATGGGATGATTACAAAATCTGAAGCAGTAGCACCGCAAGATACATCTTCAGTTAGTGAGGGTAAAATTATAGAAGGTAGAATGCAAGGAGCTCATATAAATAAAAATAATTTTGAACTTGCTTCAGAATATATATCAACTTTCTTTTTTAGAGGATATTCCAATGAAGAAATTAAAAGAGCAAAAGAAATTATTCTTAAAAGAGTTTCAGGTATAATGAGCAAGGAGGACTTCTTTATTGAATTAGATAAGCCATTTAAAGATGGTGGACTTGGTCTTTGGAAACAAAAAGCAAAAAATATTGTTAGTGCTGTAGAAGAAATTATAAATGAAAGCTTAGATATATCAACTATACATAATAGTTTGCAAAAATATCCTGGAATGCCTCTTAAAGATGAGTTTAGCGATGTACGTAAATATCTTTTAGAGATTTATAAAGGTAGAACATCTGAGTATATTTTAGATTCTTTTGATGAATGTTTATATGAGCGCGTAAGAAATATAATAACAAAAGATAATTTTGTAAAAGTTTTGTCTTTACCAAAAAGTGTTGGTGGCTTGGGTTTTTCTTATTCAACTGCTTTAAAAATTTCTGATAGATTAGAAGTTTTATTATCAACAAATTTAGCAAAAGTAACATCATAAAAACAAAATGGAAAATATAAATCAAAATATTGATTTAAATCCCAAAACAGAAAAAGCTCGTAATTTACGAATAAGGGATTTTATTAAGCTTTCTGTGCGTGCATTTCGCGTAAGACCAATGCGAACTTTTCTTACAATTTTGGGTATGTCAGTTGGGATTGGTACAGTTTTTTTCTTGATTTCTTTGGGTTACGGTCTTCAATATATATTGCTTGGTAAATTAGCACCTACAGAAGATTCTTTGGTCAGTTTGCAAGCTTTTTATCCTGAAGAGGGGCTAGCAATTTCTAAAGATGAAATTAACCAAATTTATAAAATTGCAGGAGTTGTAGAAATAAGCCCTATATATCAAAATAGTGGAGAAGTAAATTATAGTGGTTTTTCTGGAGATTTAATTGTTAAAATAATTGATGAAAAATATAATAGACTTTCTGGATTTGTGCCAAATTACTATAATAAAAATACTAATGATCTAAATAAAGGAATTGTAATTTCAAATACAGCTTTAAGATTGCTTGGATTAAAAGAAGATGAAAGTTCCTTGGGTAAAGCTATAGAAGTAAAAACTGTTTATTATAAAGATGGAAAAGAAAATATTTCCTCTACAAAAAGTCCAGTTCCTATAACGGGCATAGTAGATGATGGAAGCCAGTCGCCATATATTTTTATTCCAAATTATCTTATGAATAACGCGCCAGATTATTTTGGGTCAGTTTTTATAAAAGCTAAAGACGATGCTTACCTTGAAACATTGAGGTCTGAATTAATAAGTAAAGGTTTTATAATTTCTGCTAGAGTCGATACTGTAAGGCAAGCAAAAAAGATAACAGATGTAATAACAATGGTGCTTGGAATATTTGGGGTGGCAGCTTTGATAGTTTCTTCAATAGGAATGTTTAATACCATGTTAATTAGTTTCATGGAAAGAATATTCGAGGTAGGAATTATGAAATCTATTGGAGCTACAAGAATAGATATTTTAGGTCTTTTCCTAATGGAATCTTTTATAATGGGAATATTGGGCGGAGTTGGTGGTATTGCTATGGGTTTGGTTGGGGGGTTTTTAGTAAATGCTGGTATGAATTTTCTAGCAAAATATTTGGGAGGCAATCCTATTAATTTGTTTATTTATTCAGTTAAATTTATGATTTTTATAATTTTACTTTCAGGGGTTGTAGGATTGCTCTCTGGATATTGGCCAGCAAGAAGAGCAGCTAAACTTTCAGCTCGTGAAGCATTTTTAAGAAAATGACAACAGATAATATTAATAATACAAGAACAATGAAAATATTAGCATTGGAAACAGATGACTTTTTTAGAGTTTTTTTGCACGATTCATTACTTATATTTGCCAACAAAAATGTTTCATTTACTTTTACTTCTGCTGTAAAAGAAACTTTGGATGTACTCAAAACAAATTTACAAGAGAAGCCAGATATTATTTTTTTGGGCCTTACAGCTCCCATGGAATCAGGCGGGCGAGTTGAAATGTTAGCTGGTTTTGAAGTTTTAAAAAAGGTAAAAGCAGATAAAGATTTGCAAAATATACCAGTAATTATATTTTCAAAGTATAATGAAGAAAGATTAAAGAAAAAGGCCAAAGAACTTGGAGCTGTAAAGTATTTGGTAAAAGGAGAATGTATGCCCAAAGATATTGCTGATGTTGTAGGTAAGGCAAAATTATTAAATGATGCAATGCCAATAAAAGAAAAAAAGAATTTTTTTAGTAAAGTTTTTAAGTGGTAAAATATATGGCACAAAATAAAATTTTAATAGTAGAAGATGACTTGCTTTTGCAAGAAGGATATGCTTTAGCTTTGCAAGCTGAAGATTTTAAAGTGCTTAAAGCTAATGATGGTAAGCAAGGATTAGAAATTGCTTTGCAAGAAAAGCCAGATTTAATTTTGCTGGATATTTTGATGCCAATAATGGGTGGTTTAGAGATGCTTGAAAAATTAAGGCAAGATCAAGATTATGGCAAAACTGCACGCGTGGTTTTGCTTACTAATTTATTTTCAAGTAATGAAGATATTGCCAAAAAAATAACTCAAACAGAGCCAATTTATTATATGATGAAATCAGGTTTAACTTTTAGGGAAGTGGTGGAAAATATGAAGGAAATTCTTGCTTAATTTGACATAATGGTTCAATAATTGCTAATATAATAGTAATTATTAAACTAAATATAATAATATGAATATTAAACGAACAATTCAAGCTAAAATAGAGGAAAAGCTTTTTAAAGGAAAAGTGATAATTTTATATGGCGCAAGGCAGGTTGGTAAGACAACTTTGTGTAAGGAAATTTTAAATAATTATGATGGAACAAAAGCGTATTTTTCTTGCGACGAGCCAAGTGTTAAAGACGCATTAACTGACAAAAATTCTTTAGAATTAAAGCGATTTGTTGGTGGTAAAAAACTTATTGTAATTGACGAAGCTCAGCGAGTAAAAAATATAGGAATTACATTAAAACTTCTTGTTGATAATTATCCGGAAACTCAAATTATTGCAACAGGATCTTCTTCATTTGATTTATCTAACAAAATTAATGAGCCACTCACTGGTCGTAATTTTGAATTCCATTTGCACCCATTTTCTTTTGAAGAGCTTTCAGATGGTCAAACTATTTTAGATTCTGGCCGTTTTCTGCAAGAAAAAATGATTTACGGGTGGTATCCTGATATTGTTGTAAGATCTGAAGATAGGCAGGACGCGCTTAAAAAATTGGCAACTGATTATTTATATCGAGACGCTCTTTTGTATCAAAATATTCGCAAGCCCGATGTTTTAGAAAAACTTTTGCGTTTATTAGCCTTACAGATTGGCAATGAAGTTTCAATGCGCGAATTGTCGTTAAATCTTGAATTAAGCAAAGAAACTGTAGAATGGTATATACGGCTACTTGAACAAGCATTTATTGTTTTTAGATTACCTCCACTTGGCAGAAATAAAAGAAAAGAAGTTACTCGCCTTCAAAAAATATATTTTTATGATATTGGAATCAGAAATGCTTTAATTGACAATTTTAATCAGTTGGATAGTCGTAATGATATCGGTCAGATGTTTGAAAATTTAGCGATAATGGAAATAAAAAAACAAATTGAAAATAATAATTTATCGAAAAAGATGTATTTTTGGAGAACAAAGTCTCAGGCAGAAGTTGATTTGGTTTTAGAAGAGCAGCAAAAACTTTTTGGTTTTGAGTGTAAGTGGAAGAAAGAAACTTTTTATCCGCCAACTGCTTGGAAATTAGAATTTCCGGAAACTAGCTTTGAATCAATCACTAAAGATACGCTTGATAAAATTTTAGAATCAATTAAAAAGTAATAAAAATTTTATGAAAAAATTAAAAAATTTATTGCACGCTCCGACCGTGCAATGCTTACAGGCAGCTACTCTATATTGGGTAGACGATGATGGGGCAAATACTAATATTTGTTGTTGACAATACTCACTGAAAATAATATAATTTAGGTGAGTATATTCACCTAAAATAATACATTTATGATTATAAAAAGAACAATACAAGATAACGTTGAAAAAAGTTTATTTAAAGGCAAGGTTGTCATTATTTATGGGGCAAGGCAAGCTGGCAAAACGACTTTAGTAAAGGAAATATTAAAAAATTATCCAGAAAATTCAGCATATTATAATTGTGATGAAATTGATATCAGGCAAGCGTTAACTAACAAAACATCAACAGAATTGAAATCTTTTTTGGGCAATAAAAAACTAGTAATTTTAGATGAGGCCCAAAGGGTAAAAAATATAGGTATTACTTTAAAATTGTTGGTTGATAATTATCCGGAAACTCAAATTATTGCAACAGGATCTTCTTCATTTGATTTATCAAACGAAATCGCAGAGCCTCTTACTGGCAGAAATTTTGAATTTTATCTTTACCCCTTTTCTTTGCAAGAACTCAAAAGCATTTATTCGGATTTAGAAATTAAAAGACTTTTAGAAAAAAGAGTAATTTACGGAATGTATCCTGAAGTAGTTTTAAGCGAAAGCGATGCTGAAAAAAAATTAAAAACATTAGTTTCAAATTACACATACAAAGATATTTTTCAATATCAAAAGATAAAAAACCCTGAAATTTTGGAAAAACTTTTACAGGCATTGGCTCTACAAGTTGGCAATGAAGTGTCTTATAATGAATTAGCTGGTTTGATTGGGATAGATAAAAATACGGTTTCAAATTATATTAGAATACTTGAACAAGCGTTTATTATTTTTAAGCTCTCTCCTTTCAGTCGCAATTTGAGAAACGAGCTTAAAAAATTAAGAAAAATTTATTTTTATGATACCGGTGTTCGCAATGCGCTTATAAACAATTTAAACCCTCTAAATTTGAGACAAGATACAGGGTGCCTTTGGGAAAATTTTATAATTACTGAAAGGATTAAGAAAAACAAAAATAATGATATTGGCAAAAACATTTATTTTTGGCGTGAAAAGCAGGGTCAAGAGATAGATTATATTGAAGAAGCGGGTGGAAAATTGGATGGGTTTGAAATAAAATATAACGAAGAAAAATTCAAAAAGCCAAAAACTTTTTTAGACAATTATCCTGGTAGCAAAGTTAATTTAGTAAATAAAAATAATTTTGATAAATTTATTTTTTAAAATTAAAAAGCTAATAGGGGTCTGACCACTGTAAAATCTTATGATTAAATTAAAATATATTATATTTTTGGTTGCAGTTTGTGTGGCAATAGTCATGCCGGCTTTTTCTCAAGCTGCTACTTTATATTGGGTGGGTAATGATGGTGCTAATATTAATGTTGCAAGTAATTGGAAAACAACTGACCCTGCAAGCTGTGGA
>Ga0172370_10008035_pt1 | contig 12766 bp, 14 predicted proteins | sample LakKiv5m_FD_114538 | JGI IMG/M metagenome (GOLD analysis project Ga0172370, IMG submission 114538) | Freshwater microbial communities from Kabuno Bay, South-Kivu, Congo - kab_022012_11.5m | ecosystem: Environmental > Aquatic > Freshwater > Lake | place: Democratic Republic of the Congo...
ATGAGGTTGTGCCCGTAAATCGGGGAAAGATGACGGCGGCGCACCAGCTCCAGCATTGCCTCGTGGGGGTTGTTGTAGGAAAGCCCGCCTGCCGCAATTATTGAGTCAAGCGAGTTGCCGTGGTAGATGAGATGGCGCAAGCCTTCTATCTCTACGCGCGAGGGGCTGCCCACGCGCACCACCTCGCTTTCAATCATGTCATACGGGATGATGGGCTGGGGCTCTGCCCTGCGCACTGCGTCGTGGTTGCCCGGCCCCACGATGACCGTGATGTAGTCTGGCACCTTTTCCATGAACGCGTCAAACATGTCGTACTGCTTGTAGATGTCCTTTACTGCAAGCTCCTTTTCCTGCTCAGGGTAGATGCCAATGCCGTCCGCCACGTCGCCTGCGATCACCAGGTACTTCACTTTTCCAGCAAGGTCCTGCCTGCCTTCCGAGCCGTTGAGCCAGTTTGTGAAGTGCGCAAACTCCCCTTCCAGGAATTTCTTGCTGCCGAAGTGGATGTCGGACAAGTAGGCGATTGCCACGTCCCTCTCACTGCGCCGCTGCTCGCGCGCAACAGGGATGTCCGGCCACTCCACGTTGTCTGAAATGAAAAGCTCGTCTGCGTTTTTCCCGTCGAACGCCACTATGTCGTCGTTCAGTATCTTGTGGTGCACCCGAAAGCCATTCGTGTCTTTCATGATGACGACTTTGACCGGGCCTTCCTCGTCCTCAACGTCCAGAAGCACATTGCCCTTCTTGGTCATCTGCTTCTTGTTCACCATTGCAATCAGGCGCACCTTTGCCCCTGCGGATGACTTGAGCTTGCTTGAGGGCATTATGGTGTGCGATGACATGCGCGCTTTGAGTATTTTGGATATTCTTGCGTATCGGTCGCGGAAGTGCGCCACGAAATCCTCAAGCTTCCCTGTGCAGCGCGACTTGCCGCTCACGTCGGATTTTTCAACCACCTTGAAGTTCGGCGAGTACTCCTTTGCCTCGGGCTTGAAATTTGGCGAGCGGCTCACCACTGTTTCGGTGGGGATTTTTTCCTCTGCCGAAAGTATCCCGTCAATGTCGTCGCGTGTGAGCATGAACTTGTCGCTATCGAGCATTTTTTGCAGCACCGCAGGCTCAAGCACGGCTGATTCCAGGCAAGCGTAAGCGTCTGGGGAAAGGCGGATGCCCTTGGCATAGATGGCGTCGATGTCGGATTTCAAGATCCCACCCGCAAATTTCGCCTCATTCGGCAATTGCGGAAAACTTTCAGAAAAAATGCAAACGTTGCACCACAACGCCTGCATCAGCAGTATTATGACTATTGTGTTTTTATCGATTCCAGCGCGGAGAGGATGGTCCATATCTGCGTGCGCGCGTGCATGGGCATGTTGATGTCCTCGGAGACCGCCTCGATGGAATAGACTGCCGAGCCCACGCGCGTGGAAAGCTCGTCGGACGTCTTGAGCCTTTCGCGCGCCTCAACAAGCGCGCGGCGGATGTTCTTTGGCACCGAAGTGTCCTCTGCAACGTTGTTTATGAGCTCCACCACTTCTGCAATGTTCTTCTCCATGATTCCACCCGCGCAGGCAATATGACATAATGTAAACCCAAAGCTGACACATTACATGGAAAAAGCTTATATTCGCGACTTCGCGCCGCTATTTTGTTAGACTGTCACCAGATTTCCCTTGCCAGAGGCTTTCTGAATTTTCTGATTCTTCAAGCGGCAAATTCAAGAAGGCTGCAAGTTGAGTTGCGTTCTTCATTGTTTCGTCGCCAGGCGCAGCGCCCATCAATAGGATTTCTTTTCCATTTTTGAGCAAAATCCGGAGTTCGTCATGGCTTTGTTTGTATCTTATTATTTTGACAACTTTAATCCGTTCTATTTCTTCCAGGGCATGAATGTCATCTTTCTTGGACAAAAGCGCCTTTCTTATAATCATGAATTTTCCGCGCCCCTTGTCGAAAAGCGCGCTGTTCTCATAATGCAGGAAAAAGAGCATCAAAAGCCCTGCCGCCGCCAGCAGCAGCCCCAGCGAACCTCCGGAATAATCGCCTCTTTGCGCCGAGGTCAAAACCACGAACGTCCCTGCTAGAAGGACAGCCACAGTTGCGACAGGAAGGATAATGTAAAATGATTTGAGCTCGATTTCAGTTTCAGTTTTCTTTGAAATCCACATAACCAGTGCCCCACATGCAAATTACTTCTTTTTCTTCCCCCTTGTCACCGCAAAAGCTGCATTCGCAGCTGCAATCAGCGTGGCTGCGCCGTTTAAGATGATGAACACCGTGTCGCCAAGCTGCATGCTGTGAAGCGTGAGGAGCAGGCTGCCCGCGCCATAAAGGAGCGCGAAGTGCAGAGGGACGCCGACCTTGCCGCTTTTCAGCGTTTGCCAAAATTCATATATCCAGCCCGCGAGAATGAGCACGAGCCCGACAATGCCAATGTAATCCGCCACGCGCACCACCGCACTGTCTTTTGAGGCGCAATTAAAATAAGTGCCGTTCAGCCATCGCGCAATTGCCTGAAAATTCCCGGATTGCCCATTGCCGCGCGCCCAATCATTGCGCCATATAAGCCAAGTTTTTTGAGTTCTGTCACTTGCTCTCTTGTTTTTATGTCGCCGTTCGCGACTATGCGCTTGCCAGTGTCCACGCATTTTGCATAGACCGAGAAATCCGCCTTGTGCGCCAATGTTTCCTTTGCAGTGCGCGCATGCACCACGAAAAACGAGGCGTCCACGCTTTTTATCAGGTTTAGATACGCCCCTTTCTGCTTTTCGTAATTGTCAACTCCCAGGCGCATCTTTATGGAGCATTCGTAGCCGGATTTGCCAATCAGGTTGGCAATCTCATTTACGCGCGACACTCGCTTGACCATTGCAGCGCCCAATCCTTGCCTGAGAAAGTCAGGCGAGGAGCAGCCTAAATTCAGGTTGAAGCCGCGAAAGCCGTCAGTTGGCTTGAAGCTTGCCAGGAACTTTTCATATTCCGCCAATTTCGAGCCTGCAAGCTGGATCTGGGTGGGGGTTGCGTCTGTGAGGGCGATTTTTTCAAGCTCGCCTTTCTTGCCGCGCGACAGGTTGCCCACGCGCGCAATCTCGGTGAAAGTGAGGTCTGCGCCGTTTTTGTGGCATTGCGCGCGGAATGCGCTGTCAGTCGCGCCCTCCATCGGGGCGAGCATTAGCTGGAAACCCATGCTATCAGGGACATTTGCCTGCAGCAGGGTTTTAAAATCGTGTTATTCAAGCAATAGCCAGCCCGGCGCAATTTATGAGGGGTCGTGGGCTAACCTGGTACGCTACCGCGTTCGGGACGCGGTGATCTGTGTTCAAATCACAGCGGCCCCATCATTATTTTTTTAATCCTACCTTAGGGCACATCTTGTTAACAGGGCATTGGCTACATTGAGGCCTTCTTGCTATGCAGATTGCGCGCCCGTGGTGCACGAACAAGTCGGATATTTTCAGCCAGTCCTTGCACGGGAGAAGCGCCATGAGGTCGCGCTCTATCTTTTCCTGCTGTTTCTCGCGCGTCCAGCCCAAAAGATGACTGATGCGGATTGCGTGCGTGTCCACGGGCACACCCTCTATCACACCATATGAATTGCCAAGCACAATGTTTGCAGTCTTGCGCGCCACGCCTGGAAGCTCCAGCATTTCCTTCATAGTGCGCGGCAATTGCCCCTTGTGCTTCTGCACTATTATCGCGCATGCTGCTTTGATGTTCTTCGCCTTGTTATGGTAAAAGCCAGTGGAACGCACAAGTTTTTCCAGCTCGCTGATGTTGGCGTTGGCAAAGTCGCGCGCGATTTTGTACCTCGCAAAAAGCGCAGGCGTGACGATATTCACGCGCGCGTCGGTGCATTGCGCAGACAAGATGGTGGCAATTAGGAGCTGAAGAGGAGTCTTGTGGTTAAGCGAACATTTTGCACGAGGATATGCACGCTTGAGAAGGGCCATGATTTTGCGCGCGCGGACTTTTCTTTCTGCGAAGTTTTCCATGCACCCGCTTTCGCCCTGAAGGCTTTTTAACCGTTCAATCCACAAATTGTGCGCCACGGGCCCGTGGCGCAGCCTGGATAGCGCGGCAGACTTCTAATCTGAAGGTCGTGAGTTCAAAAGCATTTTGTGCTGGCGCACAAAAATTTGCCAGCACGGAGTGCCGGCAATCTCACCGGGCCCGTTTTTCTTTTCCTTTAATTAGCCAGTCAGCTTTTGCGGGGCGTTCTTGTTCAGGTTGTTTACCGCACCAGCGACAAAGCTTTGCGCAAGGCTGGTGTTGCTGTATGCGAAAGACGTCTTGTAATCTGCAGCTTTTGCCTGGAGGCTGATGAGGGCAGAGTGTATGTCGACATCCTCGACCTTGCCTTTCTTGTCCGGGCAGAGCTTGGCAAGCAAGCTCATCATGTGCTTGTGCTCGGCCGAATTGGCAGGGGTGGTGTGGAGCTTGTTTTCCACCACCGCAAGAGCCTTGACAACATCGTCTGGGTTTTTGGGAGGGTTGAAATCCAGGTTGGAAAGCGCGCGAACGGCATTCTTGAACTCCTGGTCAGTAGGCTCGTGGGAACTAGTGAGTGTCGTTGGAGAGTGTGTTCCGACCATAGGTGTTCATGTGATCGCTTCCCCTTTTATTGCTTGCGCCCTTGCGCGGGATGAAGCATTATATTATTGATGCGCAAAGAGTGAATTATGTTCCTAAAGTTGAGAAAAAAGCTCGCGTCCGCGATTGCCGAGGCTGCAGGCGTGACCGAAGATGAGGCAGAGGCGTCTGTTGAGCTGCCCAAGGGGCAGTTTGGCGACGTTGCCACCTCCATCTGCTTTTCCCTTGCCAAGCGCGAGAAGAAGAACCCGGTGCAGCTGGCAAATGAAGTGTGCGCGAAACTAAAACTGCCTTCCTGGGTGGCTGAGGCGAAAACAACCGGCCCTTACATCAACTTTTTCCTGTCCGAGAAGTTCTTTGCAGAGCTGTCAAAAGAAGTGGCTGCGGGCGGAGAGGGATACGGTAAAGGAACAGTGAAGAAGGCAAAGACGATCATTGAATTCCCGTCAGTCAACCCGAACAAGCCTTGGCATATCGGGCACTTGAGAAATGCATTGCTTGGGGACTCGGTGGCGCGCGTGCTGGAGTTTTCTGGGGAGAATGTGGAAAGGGCAGATTACATTGACGATTTGGGGCTGCAGGTGGCGCAGTCCTTCTGGGGATACCTCCACCTTGGCAAAAAACCCGAGGGCAAGCTGGACTTGTGGCTTGGGGGCGAGTATGTCGAGGTTTCCAAGAGGTTTGAGGAAGATGTGAAGGTCCAGGATGAGGTGCGCGCGCTTGTGAAGGAGATGGAAGAGGGGAAGGGCGAGAATGCGAAGAATGCGCGCGCATTGGTGGAAAAGTGCGTCTCAGCGCAATATGAGACTGCTTTCAAGTTCGGCGTTTACCATGATGTGATGATATTCGAGTCTGACATTGTGAAAACGATTTTTGAGGAGGGAATGGCGCGCCTCAAGGAAAATCCAGGCATTGTGAAGGAGACGGAAGGCAAGAATGCAGGCTGCCTGGTGGCAAAGATGACCTCGCCTGAGTTTGCCAACATGGAGTCGCCTGACAAGGTGCTGGTGAGAAGCGACGGCACTGCCACCTACACGGGCAAGGACGTCATTTTCCAGATGTGGAAGTTTGCGCTTTTGAAGAACGATTTCTCCTATTCTCCTGCGCTTATGCAGCCAAATGGCAAGGAATGCTTCAAGACGGACGCAAAGGGCAAGGCAATGAAATTTGGCAAGGCTGCAAGAGTGGTCAATGTCATTGGGATGGAGCAGGCTTACCCGCAGAAAGTCATCAAGGAAATACTGCTTTCCATGGGCTACAAGAAGGAGGCGGAAAATTCTGTGCATCTTTCCTATGAGCACGTCGGCCTTGCGGATGCGCGCTTCTCAGGAAGGCAGGGCACCTGGATGGGCTATACCACTGACGAGCTTTATGAGGAGGGCGTGAAGAGGGCGGAAGCGAAGATAAAGCCAGATTTGGTTGGCGAGGAGCGGCAGAAGATTGCCGCCACCGTTGCATCTGCGGCAATAAGATTCACATTCATCAGGACAACGCCTGAGAAGAAAATCACGTTCAGGTGGGACGACGCGCTCTCGCTTGAGGGCGATTCCGCGCCTTATGCCATTTATGCGCATGCGCGCGCACACAAGATATTTGAGAAAGGTGGTAAGGGCAAGTGCGGAGCTAAGCTTGAGGCTGCTGAAAAGGAGATGCTGAAGAAAGTGATGGCGCTCGACGCTGTGATTTCAGAGTCTGCGCGGCAGATGAGGCCGCACGTTGTGGCGGAATACTGCCTGGAGCTTGCTACATTGTACAATAAGTTCTACAATGCCTGCCCCATACTTTCCTGCGAGGATGAGTTGGTGAAAGAGGGCAGGCTGGCAAGCAACTATGCTGCCAAAGTGGCGCTGTCAAACGCGCTTGGCGCGGTGGGCATCCCCGCACTTGAGAGGATGTAGATGGCTTCTTTGCAACAGCTTGAGAAAAAAGTGGCAACCATTGAGGCAAGGAACGCGAGAGTGGAGGCGGACAAGGCGTGGGAGACAAGCCTCGCGCGCAGGGGGGCGCTCACGCTTTTTACATATATTGCGGTTGGCGCTTACTTGGCTGCAATCGGCGTGAAAGACGCATGGCTCAACGCCATTGTTCCTGCGGTGGCGTTCATGCTTTCCACTTTGACGCTTCCCTATTTGAAGGAGATTTGGCTGAAGGGCAGAAAAAATTAGACTACAACTTTTTTCCAATCACCAGCACCATCCACGTTGCAAACACGAACGGCGCGGTGAGCGCGGGAATGCTGGCCGCCTGGAAGCCGTAAAGGATGATAACGGATATCGCGACTGCCGCAACGGCAAGCAGTGGCGCATGCTTCTTTCTTCCTGCAAATGCCGCGCCGCAAAGCACGCCGTTGTAGCCATAGGTGCCTATGCTGATTAGCCCGAGCGGGAAGGAGAGCGCAAGCGCGATTAGCATGCCGGCAAGCGAGCCTAGGAGGGCGTAGAGGAAGTTGGCGCGCGAGTTTGCTGCGATGGCTGCGAAGAAAATGATGCCTGTAATGATGCTTGCCTGGAACATCACCTGCGAGGCGCCCATGGAAAGCGCTGAGAGGAGGTCAAGCGAAAGGGGAAGCGGGGATGAAGGCTGCTGGGGGAGGATGCCATTTGCGCCAACAAGCGCGATGATTAACCATGTTGAGAGAATGAATGGGAAGGTATAGGGCGACATTTTGCGCCTGTGCATAAAGTTCATTATCACTGTGGAAAGCGCAGAGCCTGCGATGATGAGAAGGATGAGCGTGATGCTGGACTGGAAGAAGAAGAGAAGCCCAACGCCGACAAGCGCGGCATTGAAGCCGTAAAGACCGTGCGCAATGTCTTCCTTGCTGTATTTGAGAAGGTAAGCTGCTGCTGTGCCGGAAAGAACACCTAGGAGGGCGGCAAGGAACATTTGCCACGAGTTTGCGAGTATGCCCAGGAGGAAAAGTGCGCCAGTAAGCGCGCTGTCCTGAAGCATGATTTGCCCCATGCCGCGAAGCAATGTGTCTGCTAGTTCTTTTGGCGTCATGCGACCCCTTGCTAAACTACAACTATTTTCCCGCGCTCTGCGATGAGAAGCTTCCTTCCGTTTGAGTAAACTGCGTGGATGGTGGCAGTGATGGGCGTGCTGCGCGTGTAGACAATGTCGCGGTGCGTGGAGGCTGCCACTTTTCCTGCGTGCGAGCCTGCTGCGCCGAAATGGTCTGAGCGGCCGTATGCTATGTGCGGGCCTGCCTTTTCAGCCTCAAGCACTGGCACGCCAGGGGCGCAGCGCGCGGAATCGTTTATGCCCAGGCCAAGCTCTGCGATATTCGCATTCCTTTCGTCGCGCGCGATATCTTCAATTATGCGCTCGGCCTCTGAAGAATCGCCCTGCACGCGCGTTATCTTGTTTCCTTCCACGTGCAGGAATGCGACCTTGCCATCGCGGTATGAGTAGACTGGCCAGATGCCCTTTGTCTGCGAGTCGCCGAAAAGCGAACGCCCTTCCTGCGTGGCTGCCTCGTAAAGCGGCGTGAATGCCTCGCCTGATGGGAAATTTATGAAGTCGCCTGCCATCCTGCAGATGCCTGCGTCAAGGGACCAATTGGAGGCGCGCGTGTCAAGGTAAAGCCGGGTGCCGCGAGGCACGCCTGCGCCGTCAAATGCTGCCTCAAAGCTAGTGGCGCTTTGCACCACGGAAAGCAGGCGCCGTCCGCGCTCGGCAATGCGCGAGTAGTCTGCCGCCATGGCAGGCTCCATTTCGGCAGTAACGCCAGGCATGGAAACCACGCGAAGGTGCGCGGCCTTCTGCGCGATATTTTTCAAGGGCGCGGAAGCTGAATGCTCAGTCATTGCAATGACTATGTCGCAGCTTGCTATAAGCTCGTGCAAGTTGTCAATGCGCCCGCCGTCGTGCGTGGTTGCGGAGGAAGGAAGGTCGGCGTTGGGGGAGGCAGTATCAGGGTATTTTGCGATTGGCAGCAGGCGGAAATTTTGCTTTTCGGAAAGGAGGGAAGCCGCCTTGTACCATCGGGAAAGAAGTTCGGCGCGCAAAAGCCTGGGAGTGGAGGGCTTGCTTGAATAATCGGTGAGGAAAAGCATGCGCTCGCCCTTGCGCGGCTGGAGCATGTGCTCTAAAAGCTTGGCAACCTGCTCGGTTTTCATCGCCTGCTGTTCCATGATGGAAGATGGGAAGCTAAGGAATTTAACGCTGATGCCGCCGGGCGCGGGTGGAAAGGGATATAAACATGTATATGGAAATAGACATATCTAAGATGGCATATATCTGAATTTGGAATGGTGGCGGCAGGCATGGATGGCAAGGCAAAATACAACCACCCGGGCGTCGGAGGGGGCAATTGCATTTTCCTTCTCTGGCTCATCAGGAGGCACGAGGTGCATGGCTACCAGATAATAAAGCTTTTGAAGGATGAAGGCATACGGGTCGGGGCGAGCAGGCTCTACCCGGTTCTCAACGCCATGCTCAAGGACGGCGTGATATCGCAGAGGGAAAGGCGCATTGGCTTGCGCGTAAGGAAAGTGTATGTCATAACCCCGAAAGGAAGAAAGGTGCTTAGAGAGGGAAAGAGATTTTTCAGGGGAATTGTCGGTGAATTCACCAGGGAGATGCTTGAATGACAAAGAAGGACGGCGAAGTCATGCGCCTTGATGGCGTTTACAAGATATATGACATGGGCGAGGAGAAGGTCTATGCCCTGAACAATGTCGACTTGGTGATACATAGGGGGGAGTTTGCTTCCATATTGGGCCCGTCCGGAAGCGGCAAGTCCACCCTTCTTCACATATTGGGGCTGCTGGACGAGACTTCGAAGGGCGAGATTTACCTGGATGGCATCGAGGTTCACAAGCTCAACGAGGACGAGCGCGCGCACCTGCGGGGCAGGAAAATCGGCTTCATATTCCAGATGTTCAACCTTATCCCGAGCCTTACCGTGCTTGAGAATGTGACCCTGCCCGCGCTCATCTACGAGTCTGACCATGCAAAGGCCGAGCAGAAGGCAGTCGAGACTTTGAAGCAGATTGGCATGGGCGAGAGGCTATACCACTACCCAAACCAGCTTTCAGGCGGGCAGAGGCAGCGCGTGGCGATTGCGCGCGCGCTCATCAACGACCCCGAGATAATACTTGCGGACGAGCCTACTGGCAACTTGGACACCAAGACGGGCCACGAGGTTCTTTCCATGTTCCATGACCTGCACAAGGCAGGAAAGACGATAATCATTGTGACGCACGACACTGGCGTCGCAAAAATAACCCACAGGACAATACGCGTGGTGGACGGCAAGATTGCCAAGGATTGATGCTTGAGGTGAGAATATGGTGAAAAAAGTATTTGCATTTGTGGCGCTGGCGCTCCTGCTCGCAGGGATGGCGTCCGCGACTCTTTACGTGGACTCGTACACTGTGACGCCGTCCACATTGAACCCTGGGCAGGAAGGCGCGATTACGTTTGCCATAAGGAATGTCATACCTACCGGCTCGACATCAACGACCCAGCTTGAGAACGTGCAGGTCTTCTATTCAGCCCCAACTGGCATCGAATACAAGACGCCAAGCCCGTTCGTGGTGGGCACCATTGGAGTGAGCGGCTCTTCGCTTGTCACCGTGCCTTTCAAGGTCAGGAACGACGTGAAAGGAGGGGTGATAACCGCGCCGTTCTATGTTTCGATAAAGGATGCGACTGACCTCAAGACAGTCAATGTTGCAATAAGCGTGGTCAACCCAGCCATACTTTCGCTTGGCTCAGACCACCAGACCATACTTTCCACAGACACCATCAACCTCACCATCACCAACAACGGCGGCACGGCAAGCAGGGCGTCGCTTTCGCTTGCTGAAGGGAGCAACTTCTCCCTCATGGGAAAGACATCGATTTACATAGGCGACATCAAGGGCACAGTGATTGTTTCAGTGCCCATTGACTCGAGGAAGGTGGCAGAAGGGGTGACGGGCGTGCCATTCGTGCTTGCCTACACCGACGACGGCGGCAACAATGTGAACTCCTCAAGCACGCTCACGCTTGCGATAAAGAAGGAAAAGGCAGACGTGGCATTCACGCAGCTTGAGCCGATTGTGACGAACAAGGACAATGTGCTTAAGATGAGGGTGAAGAACAATGGAAGGCCGCTTGACGACTTCAGGGTCACACTTACAGACGAGAAGGTGAAGGCAAAGGATTCGTCCCAGATAAAACTGGGCACGCTTGGCACTGGCGACTCCAAGACTTTTGACATCCCGGTGTTTGTTTCGCAGCAGCCAGGAGTGATGAGCACCACCTTTGAAGTGAAGTGGGTGGAAGACGATGTGGAGAAGGACGAGGTCTTCAGCGTGCCTGTTGCCATCAGCTCGGATGCCGAGGTGGGGATATACCTCGAGGCAAAGCCTGCCCCCATAGCGGTGGGCGGGGACTACACGCTGTCCGCGACTGTTTCCAACCTTGGCTCCTACAAGATAGCCAACGTGGTGGTCGCGCTTCAGGACAATGGCGCGTTTGAGATACTCAACATACAAAAGGAGCAGTACATAGGCAACCTGGACAATGACGCGTTCTCCACAGTGCAGTACAAGATACGCGTAAAGGCTACAGTGGCAGCGGGCGAATACCCGCTTGCCTTCAAGGTGCGCTACAAGGACCAGTCTGGCTTGTGGATTGAGAAGGAAGTCAAGACTATGGTGAGCATAAGGCCGGCAAGCGAGGGCGCGCAGAAGGACAACGGCACTGGCACGCTTCTGCTTGTTGGAGGCGTTGCCGTGCTTGCAATCGGCTACTGGTACTTCAAGATGAGGAAACCATCTGGCAAGATGGCGAAGTGAGCCTGGCTGCAAGGCAAGAGGGATTCGAGGTGTATGAGTGAAGCTCATCGACATTGTGGCCTATTCCCTCAAGAGCCTTGCGCACCGCAAGATGCGCGCGTGGCTCACAGTGCTTGGCATTGTGATTGGCATTGCGGCAGTGATATCGCTGATGACTTTGGGGCAGAGCTTTTCAGACTCTGTCAACAAGCAGCTCTCCGCGCTTGGCTCCAACACCATTTTTATCACGCCTGCGGCGGAATCGTCGGGGGGCTTTGGCAGCGCGCCAATCAATCCCACGGCGGGCAAGCTTTACGACAAGGATGCTGAGAGGATAAAGCGCGTGCCCGAGGTCTCAGACATCGCAAGGATTCTCACCTCAAGGGCGACTGTGGGCTATAGGGAAAAGAACCTCACGGCGACCGTGATTGGCGTGGAGCCAGGGGTGTTTGAGAAGACGACCGCGCTGAAGATGGCTTCGGGCAGGTTCCTGCAGGACAATGACAGGCGCGTGGTCGTGATAGGCGACAAGGTGGCTTACGACACGTTCGGCACAAGGAACACGCTTAGCATAAACTCGGTTATCCTGATAAAGGGGGTAAAGTACCGCGTGATAGGAATATTGGAAAAGTCAGGAGGGGGCTTTGGCTACAGCAACACGGACACAGGCATATACATACCGTTTTCAGAGGCGCGCGAAATGTTCAAGACCAACCTTGCGCCCACCGAGGTGCAGGCAATGGTGCTCTCCATCCGCGAAGGCTCGGACATGGCAGAGGTTGTGGACAAGATAAAAAACGAACTGGACGCCTCGCACAAGGTCAAGCCTGAGAACCGGGACTTTTCTGTGATTGACCCGGCAAGCATACAAAAGGCAGTGAGCTCGGTGCTTTCCATGATAACCGTGTTCCTTGGCGCGATTGCAGGCATTTCGCTGCTTGTGGGCGGGCTTGCGATTGCTTCCTCCATGTTCACATCCGTGATTGAAAGGACGCACGAAATCGGCGTGCTCAAGGCGATTGGCGCAAAGAGGGGGGACATTCTCGGGATTTTTGTCATAGAGGCAGGCGCGATTGGCGGAATCGGCGGCGCGTTCGGCGTGCTCATAGGCATGGGAGTGGCGTATGCCGCAACTGTGTTTGGCCTGCCCTCAGTGGTGGGCTTGCCGCTCATAATATTCGGGGTGGCGTTTGCAGTCGTGATAGGCCTGCTGTCTGGCTTTGTGCCTGCGAGGAATGCTGCTGACATGACGCCCGTTGATGCATTGAGGTATGACTAATGAACAGATGGAGCGCATGGATGCGCGTGATGATGGTTCGGTGCTTTGATGAAATTGCTTGACATTTTCACATATTCCATGGAAAGCCTCAAGCATCGCCAGATGCGCTCCTGGCTTACCATACTTGGCA
>Ga0172370_10008043_pt1 | contig 12755 bp, 11 predicted proteins | sample LakKiv5m_FD_114538 | JGI IMG/M metagenome (GOLD analysis project Ga0172370, IMG submission 114538) | Freshwater microbial communities from Kabuno Bay, South-Kivu, Congo - kab_022012_11.5m | ecosystem: Environmental > Aquatic > Freshwater > Lake | place: Democratic Republic of the Congo...
CCACTCAGGTTCAATCTTTAACTGTTCAAAAAATGACATGGCAGGAAACTGTCGAGCACATAATTCCAAAAAGCATTTTCGAAGCGGCATCAGCGAACGATGTCCTACAAGTAGTCTTTTTTGCAATTATATTTGGCGTAGCCCTCACTCAGGTAAACGGAAAGCAAAAAGAATTCATGGTGAATCTCTTTGAAGGATTTTCACAAGTAATGTTCAAATTTACAGGTATTGTGATGAAATTCGCTCCTTTGGGTATTGGTGCTGCAATGGCATACACTGTCGGGCACAGCGGATTAGGCGTACTTGTAAATCTCGGAAAATTGATTTTAACGATGTATGGTTCTCTTGCATTTTTGATTTTTGCAGTGCTCATTCCAATAATGATGATTTTCAAGATTCCAATCAAAGAATTCTGGAGAAAAGTAAAAGACCCTGCATTAATAGCATTTTCAACAACTTCATCCGATGCGGCACTACCGCTTGCACTTGAGAATATGGAAAAGTTCGGAGTTCCGAAACGAATTGTGTCATTTGTCCTCCCGACCGGATATTCTTTTAATCTCGACGGGTCCACTTTGTACCTCGCAATAGCATCAATTTTTGTTGCTCAGGCGGCGGGTGTCCATCTGACATTGGGGCACCAGCTAATGATGATGCTTACTTTGATGCTGACAAGCAAAGGAATAGCAGCAGTCCCAAGGGCTTCGCTTGTTATACTTTCAGGGACTCTTGTCTCGTTCGGATTACCTTTGGAAGGAATCGCAATCATTTTAGGAGTTGACGAAATCATGGATATGGCACGCACCGGAACAAATCTTATAGGTAATTGTCTTGCTTCATGTGTCATGGCAAGATGGGAAGGAGAATTTCAAAAATGAAAATCACAACAATCAATCCTACAACCGAAGAAATTCTGAATGAGTATCAATCTTTCACACCAAATCAAATTTCTGAAAGCTTGAAAAAATCTGCAAATTGCTTTCAAAGTTGGAGGAAGACATCATTCGGTTATCGTGCAGAACTAATGTTTAAAGCTTCTGATTTACTTATATCAAGGAAAGACGAACTGGCTAAACTCATGACATTGGAAATGGGTAAACCGCTTGCACAGGGTGAAGCCGAAGCTGAAAAATGTGCGTGGGCATGTCGTTATTATGCAGAAAATACCGAAAGTTTTTTATCCGATATTCCGGTTCAAACCGAAATGTCAAAAAGTTATGTTTCTTTTCAACCCTTAGGTCCGGTATTAGCCATTATGCCATGGAATTTCCCATTCTGGCAGGTATTTCGTTTTGCTGTACCGGCTCTGATGGCTGGCAACACAGGAGTTTTGAAACATTCACGGAACACGATGGGCTGCGCCATAGAAATTGAGAAGATTTTTCTTGATGCAGGATTCCCTCTGGGTGCTTTTGTCAATCTTGTTATTGGTTCCGAGCTTGTTGCAAAAGTAATTGAAAGTTCTGAAATAAAAGCAGTTACAATGACCGGAAGCACTCCTGCCGGTCAAGAAGTGGCTTCCAAAGCAGGAAGTATTCTCAAGAAAACCGTTATGGAACTTGGCGGGAGCGACCCTTATATTATACTTGCAGATGCTGACCTGGAGCTTGCTGCGGAAACTTGTGTGAATGCAAGATTAATAAACAGCGGTCAAAGCTGTATTGCGGCTAAAAGGTTCATCGTTAACGAAAAAATTCTTAATGATTTTGAAGAGCTTTTCTGTGATAAAATGTCAAAAAGAATAATGGGAGACCCTTTGGACAGAAATGTCAGCGTCGGTCCTCAAGCAAGAAAGGATTTACAAGTTGACCTTCAAAGGCAGGTTGATGAGTCTATAAAAAAAGAAGCCAAACTGCTTCTTGGAGGCGAAATTCCGGATACTGCCGGCTTCTTCTATCCGCCAAGTGTACTAACAAATGTAAGCAAAGGAATGCCGGCTTATGATGAAGAGCTTTTCGGACCGGTTGCGGCTATCATCCCTGTAAAAAATGACAAAGAAGCAATCAGGATAGCTAATAATACGGAATTTGGACTCGGAGCAGCGATATTTACGTCGGATATTGAAAAAGGCGAATATCTTGCTCGGGAAGAAATTCAGGCAGGCTCTTGTTTTGTAAACGAATTTGTGAAATCTGACCCAAGACTTCCATTCGGGGGGATAAACAGGTCAGGCTACGGCAGAGAGCTTTCAGACTGGGGTATAAGGGAATTTTTAAACATTAAAACTGTTTGCATAAAATAAAAATGTGTGACATTTTGTCTATTGCCGTGTTATTAATGTTTGTAATCGGACAATTTTTAAAATTTTTCATGAAGAGGGAAAAGTGAAAAGTAGAATCATATATTTGGTTTTATTTATTTTTTTAAGTTTTGAATCATTTTCTCAGGGACTTTATCATCCTTACAATCTTGATTTTGAAGATGGTGAAAAAGGTAAATTACCACGCGGTTGGACAGTACCTTCTTATGCATCGGGTGTAGGCTATTCAGCAACCCTAACCGATTTATTACCACACGGCGGCAAACTTTGTTTCGAGCTTAGACGTGACATAGTTGACAACCAGGAAGGGATTTACGGTGCAGTTATGCAGACATTAGACGCTAAACCCTATAGGGGTAAGATGGTCAAACTACGTGCTGCCGTCCGTGCTGAAATTTCAAGTGTACGAGGTTCTGCACATCTCTGGATTCGTGAAAGATACGAAGATGACCATGCAGGACTTTTCGAGATGATGGAAGACCGACCCGTCGTAATAAACACATGGCAAGTCTACGAAATTTCCGGAAGAATTGACGATGATGCATACGTTATTAATTTCGGACTTCTTTTGAAGGGTTCCGGTAAAGCATGGGTTGATGATGCCTCTTTCGAAATCGTCGAAGAAAATGTCGGAAATTTGATTCCACCAAAGCCGATATCAAAAGAGGGATTAGAAAATCTTGCGGCATTTTCAAAACTTTACGGATGCGCAAGATACTTTTCCCCAAGCGTTGAGAGTCAGTCAAACGATTGGGACAGATTTTCACTTACAGGAGTGGAAGCAGTTGAAAATGCTGAAAATACCGATAAATTAAAAGTCGTTTTGAATAATCTCTTTCTTCCCTTAATTCCTGAGCTTGAATTATATGCTCCTGAAAATAAGCCGAAGGGAAGCTATTCACCCGTTCCTCCAAAAGGTGCATTAAAAAGCGTAGCCCTTGGATGGAAGCATGTCGGACCTCCCACGGTTACCGATAATAAAGTTTTCTTCAGCAAAGTGGAAAATATCTATAAAACACAGCGAGAGAAAGAGGGTTCTGTATTCCAGATATTAGATGCAGTCCCATTGCAGGGAAAGGAAATTAAATTTTCTGCTTCAGTAAGAACTTATCTTGTTCCTCCAAGCGGGCAAGCTCAACTCTGGCTCAGAATAGATAAAGAAGAAGACAAACCAATCCTAACCAAAACAATGGATGAAAATCCGATAGATACTAAGGACTGGAAGGAATTTTCAATAACTGCTGTCGTTCCCGCTAATGCAAAAATTATTCGAATAGGGTATATCTTAATTGGTGAGGGCAGTGCTCTCTTCGATGATGCAAAATTAGCCGTTATTGAAAATGGTAAAGAGACAAAAGTTGAAGTAAAAAATCCGGGATTTGAAGACAGCGATGTAGGTACGGTTGCGAGAGGCTGGATGTCAACCAATGCAAGCGGAACTGCGGGATACACTACTCAAGTGACAAGCAAATATGCAAACACGGGTTCGAAAAGTGTACTTATTGCAACAAATCCTAAAGACAGGGTTACCTTTCCGGAACTCAAAGAACCATATACAGGAAATATTAACGAGAATTTGAATTTCAGGTTTCCCCTGAATATGTTTGTTGATTCGGTTCACACTCTGCCTTATCCACCAAAAAATCTGAAAGAAATCAAATCTTCCAAACCTGAAAAATTTGAAATTACTGCTAAGGACAGAACTTCCAGATTAGCCCTTGTTGTTCAACTATGGAACATTTATGCTCATTTTAATCTTTTCAATGATAACGAAGATACATGGGATGCAGCCTTGCGTGAGGGTTTAACCAAAGCAGCCACAGACAGAAATGCAAGGGAGTTCCTTGTCACTTTGGAGATGCTTACGGCTAAACTGAATGATGCAAATGCAAGAGCATGGTTCGGAGATGAAATTTACAGATTTGGCTTGCCTTTCACATGGAAATGGCTCGACGGGAAACTTGTGATTATGGAAATAGCAAAAAATTTCACTGAATTTAAACCGGGTGACATCGTTACTGAGATTAACGGTGTTCCTTCTGCAGAATACATTGCAAATATCGAGAAGAGAATTTCTGCATCTTCGGACGGATGGAGGAAACTGCGTGCACTTGCAGAAATTCGTGCCGGAAAAGAAAACACATCCTTGAAACTCAAAACTATTGGAAGTGATAATAAATCTTCTGAAAAAGAAATCCTAAGATATGTTTCATTGAGCGAATCATTGGAAAAAAGACCACCTGAAATTTCGACAATGAACAACGGCATTTATTATATTGATTTGACACGGGTGGACGATAAAATCTTCAAAACAATGATTGACACTCTTGTTCATGCCAAAGGGATAATATTTGATATGAGAGGAATTTCTCTCGTTTCCGAACATGCCCTCGGTCTTTTTGCTTCCGAAAACATGAAATCAATCGAGTGGCAGATTCCAATTTATACAAAGCCATTCCAAAGCATTATATCTTTTAAGTATATAACTAATGAAATTAAAGGAAGAAAAAAGCTTCAGAATGTTAAATTAGTATTTTTAACAGATGAAAGAACCATAGGATATGCCGAAGGAATGATTTCAATTATCAAAACCAACAAACTCGGCGAGGTCGTTGGAAGCAGAACTGCAGGCACTTGCGGTGAAGTGGCGGGTTTCCGGCTTCCTGGGAATTACAACTTCTCGTGGACAATAATTAAAGGACAGGATATTAATGAAAACGTCCTTTACGGTAAAGGGATTGAGCCGACAGTACAGGTAACTCAAACAATTAAAGCCATCAGCGAAGGAAGAGATGAGGTTTTTGAAAAAGCAACAGAGATACTGAATAAATGAAAAAATTATTGATTGTTGCCTATTATTTTCCTCCTTCCGGCGGTCCCGGAGTACAGCGGGTTTTGAAGCATGTCCGCTATCTTCCGCAGTTTGGCTGGGAACCTATTGTGCTGACTGTTTCGAACGGACAGTTTCCTGCAAGGGATGAGTCCTTGCTAAGCCAGATTCCCGAAGGAACTAAAGTTTACAGGTCCCATATCTATGAACCCTATGATATTTATAGACTACTTACCGGTAAGAAGCCAGGCTCAGCTATTGATGTGAACGTCATCAAGAAGGACGACCAGAAAGTTATTTTCAAAGAAAAGATTGCGGAGTTCATACGTGCTACTTTCTTTATCCCTGATGCACGTATTGGCTGGCGTCTTAGTACTGGTAAAGCAATCAAGGAAATCATGGCTGAGCATAAAATTGACGCAGTTTACAGCTCTTCCCCGCCTTATACTTGTTCCCTAATTGCCAGAAGTGTTAAAAGAAAATATAATATTCCCTGGGTTGCCGGTTTCCGTGACCCCTGGACGGAATTTATTTCTTCACCGAAAAGGTGGTTTCTTCCAGCCGCTATTGACCAAGCTATGGAACATTCGGTTTTTTCCGAAGCAAATTCCGTAGAGTGTGCATGGGAAGGAATAATCAAAGATGCTTTGGGTAAATATCCCGACCTTGAAAAATCAAAATTCAATCACGTTCCCAATGGATTTGATTCCCAAGACTTTCCTGATTTGCAATACCAGAGAAATGATAAATTTACCGTTACTTACACCGGTTCGATGTATGGACGGAGGAATCCCGCGGCTTTCTTTGCGGCATTGGAAAATTTAATCAGAGAAAACAAAATAAATCCCGATGAAATAAAATTACGTTTTATCGGCAGATTTGGTGCCGAAGTGGAAGAAATGTTTGCAAAAGCTACCTTCGAAGACAGCATCGAAATAATATCCTATATCCCACATCACAAAAGCATAGAATATCTTATGCTTTCGGAATTACTTCTTCTCGTTGTTGATGAATCAAAGGAGAGTGAAGAAATCGTTCCAGGTAAAGTTTATGAATACATCGGAGTTCGGAAACCCGTTCTTGCAATTGCCCCCAAAAACAGTGCTATCTCATCACTTATGGAGGAGACCGGCAGCGGCAAATCGGCACATCAATCTGAAACGGAAAAAATTGCTCAAATCTTTCTTGAATACTACGACCTTTGGAAGCAGAACCAACCCTTGTTTACACCAGACGAAAGCAAAATAATCAAATTCGAGCGCAAGGAAGCTGCGAGAAAGCTGGCTGAATTGCTGGACGGACTAACTGAAAGTTAACTCGTAATAAATAATTCTTATCCCATTTCGTTAATTAATCTGTGTTATCAAAAGAAGAACATATTGCATATTGGCTCGAAAGTGCAGAAAGAAATTTAATCTCTGCAGAAAATAATTTCCAGATTGGTAATTATGACTGGTGTTTGTTTATCGGACATCTGGTTCTTGAAAAAGTCTTGAAAGCACTTTTTATTCACAAATCTCAAAATACAAATCCACCACGTACTCATAATCTTTTGAGATTATCAGAATTATCCAGCATTGAATTAAATCTTGAAACAAAATTATTCTTTGATAAAGTAAATAGTTTCAATCTTGAAGCAAGATATGAAGAATATAAATCAGAATTTTATAAAATAGCAACAAAAGAATATTCAGAAACGAATTTCAATCTAATCAAGTAGTATTATAAATGGCTCAAATCCCAAATAGAATAATTGAAATTATTAAAAATTTTGTTATAGAAGCCAAAATAGATAACATAACTATTGAGAAGGCATTTCTTTTCGGCAGTTATGCTAAAGGAACAAATCACGAATATAGTGATATTGATATTGCTGTCGTATCTGATGATTTTCAAGGTATAAGATTTTATGATAATGAGAAATTATCAAGGTCAAAAGTTGATACAAGTATTGACTTAGAAACTCACCCCTATCGTCCTGAAGATTTCAATGAGGATAATCCATTCGTCAAAGAAATCCTCGAAACCGGAATAAGAATTATTTAAAAAGGTTTTTAAATTTCTCACCTTTTCACTTCCTACTGTCCAATTTCTTACATGCTGACAACTTTTTTTGACAGTTGTAAACAAAATAATTCGCTTCTTTTCTACTCAACCTGTGGTATACTTCACTTTTTCATTTCATTTGCATATAATAATATGTATATTACATAATAATAATGTGATAAGTTTAAACGCTATCATAAATTTTTTTTTGAAGCATCAACTATTTCAAAAAGGTGAAAAATGAAAATTGCTTACTCAACAAAACTGACAATTAGGGTTATTTCCCTTTTTTTATTTGTTTTCATCCTGTCATTGAAAAATAATCTTCAAGCTCAGAACAATCCCGAATGGATGTATTTTCGTTCTGGTATTGTCACATTGGCAGATGCTCCTGTATATCAGATAGCCATAGACGACAGTTTGAATAAATGGTGTTTGATATATGGTAGTTACCTATGCAAATTAAAAGACAGCACATGGACTACTTATGACTCACCTGATTATCTATACTCCCTGTCAATAGATAAAGACGGTGTTAAATGGCTCGGTACTTTAAACGGTTTAATGAAATTCGACGGTGAAAAATTCGATACAGCGAATCCCGAAATACCTTTAAAATGGGTTGTTTCTGTTGCAACAGATAAATTTAATAACAAATGGCTGCTGTCTGATGCCGGATTAATCAAATATGATAACTTAAAGTGGACAATAGTTGACTCCTTAGTATCTGAATATCAAAATGAAAATCATACTTTAAATAAGTTAGTATGCGATTCAGCTAATAATATTTGGGTCGCTTCTGATACTTTTTTGATAAAATTTGATAGTAAATCGAAGTCAACATATACCTTATCAGATTTTGGTTGTCCGAGTAACTACATACGTTCAATTCAATCTGACCGAATCGGGAATCTATGGATAATGTCAGACCTCAAACTAATCAAAGTCAGCGATAACAACCATCAGGTATATGTTCCAGATTATTCAATAATGACTGAAATTTTTCCGGGAATCCGAAATATCTGCTTTGACCAATCAAATAACGTATGGATAGCTGTTTGGGGTTTTGGTCTGTTGAAATTTGATGGTACGAATTGGACTTACTTTACAAGATATAATTCAGGTCTTGAAGATTCTCAATTTTATTCAATAGCTATGGATAAACTTGGAAACATCTGGCTTGGTTTACAATGGGGGGATGTTTATGGTTACAGGAAAGGTGGCGTTTTGCTCAATGTCTCCGAAAATTCACTCAATAATTTCAGAGATTTCTCACTCTCACCAAATCCTGCATCCGATTTTATTGAAATTTCTTTTTCACAAAATGATATCGACCGTAGGGTTAACCCTACGGTTGATGGGATTGCTATTTATAATGTCTTTGGGGAGAAAATCATCAACCTCACCCCGACCCTCTCCATTCATGGAGAGGGAGTTACCACCCGCAGCTACTACAGTGCCACCCCTCCTGAATCAGGAGGGGATAAAATAAGAATAGATGTGTCAGGTTTGTTAACTGGTATTTACTTTGTGAAAGTTGGGGAAAAAATTGGAAAATTTGTTAAAATATAATCGAAATTTAATATTATTTTTAAAAATTTTGAATTAATATGACAAAAGAATTAGCAATTTTTGAGAAGTTTAAAATTCGACGTCATTACGACGAGAAAAAGGGAATCTGGTATTTTTCGGTTGTTGATATTATACAAGCTCTGACAGACCAAACGGATTATCAGAAGGCTAGGAAATACTGGAATAAACTTAGTGAACGACTTTATAAAGAAGGAAGTCAGTCGGTGACAAATTGTCACCGACTGAAAATGGTTGCTTCCGATGGTAAATTGTATCTGACTGACGTAGCAGATACTGAAACATTACTTAGGTTGATACAATCAGTGCCAAGCCCCAAAGCCGAACCGATTAAACAGTGGCTTGCCAGAGTCGGTTATGAAAGGTTAAATGAAATGTCCGACCCTGAAATTGCTTTAAACAGAGCACGCGATTACTGGCAAAAGCATGGAAGAAGCGAAAAGTGGATTCAACAGCGAATTTTAGGACAGGAAACAAGAAATAAACTGACCGATTACTGGAAAGACCATGAGATAAAAGAAGGTGATGAGTTTGCAATATTAACAAACATAATTCACAAAGAATGGTCGGATTTGACAGTAGAAGAGCATAAAAATCTGAAAGGTTTGAAAAGTCAAAATCTTCGTGACCATATGAGCGAAGCAGAACTTATTTTTACTGCTTTGGCTGAACTGTCAACCCGACAAATCGCAGCTTCCGTAAATGCGACCGGCATGAAAGAAAATAAAGAAGCAGGCAAGCAAGGAGGCAAAATTTCCAAGAAAGCACGCCTTGAACTGGAATCCAAAACAGGCAAATCTGTAATATCTGGTGAAAATTTTCTGCCACCAAAAAAAGATAAAAAATTAATAAAATAATTAATTGTTTTAAGGAATAAAATTATTAAAATCAAACTGTTAGCTATAATTTTTATTTTATGTTCCACTTTCGCTTTCTTGAATGCAACAGAAAGCTCACCGGCGAAATTTGCAATCGGCTTAACCGGCGGCTACCAGAATGCAGCCAACGATGCGCATTACGTCTATACCTGCGAAAGTTGCACCCAGTTGAACAATTTCAAAGTAAACAGTTATTTCTCCGGACTCTCTTTCGAGTACGGTCTTGGGCTTGGCTGGAGAAGTCATTACTTTCCAGAATTTATTTCAACAGCTTCGACTTTAAATATTCAGTTCCCGGTGATAGCTATCCTTCATTAGTTGATGACGGCAAAGGAGGATATACAACTCAAAACTCTTCAACCAGTTGGGACTGGGAAGGAAAATACTCTTTGGTTACACTCGATATTCTACCTAAAATTACAATCCCATATCTCAAGCTTGGGTTCTTTGCCGGTCCTTCAGTCAGTTACCTTACAGAGAGTAAATATACTGAAATTTATCGAATACTTACTCCCGAACAAGTTCAATTCAAAAGACAAACTGGATACGAAAAACTTGGTTATAGATATGCAGACCACGACCGTACAGTCTATTTAAAAGAAGGAAAAATACCTTACAAAAACGATTTCCGATTTGGCATCAAAGCCGGGCTGACTTACGATTTTGAGTTCTGGGGGCTTCGTTTGTCGCCATTCGTCAGCATTGACTACCCATTGAATTCTGTAGTCAATGGTGCCAATACGTCCTGCTCTCCCGCTATATGTGCCTTACGGAAGGATGCACACTGGAGGATCCTCTTCATGCAGGCAGGTATGGATTTGAAGTACATGTTTTAGTGAATGTAATTCAAAATTGATTTTAGACTTTAATTCATTTTGACAAATATTTGTCAATTATTAATTCTGATAGAGTCTTTATAAATTCATCAGTTTTTTCCAATAATGGCATTACATCGGCACTCTGATATTTTACAAAATCTTTATAATCGCATTCCTAACGAGCATCATATAAAGTTGAAAATAAAATCGAAAATTCGGGAGATATCAGATTTTTTTCTACAAAATTTTTATAAAATAAATTATGTACACCTTTATGTGTTTTAGGAAAAAGCTCCTCACATAACAACAAAGCAATCACCATATAATAACAAGCATAAAGACGGTTTACAGCAAGATTCCACATTCCCCCTTTGATTTGATAAACTGCCTCATTGAAAGTATCGAATGCCTTTTCAATTCTAAATTTCACTAATTCTTTTGTCTCTTCATTCATAGTAAAATTGCATCATTCTGAACATTTTTGTAAAAGGGAGTTGACTTAATGAATTTATTGTTTAACCAATCTTCTCTCGAATAATAAATTCTATTAAAAAATTGATTTGACTCGTGCTCCAAATTGTAAGTTTTGCTTGTAATCAAGTATCTTCTAGAAAAAGTTATTTCATCTGGCAGAATAATTAATAAATCCCAGTCAGACTCTTCATTAAAGTCACCTCGTGCTCTTGAACCAAACAAGTAAACCTCAGCATCAGGTTCAACTTCTAAAATCTGACTTTTAACTTTTGCCAAATAGTCTGAAATTTTGGTCATATTTTTTTTCATCTTTTTCATTTAATTTAACACGAAAAGTCATTCTAATTATTGAAAGTTAAGTCTGATTTAGTATCATTTTTATCAGTTCCAACTGCCTCTTGGAACGCTTCAAGACCTGGCACTTGTAACTGCCAAGTTCTACGAATTCATATAGTTCGGGTATTCTGCCAACATAGCTATTAATGAGACCACCGACCGTTTCGTATTCATCACTTTCGTCTAAAGGAATAGGAAGAAATTCATTCACATCGTCTATCGAGGCGGATGTCTTTACAAGATATTCCGTTTCATTTATTTTTTCTACAATTGGGGATTCTTCGTCGTATTCGTCCTGAATTTCACCTACGATTTCCTCGATTATGTCCTCCATAGTCACTATTCCGGCTGTTCCTCCGAATTCATCCAGAACGATTGCAATGTGGACGTGTCTTTTCTGCATGTCACGCAGAATCTTGTCTATCATATCATCTTCCTGAACGAAATATGGCGGTCTGATAAGTTTCATAAATGAACCGGAGGGGTCTTTTATTGTTTTAATCAAGTCTTTTACGTAGATAATTCCGGTGATGTTATCAATCGAATTTTGATAAACAGGTAAACGCGAGTAACCCTCATTAATACATTTTTTTAACATTTCGGAGTAAGTTAAAGAAGATTCTATGCCGACAATCTTGGTTCTTGGCACCATAATTTGTTTAATAGGAGTATCGGTAAATTCAAAAATGTTTTCGAGAAGTTTATGTTCGGCTTCTTCGATTGCTCCCGAACGCGAGCCTTCCTCAAGGAGATAACGCAGTTCATCGGCACTGTGTAGCCCTTCAGTTTCAGATACCGGTGCAAAACCAAGAATTTTAAGAGTCAGATTGGCAAGATAATTCAGCAAAATTATAAAGGGACTGAATATTAAGTAAAAAATACGAAGCGGTACCGATACAAACATCGCTACTTGTTCGGAACGCTGAATTGCAAGTGACTTCGGTGCAAGTTCTCCAAAAATGATATGCAGCATTGTGATAATTATGAAACCAACTGGAAGAGCTATTGTATGTGCAAGCTGATAACTGACACCAAGCCCTAAAAAATTACTCAGATTCATTAATATATTAACAACAACGGGTTCTCCTATCCATCCAAGACCAAGACTTGCAAGCGTTATACCAAGCTGGGTTGCTGATAAATATCTGTCCAGATGAGAAACAAGATTTTTAGTTATTCCTGCTAATTTACTGCCCGAACGGACTTTCAGCTCCACCTGAGAGAGCCTGACTTTAACTATAGCAAACTCAGCAGCAACGAAAAAGCCGTTCATAAACACAAGGAAAAGAGTAAATAAAATCTCCAAAGTCATTAAAAGCCTGTCAGTTGATAATATTCATTGTTTTAAAAGTAAATTTCTTATCTAAATGAAAACTGAAAAAACCTGTAAAAAATTTTGCAATTAACTTAATTTCGGTTTCGTTTAATGATACTATATCATGCTCCTCTAAGCCGGTATTCATTAGCTGTTTCATTTTATCAATCAGTGATTTTTCAAAATAAAAAACATTTTTGTCAGAGTA